>Ga0105049_10000713_pt1 | contig 37589 bp, 36 predicted proteins | sample MAT06_FD_78087 | JGI IMG/M metagenome (GOLD analysis project Ga0105049, IMG submission 78087) | Freshwater microbial communities from Lake Fryxell liftoff mats and glacier meltwater in Antarctica - MAT-06 | ecosystem: Environmental > Aquatic > Freshwater > Ice > Liftoff microbial mat | place...
ACCCAACGGGGAAGCGTGGTGCGGTGACTCACTGGACCTCCTCAAGGCGCTGCCTGATGACAGGATGAACCTCGTGTTCACGTCGCCACCCTGCGCTCTCCAGCGCAAGAAGCAGTAGGGCAACCGCGACCAGCACGAATATGTGGTATGGTTGTCTGAGTTCGCAGTTCTGGGGCGCCAGAAGCTCCGCGACGATGGCAGCTTTGTGCTGGACCTTGGCGGCGCCTATCAAAAGGGCGTCCCGTCGCGGAGCCTTTACAACTTCCGCGTCCCGATCAAGTTCTGTGACGATCCGGGCTTCTTTCTTGCCGGGACTTTTATTGGTTCAATCCGGCCAAATTGCCCAGCCCGATTGAGTGGGTGAACAATTGCAAGATCAGGGCCAAGGATACGGTAAACAACGTCTGGTGGTTCAGCAAGACCGAATGGCCGAAGGCGGATGTGTCCAAGGTCGTTGCCCCCTACAGGGACCGAATGAAGAAGCTGATCGAGGACCCGGCGGCATTCTATTCGCCCAAAGACAGGCCCAGTGGCCACGCCATCGGTGAAGGCTTTGGGAAGGATAACGGCGGGGCCATCCCGTCAAACCTCTTGCAGATACCGAACACAGACAGCAATGGCGGCTATCTCCGGGGATGCAAGACTGTCGGCATCAAGGGCCATCCCGCCCGCTTTCCGGCGAAACTGCCTGAGTTCTTCATCAAGTTCCTGACAGACCCGGGCGACCTCGTGGTGGACATTTTCGCGGGTTCAAACACAACGGGCCGGGTGGCGGAGGACCTTGGGCGAAGGTGGCTGGGCTATGAGTTGAGCGCGGAATACCTCGCTGCATCCGCTTTCCGCTTCCTGGACCGGGACTTCCCGGCGGCGCGGCTGTCAGAGGTTTGTGCCGCACTGGCGGCGGGTCAGACACTGGACCTCAAGTCGGATTCAGGACTGCCTGGATTGGCGGCTGAGTGATTTGGTGACCCCGGCGTGATTCGAACACGCGGCCTACGGTTTAGGAAACCGTCGCTCTATCCGGCTGAGCTACGGGGACGTCGACTGAAAACGCTTCGTAAATCGGTTTGCGAACCGGGTCAACCTTTCTAAGTGTATGCACGGCAGTCCTTTTCCAGAGCTGGCACTGCCGCTTTGGAGGCGGCCGCTCTATCCCCTGAGCGGCGGTGCCAGTCACCCTGCGGCGCTGTGCCACCCTTAGCGCAATTGGCCGGGGCATTTCAACCGAAGTTATTGCGGGGCGGCCGGCAGGTCTTCGGTATGCCAAAAGAAATGGCGCAATCCGCGTATGATCCGCAGGCCCTTGGACAATTGCCGGGTTTCTGGGTAACAAGATTGCGCAACCGATTTTTGCCAGCGAGGAACCGCCCCTTGGCCAAGCCGCCCCTGCCTGACCTGCATCGGACACTGACGCTGCGCGATGTCTCCGAAGCCTCGGGTGTCAGCGAAATGACCGTCAGCCGGGTGTTGCGCAGCCGGGGCGATGTGTCGCAAACCACCCGCACCCGGGTACTGGAGGCGGCAAAGCGACTGGGCTATGTGCCCAACAAGATCGCGGGGGCCTTGGCCAGCCAACGGGTCAATCTGGTCGCAGTCATCATCCCGTCGCTGTCGAACATGGTGTTTCCCGAGGTACTGACCGGCATATCCGACGGGCTGGAGGGCGGCCCGTTGAAGCCGGTGGTGGGGGTCACCAACTATTCGGCGGACCGCGAAGAGGCGGTGCTGTATGAAATGCTGTCGTGGCGGCCATCGGGGGTGATCCTTGCCGGGCTGGAACATTCCGACCCGGCGCAGGCGATGCTGCGCAACGCCGGTATCCCGATTGTCGAGGTGATGGATGTGGATGGCGAGGCCATCGACTCGGTCGTCGGCATTTCCCATATCCGCGCCGGTCGGGAAATGGCCTCGGCCATTCTGGCATCGGGCTACCGCCGCATCGGCTTTCTGGGCACCATGATGCCCGATGACCACCGCGCCCGCAAACGGCTGCGGGGGTTTGAGGCGGGGCTGGCCGAAGCAGGGGTGACACTGGCGGATTGCGAGTATTATTCGGGCGGATCGGCGCTGCTGAAGGGCCGCGAGATGACCGAGGCGATATTGAAACGCACGCCTGATCTGGATTTTCTGTATTATTCCAATGACATGATTGGCGCTGGCGGCTTGCTGCACTGCCTTGACGCCGGGATCGACATTCCGGGAAAACTCGGGCTGGCCGGGTTCAACGGGGTGGAATTGCTGGATGGTTTGCCGCGTCGCCTTGCCACCATGGATGCCGGCAGGCTGGAGATCGGTCGGCGCGCCGCTGCAATCATTGCCGCCGGGGGGCGCTCTGGCACAAGGATCGAACTCAAGCCGCTGCTGGTGCATGGCGATACCATCCGCAAGGCATAGACGCCCTCTGAAAGGACAGACATGAAAATTGGGACCCGCGAAATATCGCCCGCCCATCCGCCGCTGGTGATTGCCGAGATCGGCATCAACCACGGCGGCAGTCTTGATGTGGCACGCGACATGGTGCGGCTGGCCCGCGATGCCGGGTGCGAATGTATCAAGCATCAGACCCATTTCGTCGAAGACGAGATGACCGATGAGGCCAAGGACATCTTTCCGCCCAACGCCGATGTGTCGATCTGGGAAGTGATGCGCCGCTGCGCCCTGCCACCTGCGGCAGAGATCGAGTTGAAGCGCTTTACCGAAAGCCTGGGGATGATCTATATCTCCACCCCGTTTTCGCGGGCTGCCGCCGATTTCCTGCAAAGCATCGAGGTTCCGGCCTTCAAGATCGGCTCGGGCGAGGCCGACAATATCCCGCTGATCCGCCATATCGCCCGCTTCGGCAAGCCGGTGATCCTGTCAACCGGGATGCAGACCATCGACACCATGCGCGCTTCGGTGGCGATACTGGACGCGGCGGGCATCGATTATGCGCTGCTGGAATGCACCAACCTGTACCCCTCGCCGCCCGAGATTGTGTCGTTGCAGGGCGTCACCGATCTGCGCGCGGCCTTTCCAAGGGCAGTCGTCGGCTTTTCCGACCATTCCATCGGCCCGGAAATGGCGCTGGCCTCGGTGGCTTTGGGCGCCTGTATTCTGGAGCGTCACTATACCGACAGCCGCTACCGCCACGGCCCCGACATCATCAACTCGATGGACCCGGCAGAGCTGAAATTCCTGATCGACCGCAGCCGCGAGATTCACATTGCCCTGCACAACCCCAAGCGCCGCACCGCGCCGGAGGAAGCGGTCTACCGTTTTGCCCGCGCGTCGGTGGTGGCCGACCGCGATCTGCCAGCAGGGCATGTGATCGGCGAGGCCGATATCTGGGCACGCAGGCCAGGGTCGGGCGAAATTGCGGGCTATGAGTTCGACAGGGTGGTGGGAAAGCGCACCACCCACGCCATTGCCCGCAATACCCAGTTGAAATGGGCGGATCTGGCCTAGGTTCGCTGCAGCCGCGCCGCCAGGATCCTGCGGGCTTGGCAAAGGCTGCCCTTTCCATGCTAGAGGGGCGCTGATCCCTTGTGCCGCAACTGGGAAACCCGCTGCCAATGACCCGTAGCCTGCTGTTTGTAACCGGAACCCGCGCCGATTTCGGCAAGCTGGAGCCTTTGGCCATCGCCGCGCGCGATGCGGGCTTCAAGGTCAGCTTCTTTGTCACCGGCATGCATATGCTGGACCGCTACGGCATGACCCGGCACGAGGTTCACCGCCTGCCAGGCATCGACGCCGCCGATTTTCTCAACCAGCGCGCCGGCGATCCGCAAGACATGGTGTTGGCCAAGACCGTCACCGGTTTCAGCGATTTCGTGGCCGAGCATCGCCCGGATCTGGTGGTGGTGCATGGTGACCGGGTCGAAGCGCTGGCCTGCGCGCTGGTGGCAGCAATGCGCTACATCCGATCCGCCCATATCGAGGGCGGCGAAGTTTCGGGCACGATCGACGAGATTTTTCGCCACTGCAACACCAAGCTCGCCACCTGTCATTTCGTGTCGTCGGAAACTGCCAAGGCCCGGGTCATGGCATTGGGAGAGCCGCCGGAGTCAATTCACGCCATCGGCTCGCCGGAACTGGATGTGCATGGCCAGCCGTCGGGGGTGACGCTGGCCGAGGTCAAGGCGCGCTATGCCATTCCGTTTGATGACTATGGCATCGTGGTGTTTCATCCCGTTGTGTCGGAAACCGAAACAATTGGCGATCAGGCTGCAGCACTGTTCAATTCTCTGGAGCAATCAGGCCGCAATTTCGTGCTGATAAACCCCAACAACGACCCCGGCTCTGATGCAATCTTTGCCGTGCTGGACAAGCTGCCCGAGGCGCGGTTCCGCCGCCTGCCCTCGATGCGCTTTGCCTATTTTTCCGAACTGATGCGCAATGCCAGTGCGATGGTCGGCAATTCCAGCGCCGGGGTGCGCGAGGCGCCGTTTCTGGGTATTCCCAGCCTTGATATCGGCACCCGCCAGACCAACCGCGCCGTTGCCCCGTCACTGCATTCCTGTGCCGCCGATGACAGGGCTGCCATCGCGCGGTTTCTGGCCGGGGAATGGGGCAAAACCTATCCGCGCCACACCGCCTTTGGCGAAGGCCGCGCCGCTGACCGCTTTGTGGCGGTGCTGCGCGACGAGGGCTTCTGGATGCAACCGCTGCAAAAGGCGTTTCGTGACATTGGCTGACCGGCTTGCCAAAGGGGTGGTGTTGCGGCTGTACCTTGCCGCGTCACCCCTGCTTGCCCCGCTGCTGCGCTGCCATCTGGCGCGACGACTGGCGCGCGGCAAGGAAGACCCGTTGCGGTGGCGCGAAAAGCTGGGGCATCCGTCGCTGCCACGGCCAGACGGTCCGCTGATCTGGATGCACGCCGTAGGGGTCGGCGAGGCGCTGGCGCTGCCCGGGCTGGCGCGGGCGATGCTGAAACGGCGGCCGGGGATGCATGTGCTTGTCACCTCCGGCACGCGGACCTCGGCAGAGGCGCTGGCGGGCAATCTGCCCGAACGGACGTTTCACCAGTTTTTGCCGCTGGATGCCGCGCCCTTTGTCGCCGGGTTTCTTGACCACTGGCGACCCGATCTGGCGGTTTGGGCCGAACGGGATATCTGGCCCGCCATGGTTGCCGGGCTTGCCAGGCGGGGGGTTGCTCAGGTGCTGGTGAATGGCCGGATGGACTGTGCCAGCTTGCGTGCCAAGGCGCGGGCGGGGCGGCTGTACCGCGATCTTTACCGGGCAATGGCGGGCGTCGGGGTGCAGGACAGCACAACAGCGGTGCATTTTGCCGCACTGGGCGTGGCGCCGTTGCGGATCACGGTGGACGGGTCGCTGAAGGCCGGGGCCGATCCGCTGGCCGATCTGCCGGGGCTGCGCGCCGAATGGCAGGCGCGGCTGGCCGGGCGGCGGGTCTGGCTGGCGGCATCGACCCATCCGGGCGATGAGGTCGAGGCGGCACAGGCCCATGCCCTGCTGCGCCGCACCGATCCGGCGGCCTGCCTGATCGTGGCACCGCGCGACCCCGCGCGCGCTGCCGGGGTGCTGGCTGTGCTGCGCGCCAGTGGTTTTCGCGCCGCCTTGACCGAGGGTGCGCCAGAATGCGGACCGGAAACTGGGCTCGATGCCTATGTCGTGCCGAAAATCGGGCAAATGGGGCTGTGGTACCGGCTGGCCGATACTGCGCTGGTGGGCGGATCACTGGCAACCGTGGGTGGTCACAACCCCTATGAACCGGCGCGGCTCGATTGTGCCATTCTGCACGGGCCGCATGTGGGGAATTTCGCCGGCGACTATGCCGCCTTTCATGCTGCCAGCGCGGCGCGGCTGGTGACAACGGCTGCGGAACTGGCGGCGGCGCTGGCAGACCCGGCGCTGGCGCTGCAATGTGCCGCCGCCGCCGGGGTGGCCGATCAGGGCCGCGCCGGACTGGACCTGGTTGCGCAAAGGCTGTTGTCTGTGCTTGCTGTTCGTTGCGGCAGCGCCTGAGGGAAGTCAGATGCCGATTCCCTATGCCTTGTTGATGCTGCTCTATCGTGCGCTGTGGTATCCGGCGCTGCCGCTGGTGCTGGCCTATTTCTGGCTGCGCGGGCGGCGCGACCCGGCCTATCGCCGCCATCTCGGCGAACGGTTCGGCTTTGGCCCCACGCTGGAAGGGGCGGTCTGGGTTCACGCAGTATCGCTGGGGGAAATGCGGTCCGCCGTGCCGCTGGTGCGGGCCATGTTGAACCGGGGAGAGCGGGTGGTAGCCACGCACCTGACCCCGGCGGGGCGGCGCGCCGCTGAAAGCGCCTTTGGCCCCGACATCGCGGCGGGCCGCATGGTCGCGCGCTATCTGCCGCTGGAACTGGGCCCCGCCTTTCGCCGCTTTCTGCGCCACCGCCCCAAACTGGCGCTGGTGATGGAGATCGAGGTCTGGCCGGTGATGATCGCCGAAGCCGTGCGGGCCGGGGTGCCGGTGGTGCTGACCAACAGCCAGTATCCCGAGCGGAGTTTCGACCGCGACCTGCCATGGGCGCGCCGGATCGGCCATCCGGTGCAGCAGGTTGCCGGGGTTCTGGCGAAATCGGAAACCCACGCGGCGCGGTTTCGTTCTTTGGGGGCAAAGGCGGTGCAGGTCTGTGGCGAACTCCGCTTTGACCAGCCGATAGCGCCGCATCTGCTGGCAGCGGCGGCAGCGTTGCGCCCGGCGCTGGGGCACCGCCCTGTGCTGGTGCTGGCGTCGGTGGTGGAGGGCGAAGACACGCTTTATCTCGGCGTTATCCGTGCCTTGCAAGCGGGCAGTCCGGCACCCTTGGTGATCTATGTGCCCCGCGCGCCGGAGCGGTTCGGGCCGGTGGCGGCGCTGCTGGCCGGGGCGGGGCAGCGGGTTGTGGTGCGGTCTGCGGTGTTGGGGCCGGATTTAGGGCTGTTGGCAGGTGCGGATCTTGCTGCAGCCGATATCCTGCTGGGGGATTCACTGGGCGAGATGTATTTCTATCTGGCTTTGGCCGATCTGGTGGTGGTGGGCGGCGGGTTCCTGCCGTCGGGTGCCCATAATGTCATCGAGCCGCTGGCGTTGGGCAAGCCGGTGCTGACCGGCCCGCAGGTCTGGCCGATCGAATATCCCGGGCGCGAGGCACAGGCTGCCGGGGCGATGGAGATCTGCGTTACCCCCGGCATCATGGCGGCACGGATCGCGGCAATGCTGGCGAACCGCGCCGATCTTGCCGCGATGGCCGGGAACGGTGCCAGCTTTTTCGCCGCCCATTCCGGTGCGACAGGGCGCAGCATGGCGGCTTTGCAGCCCTTTCTGGACCGGCGGGGCGGCTGAACCTATTGCTGCAAGGCAGCACCTGCGTCAGCCCAGCCGCGACGGATATGGGCCAACCCTTCGCGATAGACCGCCTCGGGGCTTTCGGCAAAATCGCGCCAGACCTTGGTGGCGGCGGCAAGATCGGGCAGGCCACGGCCAAAGGCCTCGATGGTCAGCCAGCCATCATAGCCCGAACCACGGATGGCGCGAAAGGTTTCGGCCCACGGTATGTTGCCGCGCCCCGGCACCCCCCGGTCATTTTCCGAGATATGCACATGGGCGATCAACGGCACATGGTCGGTAAAGGCGGCAATCGGGTCGGCCTCTTCGATATTGCAGTGAAAGGTGTCGTACATCACCCGGATAGCCGGGTGGTTCAGCGCCGCCACATGGCCACACAGCGCCGCCATGGTGTTGAACAGGTAGCATTCGAACCGGTTCAGCGCCTCCAGCCCGATCATCACACCGCGCCCCCCGGCATGGTCGCCGATCCGCGACTGGGTTTCGGCAAAGCGGCGGAATTCCTCATGCGTCGGGCCTTGCCCGGAAAAATGCCCCAGCGTCGAATGCAGCGGCCCGCTCAGCCGGTTGGCACCAAGCGCCTGTGCGCAGTCGATCGCATGATGCACGTATTCGACCCCCGCCGCCTGCGCCGCCTTGTCGCCGATCAGGTTCATCGCCGGATCCCCCATCGCGGAAACCGCCGTGCGCTCCAGCCCGAGTTGATCGAGCAACGCGCCCAGCCGGGCATAATGGGCAACGTCGCCGCGAAAGACCGGAATTTCCACCCCGTCAAACCCGCAGGCCTTGATGGCCTGCAGCAGATCCCGGTGATCCTCGGTGACATGGGTGGTCCACAGGAGCAGGCACATACCGGTTTTCATTGGCTTTCTCTCTGGAAAAGCCCGCACTTGGCGGTGGCTTCATGGTGAGCGGTCCGGCGGCACCCGTCAAGTTGGTATTACCAATTTCGCCGTTCGCTGCACCGTTTGCCGCGCCGAAGAATCGCCAAATGGCAGGATTTATAATTCTTTTCCATATAGTTACGCAAACCATGCCTGATCAAGGTTGAAGCATTGCGAAAGCGACGTGGTTCCTGTAACGCTGGGTTTGAGGAATGTGGTCTATCCAGATTGGCGACCACCACGGGCTTCCTGCCGCTGGCAGGAGAAACTTGCCGATATAGGGGAAAATGACGATGCATCTTTCAACGCACAACTGGATGCGGGCGGAACCGCTGGATGTCACGCTGCGGCGGATCAAGAAATACGGCTATGAAAGCATCGAGATTTCGGGTGAACCGGCGCAATATCCGGTCAAGGAAACCCGGGCGCTGCTCAAGGAACATGGCATCCGCTGCTGGGGCGCAGTCACGTTGACATTGGGTGAACGCAATCTGGCGGCCCGTGATGAGGGGCAGCGGGCGCGGTCGGTCGATTACGTGAATTCGGTATTGACCATGGTGTCGGAACTGGAGGGGCAGATCATCACGCTGGTGCCCGCCACGGTGGGCAAGGTGGTGCCCGATGGCACCGAAGCCGAAGAATGGACATGGGTGGTTGATGCCACCAAGGAATGTTTTGCCCATGCGCAAAAGGTCGGGGTCAAGGTGGCAATCGAGCCGCTGAACCGGTTTGAAACCTATTTCTTGAACCGCGCCGCGCAGGCTTTGGCGCTGGCTGATGCCGTGCATCCAGAATGCGGCGTCTGCCTTGATGCCTATCACCTGAACATGGAAGAGGCGAATGTGCATGACGCCATCCGCTTGGCCGGCAAGCGGCTGTTCGATTTCCATGTGGCGGACAACAACCGCTTTGCTGCCGGGCTTGGCCATTTCAACTGGGCCGAGATTGTCGCCACCCTGCGTGAGGTCGGCTATGACGGTGCCCTGACCAACGAATTCGTGGCACCGGTAGACCGTACCCCGGCGGCGATCTATCCGGATATGGTCGAGCGCAACCCGGTCGACATCTCGCCCGCGCAGCTTAAATTCATTCAGGATCACGGGTCGAGCCTGCTGACCGAAGCGTTTTACGACGATCAGATGCGGATCACCGCTGAAACCCTGTTGCCGCTCATCAAATAGGCACGCTTCCCACCCCGGTTCTGCCGTGGGTGCGCCATCGCGCCAGAAAGGTGACAGATGCAGATCAAAAGCGTCCAGGCCTGGTGGGTGTCGATCCCGATCGAAAAGGCACGCCAGCACCGCAGCGACTTCGGCACCCTGACCACGTTTGACGCCGCGATCCTGCGGATCGAGACCAAAAGCGGGCTGGTGGGCTGGGGCGAGGGCAAGAATGCCGCCGGTTCCGCCGGCACCTATGGCAGTCTGGTGCATCTGCTGAACCACGAGGTTGCGCCGCAACTGATCGGGCGCAATGCCGGTGACATCACCGCAATCTGGGAAATGCTGTATAACGGCACCCGCCACGGATCAGCGGCACGGGCGGGCCACGCCATGCCCGATCTGGCGCGGCGCGGGCTGAGCGTGGCCGCGATTTCGGCGGTGGATATCGCGCTGTGGGATATTCTTGGCAAGCATCTGGGCCAGCCGGTGTGGCAGTTGCTGGGCGGGCGCAAGGCCGACCGGCTGCCTGCCTATGCCTCTGGCGGCTGGGCAAATGCCGGGGAAATCGGGGCGCAGTTGCAATCCTACATTGATCTGGGCGGGTTTCGCACCGTCAAGATGCGGGTCGGTGCGATGGATGGTGCGCCGCATGTATCCGCCACGCGAGTCAAGGCGGCACGGGCGGCGCTGGGGCCGGGGGTGGACATAGCGGTGGATGCCCATGGCACCTATTCGGTTGCCGAGGCGCGGCGCTTTGCCCGGCTGGTGGCGGATTGCGATCTGGCGTGGTTCGAAGAGCCGGTGAGCGGCGACGACAAGCCCGGGATGGCAATGGTGCGTGCCACCACCGGCATTCCGGTGTCGGCAGGTGAGTCAGAGGCGACGCGGTTCGATTTCCGCGACCTGATCGCGGCAGGGGCGGTCGATATCCTGCAACCCGATCCGGCCTTTTGCGGCGGCATCACCGAAACCATGCGGATCGCGGCGCTGGCCTCGGCGCACAACCTGCGGTTTGCCCCGCATCTGTGGGCCGGTGCCCCGTGTTTCTTTGCCGGTCTGCACTGCTGCGCCGCCAGCCCCGCCAGCTTCATCATCGAATATTCCTGTGGTGCCAACCCGATGATACATGGCCTGTCCGCGCAGCCGGTGGTGGCGCAGGATGGCATGATTGCCATTCCGGATGGTCCGGGGCTGGGGCTTGCGATCAACGAAACCTGTCTGTGGGACCATGTGAAAAAGACCTGAGCCGATGTCAGAGCGCAATATGCTGCCCGACCTAGCCGCCTATCTGTACGCCTCGTCCAGCACCCAGAGCGGGCGGACGCCGTCGGAGCGCGAACTGGCAGAGCATTTTGGCGTCAGCCGTGGCCAGATCCGCGAAACGCTGGCGATACTGGAAGCGATGCGGATCGTCGAGCGGCGGGCGAAATCGGGGATTTTCCTGACCACCCGCACCGCGTCAGTCGAAGCGCTGGCGCTGTTTGCCAAAGCCGGGCTGCCACTTGACCCGATCCAGATCTATGAGGCAGTGGAACTGCGCAAGATCCATGAGATCAAGGCGGCGGAACTGGCCAGCCAGCGCGCCACCGAGGAGAATTTCGCCCGGTTGCGCGAGATACTGGATCAATCCGAACAACGCCTGGCGCGTGGCGAGCGGCTGGCGAGCGAAGACCGCGATTTTCATCTGGAGATCGTGCGCGCCACCCAGAACATGGTGTTTTACCGGGTCTGCAGCGTTTATTACGCGATGAGCGAGCAACGGCTGCCGATCTATTTCAGCGACATGGAGCGGTGCATAAGGTCCAACGCCGACCATGTGCAGATCTATGACGCGCTGCGGCGGCGCGACGCCAATCTGGCGCAGGCGCTGATGAGCGCGCATCTGCAAGGGGCGGAAAGCTACTGGAAAGGGCTGATCGCCGGAACCCTGCCTGCGGCGCATGACCGCGACCCGGGCTAGCAGGGTGGCGCTGGTCTTTTCAACCCACCCGCTGCATCCGGATGCAACCGCCGCGTTGCAGGCCCGGGCCGAGTTCCGCGTGGCCTCCGCCCCCAGTGCCGATGCGATCATGGCCGAGGGGCTGGAGGCTGACGTGCTGGTGGTGCGCGCCCCGATCCCACCGGCTTATTTCGCCGCCGCCCTCCGGTTGCGCGCCGCCGTTCGCCATGGCGCAGGGCTCGACATGATCCCGATGGGTGCCGCCACCGCTGCCGGGGTGCTGGTGGCCAATGTGCCCGGCGCCAATGCGGTGACGGTGGCCGAACATGCGATCTTCGCCGCCATCGCCTTGTTGCGCCGGTTCCGCGAGGTGGATGCCGCGCTGCGTGGGCAGGGCTGGGAACATGGCCGCGCCTTTGCCGATCACGGCCGCGAACTGGGTGGCCGGGTGCTGGGCATCGTGGGGATGGGCCATATCGGCACCGCGATGGCACGGATCGCAGCACAGGGTTTCGGGATGCAGGTTGCCGCCACCACCCGGCGGCCTGCCAGCCTGCCGCCCGGGATCATGGCGCTGGCCCTGGATGATCTGGTGGCGCGCGCCGACGTGCTGGTGCTGTGCTGCCCGCTGACCGAGGCGACCCGGGGCCTGATTTCCGCCAGCCGGATTGCCGCGATGAAACCGGGGGCAATCCTCATCAACGTGGCCCGTGGCCCGGTGGTGGATGAGGGTGCGCTGGTGGCAGGGCTGCAATCGGGGCATCTGGCGGGGGCGGCGCTGGATGTCTTTGCCACCCAGCCGCTGCCACGTGACCATGCGCTGTTCGCGCTGCCCAACGTGATCCTGACGCCGCATATGGCCGGTATCACCCAGGACAGCATGGCGCGGATCGGTGCGGTGGTGGTGGCCGAGGTGCTGCGGGTGCTGTCGGGGCAGTGGCCGGTCAACCTGTGCAACCCGGAAGTGGCGGCGGCCTTTCAGGCGCGGTTTCCGGGCGCGGCGGGGATGGCCTGAGCCCGGCCCCAGCTACCCGCCATGCCGCAGGCTGCGGCCCGAGGCGGCATCGAACAGCACCACCCGTGCTGCATCCCAGCCGAACCGCACCTGATCGCCGACCGCCAGTTTCAGGGTGACAGGCACCGTCGCCCGCAGCCGGTGCGCCCCTGCCGTCATCGTCACGATCTTTTCGACCCCGTGGTTTTCCACGTCATTGACCCGCGCCCCTGCCGGTGACCCGGCACTGATCTGCAGATCTTCGGGCCGCACACCGAAAATCAGCCCGCGCCCGTCAGCCTCTGCGCCGCCCGGATGCGGCAAGGCCAGACCGTCGCCCAGTGTGGCAGTGCCGCCCGCCATCCGCCCCGGTACGAGGTTGATCGCCGGTGCCCCGACCGCGCGCGCCACAAAGCTGTTGCAGGGGTCGCGGTAAATTTCGTGCGGCGTGCCGACCTGCACCAGCGAGCCCCGGTTCAGCACGCCGATCCGGTCACCCATCGACATGGCCTCGACCTGATCGTGGGTCACGAACAGGAAGGTCTGGCCAAGGCTGATCTGCAGGTCCTTCAGCTCTGCCCGCAGCGCCTCGCGCAGCTTGGCATCCAGCGCCGACAGCGGCTCATCCATCAAGAACACCTGCGGCGTGCGCACAATCGCCCGGCCGATCGACACCCGCTGCATCTCGCCGCCCGACAGCCGGTCGGTCTTGCGGTCCAGCAAATGGGTGATGCGCAGGGTGTTCGACACCCGCTCGATCCGGGCGGCAATCTCTGCCTCGGTTGTCGGGCGGATCGGCGAGCGCAGCGGGAATTCAAGGTTTTGCCGCACGGTGTAGCGCGGATACAGCGAATAGTGCTGCAGCACCAACGCCACATCACGCTCTGCCGCACCCCAGCGCGTTACATCCTGACCGTCGATCAGCACCTGCCCCGCTTCGGGCTTTTCCAGCCCGGCGATCACCCGCAAGGTCGTGGTTTTGCCGGCCCCGGTTTCGCCCAAGAGCACAAAGAACTGGCCATCGGCGATGTCCAGGCTGACGTTGCGCAGCGCCGCTGCGCCACCGAATGATTTGCTTACGCCGCGAAGCTCGATATGCGCCATCAGAGATGCGCCCCAAGTGACTGACCGGTTTCAATGTGAAAGAAATGCGCCCGGGCCGGATCGGCACTGAGCCAGATCGGGGTTCCGGGCCCTGGCACCAGACCCGACCTGGTCCTGGCGCGTAACACGCCATCTCCCACCCGCATATCCACGATATCATGCGAGCCCAGGGGTTCGATCAGATGCGCCTCCAGCGCCATGGCACCGGGCACCGCTGACAGCGATATGTCCAGCGCTTCGGGGCGGATACCCATGGTCAGCGGAGCATTGGGGGGCAACTGGTCCAGCAGCGCCGACGGAAAACCGAAGCCCTGCGCCGCGCCGGCCAGCCGCGCCTGCCCCTCGGCAATCACCACATTAGCCACATTCATCACCGGCGATCCGACAAACTGCGCCACGAACAGGTTGGCCGGTTCGGCATAGACCTGTTCCGGGGTGCCGACCTGTTGCAGCCGCCCCTCGTGCATCACCACGATGCGGTCGGCCAGCGCCATCGCCTCGATCTGATCATGGGTCACATAGATCGTGGTGGACCCCTGCTCGACATGCAGGCGCTTCAGTTCCACCCGCATTTCCTCACGCAGCTTGGCGTCCAGGCTGCCGATCGGTTCGTCCATCAGCATTGCCTTGGGGTTGCGCACCAGTGCTCGCCCGATCGCCACCCGCTGCAGGTCACCCCCCGACAGCGCCGATGGCCGCCGCGCCAGCAGGTTGCCGATCTGCAGCACATCGGCGACGCGGCGCACCGTGCGGTCCACCTCATCCCGGCGCTGGCCGACGGCGCGCAGCGGAAAGGCCATGTTTTCGTAAACGGTCAGATGCGGGTAAAGCGCGAATGACTGGAACACAAAGGCCACATCGCGCGCCTCTGGCCGCCTGTCCTGCACCTTTTCGCCGCCGATCAGAATATCGCCGCTGTCAACGGTTTCCAGCCCGGCAATGGCGCGCAGCGTGGTGGTCTTGCCGCAGCCCGACTGGCCCAGAAACACCACGAACTCACGGTCATGCACCGTCAGATCGACATTGTTGATGACATGCAGCGCACCGAAATGCTTGTTGACGCTGCGCAGGGCAATTTCCGTCATGCCCCGCCCCCATCAGAGGCCCCGTCAGACGGCGGCGGGGCAGGGATCTTGGTGGTGACCATGAAGCTCACCAGCCCCACCAGCATGATCGTCACACCGTAACGGTGCAGCACCTCGACCCAAGGTTGGCACAGGGCCACGATGCCCGCAATCATGAGCCCCTGCGCCGCAGGGATCAGCCAGCGCTGATTGACCGCGCGAAAGCTCATTTCCGTATCGCTCCGAATGACATGCCGCGCAGCAAGTGGTTGCGCAACAGAAAGGTAAAGATGGCGACCGGCAGCAGGAACAGGAAGGTTCCAGCGGCAATCACCGTCCATTCCGGCAGGCCGGAGCCGATCTGGCTGGGAATGAATGGCGGCGCCGTCTGGGCGCGCCGGTTGGTCAGGATCAGCGCGAAGGCATATTCGTTCCAGGAGGTGATGAAGCAGAATACGGCGGTTGCGGCGATGCCGGTGGCGGCCTCGGGCAGCACAATGCGGAAAAATGCCTGCATGCGCGTATAGCCATCGACCAGCGCCGCGTCTTCATATTCCTTGGGAATCTCGTCGATGAACCCTTTCATCAGCCAGACCGAAAACGACAGGTTGAAGGCGGTGTAAAGGATAATCAGGCCAAGATGGCTGTCGGTCAGCCCGAAGACGCGGTACATCAAAAACATCGGGATGGCGACGACGATGGGCGGCAGCATCCGCGTCGACAGAATGAAGAACAACAGGTCCGCTTCGCCCGCGACCTTGAAGCGGGAAAAGCCGTAGGCCGTGAAAGTCCCCATGCCCACCGCAAGCACGGTCGAGATCACCGCGACGATCAGGCTGTTGGCAAAACGGTTGGGATACTGCGACAGTTGCGGTTTGTCCTTGACCTTCAGCACGCGCTCGCCGCCGTCATAGATTGCCTTTTCCCACCAGGGTGCGGCGGCATATACTTCGGGTGTCGGCTGCACCTTCAGTTGCACACGCTTGGTGAACAGCTTGACGAAGGGGGTAACCTCCGGCGTGAAGAACACGGTAGGCGGCACCGAGGTCGCTACTTCGCGTGGCTTGATCGCGGTCGAGGCGATCCAGTAGATCGGCGACAGAAAGACCAACGTCGCCGCGATGATCGTCGCAATGGCAAGGAAGCGGCCAATCCGCTGGCCGCGCGTTGTAACGGCGGCCATCCTAGCGCTCCTTCACCTTGTTGAGGTATTTGACATAGATGTTGGTGATGGCCAGCACGACGATCAGCACGATATAAGCAAGCGCGGAAGCGCGGCCGGTATCCCAGCTTTGAAAGGCCATCTGGTAAAGTTTGATCGCGACAGTCTCAACGCTGGCCGTGCTCATCACGAAGGGCAGATCGAAGCTCTTGAACGCCTCCATCGTGCGGAAGATCAACGCGATCAGCAGGATGGGCGCCACGAGGGGCAGGGTAATGCGGCGAAACGTGTACCACGGGCTGGCGCGGTCGATGGCGGCAGCCTCGTACAGGTGCTGCGGCACCGCCGACAGACCGGCCAGCGACAAGAGCATCACGAAAGGCGACCACATCCAGATGTCGGTTATAGCGACGGCGAACAGGGCATTGGTAGGGTGCGACAGCCATTCGAATTTGCCGATTCCCAAAGCATAGTTTACCGGCCCCCAGGACGGGTCATAAAGCAGCTTCCAGAACAGGCCAACGACGGCGGGCGACAGCATCATCGGCAGCAAGAGCAGCGTGGTGACGAGGCCTTTGAGCGGAAACTTGCGATTCAGCAGCAGCGCCAGGCTGAAGCCGACAATCATCTGGCCGCCGACCGACACCAGCACATAGGCGGCGGTGGTGGTAAAATTCGACCAGATGCCGGGGTCGGCCAGCAGGTCCCGGTAATTCTGCAAGCCAACGAATTCCGGTGGTTTGTTGCCGGATGCGCGGTAGGCCGTGAAGGAAAAGCCCAGCGAATAGACCAGCGGAAAGACGTTGAAGATTATCAGAAAGGCGACGGTCGGAATGATGAACAGATTGCGGATCGTCAGGTCGGACCATCCGTGGGCCGCAGCGCGCGAGCCGGGATGAAGCTTGGCCAAGGCTGCCACGTAGCGATCTCCAATCCGTCCATCGGGGTCAGGGGGTTCCGGGCCGGCCACCGCCCGCCCGGACGCAGTATCAGATCAGGATCACCCGCCGGCGAGGGTCTTGGTCCAGGTCGCCGCCAGCTCGTCGAGCAGCGCCTTGGGGTCGCCCTCGCCCGTTGTGATATAGGGATGCAGCGCGTCGTTCATCTGGAACAGCATGTCGGCAAACATCGGCACTGCCCAGAAATCCTTGACGATCTTCATCGAGTCGGCAAAGGCCCGATTGTAGGGTGTGGCATTCAGGAACGCTTCCGAATTCAGGACTGCCGAACTGCAAGTATAGCCACCAAGGTCGGCCCATTTCTGCTGCACGTCATCTCGCACGAACCATTTCAGGAACTTCACCGATTCCTCTTGGTTCTTGCTGTAGCTGATGATCGAAATCCCCTGACCGCCAAGGGCTGCGTGCTGATCGCCGTATGGCCCGGGCGGGTTGGCGAAGTAGCCTGTTGCCTTGGCATGGGGGTTGCTCGCCTCATTGGCCAGCGCCGGGAAGAAGGCGAAGTAATTCATGCTAATCGCCACCAGGCCCTCGGTGAAAGCCTGATTGTTTTCCGGAAAGAAGGCCTGCGTCCAGTTCGGCGGGGTGAAGGTATAAAGCTTGCGGTAAGCCTTCAGCGCCTCGACGTTCTTGTCCGAATTCAGGATGCCTTCGACCGTGTTGGTTGCGTAGTCGCCCAGGTCGCCACCATAGGTGAAGATGGTCTGCTCCAGCCCCATCGCCATCGCGTCATAGGACGTCTGGGTATAGAGCGCCACGCCATAGCGGTTCTGGTCGGGCCGGTTGAAGAATTCGGCGATGTCGGTCAGTTGCTGGAAGCTTTGCGGCACCCCGAGGTCATAACCGTATTTGGCCTTGAAATTCGCCATCTCGGTCGGATCTTCGAACCAGTCCTTGCGATAGGCCCAGCCATTGGCGTCGCCTTCCAGCGGGATCGACCAGTATTTGTCGCCGTAAAGCGAGTAATACTGCAACGTTGCCGGGACGAAGCTCTTGTCGATGCCGTTCTCTATTACAAAGCTGGTCATGTCGACATAGTGGCCGCCGGTCGAGGCTGCGCCGAGCCACTGGCTATCCCCCACCACCATATCGTAGGCATCGCCCTTGGCATTCAGTTCAGCGAAAGTCTTGGTTTGAAAATCCGACCAGGGCGTGGTTTGCACCGTCACCGTCACTCCGGTTTCGGCCTCATATTCATTGACCAGTTCCTGCAGATAGTTCGCAGGATCCCATTCGGCCCAGAAAATCGTCAGCTCCTGGGCATAAGCCCCCGAGGACGTGAGTGCCGCCATTCCGATACCGGTCAGCAAACCGGCCATTCTACCGCGCATGATTGTTCCTCCCTTTGTGGCGTGATGTCATGCGGCCATGTGGGCATCTTGGGGTGCCACTTTGGCCGGACATGGAAAACTGGTATTACCAAACTGCCGAGTCCGTCAAGGGGGATTAACCGTGCCGCGAAGGATGAAAGCCTGGCGGATTGCACAACCGGTTTGCCGTTACTATCGGAAAAATATGAATATATTCCACAATCTTGCATGGAAACCCGCTGCCCCCCCCGTGGGCCGCGCGAACATTCTTGCAAAACTGGCCTAACCAGTTACGCTATCGGGCAGGCTTGCCGGCATGCGCCGCCTGACCCTATCATGCCATATCACAGCCCGAAGGTCACCCGGTGAAGCGGATCTATCTTGCAGGAACGGCTGATACCAAATCCGAGGAACTGGCACTTCTGGCGGTGCTGTTGCGCCGGCAGTTCGGTGCGGTTTGTCTGGTGGATGTCGGCACCCGCGCGGCGGCGCTGAAAACCGATGTGAGTGCTGCCGAAGTAGCCGCCCACCATCCCGAAGGCGCTGCCGCGGTTCTGGGCCTGACCGACCGCGGGCAGGCGGTAATGGCGATGGGGCAGGCCTTTGCCGGCTTCATCGCCAGCCGCGATGACATCGCCGGGGTGATCGGCATCGGCGGCGGCGGCGGCACCTCGATCCTGTGTCAGGGGTTGCGCGACCTCCCCTATGGTGTGCCGAAACTGGTGGTCACCACCATGGCCTCGGGTGACACCGCGCCCTATGTCGGGATATCCGATCTGATCCTGATGCCCGCCGTCACCGATCTGGCCGGGCTGAACCGGATCAGCCGTACCATCCTGCATAACGCGGCGATGGCCATGGCCGGCATGGCCGGGCACCCGGCCCGGAAGATCGCCTCAAAGCCGGCCATCGGCCTGACGATGTTCGGCGTGACCACACCCAGCGTCACCGCCATCGCCGCCGACCTGCGCGCGACCCATGACTGTCTGGTGTTCCACGCCACCGGCACCGGCGGGCGCACCATGGAAAAGCTGGCAGACAGCGGGATGCTGACCGGTTTCATCGACATCACCACCACCGAGGTTGCCGACTACCTGCTGGGCGGGGTGCTGCCCGCCACCGCCGACCGCTTTGGCGCAGTCGCCCGTACCGGCCTGCCGTGGGTCGGATCGGTCGGGGCGCTGGATATGGTGAATTTCGGCGCGCCGGAAACCGTGCCTGCCCGCTTTGCCGGGCGGCTGTTCTACCACCACAACCCGCAGGTAACGCTGATGCGGACCACGCCTGCCGAGAATGCCCTGATCGGCCAGTGGATTGCCGTGCGGCTGAACCTGTGCCCCGGCCCGGTTCACCTGCTGATCCCTGAAGGCGGGGTGTCGATGCTGGATGCCCCGGGTATGGCGTTCCACGATCCGAAAGCCGACGAAGCCCTGTTTGCCGCGCTGGAAAGCCACCTGCGGCCATCGCCCAGCCGTCGCCTGACGCGGTTGCCCCACCATATCAACCACCCGGCCTTTGCCGCCGCCGCCGCCACCGCCTTTCGCAACCTGATCTGAGGTTCCCGTGCCCGCCATTCCCCGCGCCACCATCCTGAAACGCCTGCACCAGATGGTGGCAGACCGCATCCCGATCATCGGTGGCGGTGCCGGCACCGGCCTGTCGGCCAAATCCGAGGAGGCGGGCGGGATCGACCTGATCATCATCTACAATTCCGGGCGCTACCGCATGGCGGGGCGGGGGTCAGCGTCGGGGCTCTTGGCCTATGGCAACGCCAACGAGATCGTCAGGGAAATGGCGGTAGAGGTTCTGCCTGTCGTCAAACATACCCCGGTGCTGGCCGGGGTCAACGGCACCGACCCGTTTCTGCTGATGGGGCCGTTTCTGGCGGACCTGAAAGCCATGGGCTTTTCCGGGGTGCAGAATTTCCCCACCATCGGCCTGTTCGACGGGGTGATGCGGCAAAGTTTCGAGGAAACCGGGATGGGTTACGGGCTGGAGGTCGATATGATCGCCGCCGCCCACGGCCTTGACCTGCTGACCACGCCGTACGTGTTCGACCCCGATGAAGCGCGCGCCATGACCGCTGCCGGGGCCGATATCATCGTGGCCCATATGGGGGTAACCACCGGCGGCACCATCGGGGCGACCTCGGCCAAATCGCTGGATCAATGCGTGGCAGAGATCGACGCCATGTCGGCCGCCGCCCGCGCCATCCGGCCCGATGTCATCGTGCTGTGCCACGGCGGCCCGATCGCCATGCCTGACGACGCCGGTTACATCCTGCGCCACGCCAACCGCTGCCACGGCTTTTACGGTGCCTCCAGCATGGAACGCCTGCCGGTGGAACAGGCGATTGCCGATCAAACCCGCGCCTTCAAGGCGCTGCCCATTGCCGGAGGTACCGCGTGACCCGCTCCCCCTATTTCATCCACCCCGATCAGGTTGCAGCCTTCGGCTTCGACTGGGGCCAGCTTGCCCTGACCGTCGGGCCAGAGGTCAACGGTGCCCAGCGTTTTTCCGGCGGCATCGTGACCGTGCATCCCGGCGGCGGCCATTCCCGCCACAACCATCCGGGGGCCGAAGAGATCATTCTGGTGATGGCGGGCACCGGCCAGCAGATGGTCGAAGATGACGCGGGCACCCCGATCACCGCCGAGGTGGGCCCGGGCTGCACAATCTACGTTCCCGAAAGCCGCTTTCATTCGACGCTGAACACCGGCACCGGCCCCATGACGCTGTTTGTGGTCTACTCCCCGGCCGGCCCCGAGCAGGCGCTGCGCGCGTTGCCAGATTTCCGGCTGATCCCGCCGGGAAGCTGAGCTTTGGTGCCACGGGGAACCTGCCCCGTTCATTCTCTGTTCAAAAATATCCCACAGGGGACCGGGGAAGTGAAACCCGCGGCTCTTTTCTGGACCAAGTGGGAGTGCCGCCCCCGATACTGTGGTGTTACAGCCCGCCCCGGTTCCAGCCCCGGTTGCGGGCGCCAAACATCTCATACCCCGACGCGGTCACCGCCAGCGTGTCTTCCAGCTTGATGAAGCCCCGCGTCGGGTGGATCATGGTGGTTTCCACCGAAAGCACCATCCCGGGTTCCAGCGCCCGCGTGGCGTCAACACCCTCATAAGCCACCGGATGGTTGGTCATCAGAAACGGCACTTCATGGGCAATCAGCCCCATGCCATGCGCAAAGAAATCGGTGACCTTTGCCGACGGAATGCCCTTCAGCGCCGCTTCGGCCCGTTCGACGACCGTGCCACCGGCCACACCGGGCCGGATCCCGGCAAAGGCTGCCTGTTGCACCGCCTCCACCTCTGCCAGCAGGTCCTGCAATTCGGCATCCGGCTCGCCCAGCACGCCCATGCGGCACAGATCGCCGATATAGCCCGCCAGATTGCCACCGGAATCAATCGACAGGATCTCCCCGGGTTGCCAGACCTGATCAGACCCGGCGCGGTTGTGCGATGCCCCCAGTGTCAGCAGGCAATAGTCGAAATGCAGGCCCCGGTTCACCTCTTGCCGCCGGAGTTCCTCGGTGATGCGGTGCTTCGTCCACCCGGCCCCCGCCGCCTGAATGGTGGCGGTCATCGCATCGGTGATCAGTTCCGACGCCTGCCGTAGCAAGTCCAGTTCCGCTTCGGTCTTGATCGCCCGCATCTGTTCCAGCATGCCGGTGGCATCGGCAAGCCGGTCCACCCCCACCCCTGCGGCAAGCACGGCATAGGCGTCAGACGGCAGAAACCCCGGCTCGATCCCGACCTTGCCGCTGCCCGCCAGCTTTTTCAGATGCGCCACCGCCAGCGCCGCCGCATCCTTGCTGCCCCAGGTTGCGGGCAGAACCTCGGGCACCCAGAAGGCGCGGTTGGCATGTTCGCTGCCCTCCATCTTGTTGCCGATGTAGGCGGCACGTTCCGGTTTGCCGCGCTGATAGATCACCACCGGCAGATAGCGGCTGTGACCGATGGCATCCATCGCGGCAAAGAAGATGAAGCGGTAGCCGCCCATCAGATACTGAACATTGTGTTTGGAGGTGACCACCAGCACCTCCAGCCCTGCCGCTTCCATCAACCGGTCGATCCGCGCCAGGTCGGGGGGCAGATACGCCTGTGGCGCAGGGCTTTGCCGGATGTTCATCGCAGCCTCCTTGAGTCTACCTGGGAATATGCCACCAAGAATAACCACCTTGGCGGGAAACCGGCAACCGCTATATCACGCACGCTTTCCAAACCCTCAGACTGGCAGAACGGCATCACACCGGCAGCGGCCCGTCGGGTTTCATCTGATCCAGCACGATCTGGCTTTGCACCCGCGCCACCGAGGGGTGCGGCAGCAGGCGCTGCTGGATCAGCCGGTTCAGCCCGGCCAGATCGGCACACCAGACCCGCAGCAGATAGTCGGCCTCGCCCGTCATGGTAAAGGCGCTGACCACCTCGGGCAGGGTGGCGATAAGGTTGGCAAAGGCGCGGGCGGGTTCCGGCGCGTGGGTGGCCATCTGCACCTGCACAAAGGCCTGTACCTGCAAGCCGACCGCTGCCGGGGCGATGCGGGCCCCGTAGCCGGTGATGGTGCCCGAGGTTTCCAGCCGCTGCCGCCGCCGCGCCGCCTGACTGGCCGACAGGTTCAGCCGCTCGCCCAGATCCTGCGCTGTCAAGGTGGCGTCGATCTGCAGGGCTGCGAGCAAGCGCGAATCAATTTCATCCATCATGCGAGTATTCTACATTTTAAGGAAATAAAGCGCTACAAACGCGCACATTATCTGCAAATCAAGCGTCATATTGCGGAAATTCTGCAGGGATTCCGCGCTATCCTCAGCTTGCACCCCTTTTTCGCCAAGGATCAGTATCATGGGTCCGTTTCCGCATTCTGCCCCGCGCGCCACCGTCACCGACGCCAACCCGGCGGGGACCGATGGTTTTGAGTTCGTCGAATTTGCCCATCCGGAGCCTGAACTGCTGCGCGCGCTGTTCGCCCGAATGGGCTATCAGCGCGTCGCGCAGCATCGCACCAGAGCCGTCGAACTGTGGCAGCAGGGCGACATCACCTATGTGCTGAATGATGAACCGGGCAGCCATGGCCGCCGCTTTGTCGAGGCTCATGGCCCCTGTGCGCCCTCGATGGGCTGGCGTGTCGCCGATGCCGCCCATGCCCATGAACATGCGGTGAAGATGGGGGCACAATCCTATGACGGTGCCGACAAGGCGGTGGACCTGCCCGCCATTGTCGGCATCGGCGGGTCGCTGATCTATTTTACCGACCAATATGGCGATGGGCGCAACCCCTATGAGGAGTTCGACTGGGTGGCCGAGGCGAAGCCGAAAGGCGTCGGGTTCCACTATCTCGACCACCTGACCCACAATGTTCACAAGGGCAACATGGACAAGTGGTTTCAATTTTACAGCCAGACCTTCGGCTTCAGGCAGATCCGCTTTTTTGACATCGAGGGCAAATACAGCGGGTTGTTCAGCCGCGCCCTGACCTCGCCATGCGGCCGCATCCGCATTCCGATCAACGAGGATCGCGGCGAAAAGGGCCAGATCGTCGAATATCTGCGCCGCTACAATGGCGAGGGCATTCAGCATATCGCGGTGGGGGCCGAAGACATCTATGCCGCCACCGATGAGATCGCGGCGCGCGGGGTGCTGTTCATGCCCAAGCCACCGGCGAGTTATTACGACCTGTCGAAAACTCGCGTGACCGGGCATCAGGAGCCGATCGACCGGATGGCGCGGCACGGCATTCTGATCGACGGCGAAGGCGTGGTCGATGGCGGCGAAACCCGCATACTGCTGCAGATATTCTCCAAAACCGTGATCGGCCCGATTTTCTTCGAGTTCATCCAGCGCAAGGGCGACGATGGCTTTGGCGAAGGCAATTTCCGCGCGCTGTTCGAGAGTATCGAACAGGATCAGATCGCGCGCGGGGTGCTGCAGGCCTGTTAAGGCGGTTGGTGCAGCGAAATCGGAAAGGCCGGCCCTTCCGGACCCCACCGGGTAATTCAGGGCAGAAGCTGTCTGCGCCGGGCTGCGGCCGGGCCGGGTTCAGCCCGTGGTGCAGGGGTTGCGGGCTACGGATACCTCCTTCTCAGTCATATCCCCTTGCGAAGCGAAGGCTTTGGCCAGCCCTTTCAGTCGCAGGTATAGGGGTTGGCAAGGGCGGGCAGCAGTTTGCCGCTGCAAGGGCCAAAGCCGATGCGGTAGCCTTGGCCCTGCGCCATGCCGCGCAGGGTCAGGGTGTCGTTGTCGTTGATGAAAGTGCGGGTGCCGCCCAGGATGGCAATCGGCTCCTCGCCGCCCCAGGACAGTTCCAGCAGGCTGCCCCGGCTGGTTTTTTCCCGGCCCGAGATCGTGCCTGATCCCAGCAGATCACCCACATTCATTGCACAGCCACTGGTGGTGTGATGCGCCAATTGCTGCGCGGCGGAATAGTAAAGCTCGCGTGCATTGGTGCGGCTGATCACGGTTTCCGCGCCGCCTTCGGGTTGGATCGCCACCTCCAGCGCGATGTCATACAGCATCGGGCCGGGTTCGGCGAGATAGGGCAGCAGCGGCACTTCACGTGGCGGCGCGGGCAGGCGGAATGGCTCCAGCGCCGCCTGCATCACGATCCACGGGCTGATGGTGGTGGCGGTAGCTTTCGCCTGAAACGGACCAAGCGGCTGGTATTCCCAGGCCTGAATGTCGCGCGCCGACCAGTCGTTCAGCAGCACATAGCCAAAGATCATCGCATCAGCCTCGGCCACCGTGACCGGTTGGCCAAAGACCGACGGTTGGCCGACCACCGCCCCCAGCTCCAGCTCGATATCGAAGCGGCGCGAGGGGGCAAAGATCGGGGCAGGGAAATCCGCGCCCTTGATCTGCCCCCATGGCCGGCGAAAATCGGTGCCTGACACCACCACCGACGACGCACGGCCGTTGTAGGCGATGGGAATATGCAGCCAGTTCGGCGGCAGCGCGTTTTCCGCGCCGCGAAACATGGTGCCGACGTTGGTGGCATGGTGCCTCCCGGCGTAAAAGTCGGTATATCCGGCAACGCGGAACGGCAGGTGCAGGCGGGCGCCGGTCAAAGTGACCAGATGGTCGGAAACTGCCGCTTGATCCGCCGACCCTTCAGCCAGTAGCGCGGTGATCCGGGTGCGGAAGGCCGACCACAGGGCGGGCCCCGCCGCCATCACGCCATTCCACACCGGCTTGTCAAACAATGGTCCGGTGCCAGGTTCCAGTATTCCAGCCCGTTCCAGACCGGCAACATCAAGGATCCGGTCGCCGATCGCCACCCCGCAGCGCGGGTCGTGCCCGGTGATCGAAAATACCCCGCAGGGCAGGTTGTTCAGCGGGAAATCGCAGGTTTCATGGTTGGCAGACGCAACCCAGGACCGAAGCAGCGTCATTGCGCGATCTCCATGCCGTCTTTGCCGAGGACCATTGGCGGCATCGCTCTGGCTGCCCCATGCGACGGGCCGTCCTTGGTTCCGGGCAGGGCCAGCCGGTTCATTTGACGCCCGGCGTACCGTCAAACTTTTTCGCCAGCGTATCCCAGCAGTCGATGTAGTCATCCTGCAACGGCGCTTCATTGGCGGCAAAAGTTGTCAGGTGCTGGGGAAACCGGGTTTCAAACATGAAAGACATGGTTTCGCGCAGCTTTTCGGGCTGCAGGTCGGCGTTGGATGCCGCCTCGAATGCCCGATTGTCAGGGCCATGCGGCAGCATCATGTTGTGCAGGCTCATCCCGCCGGGAATGAAGCCCTTTGGCTTGGCGTCGTAAACCCCGTAAATATTCCCCATCAGTTCCGACATGATGTTCTTGTGATACCACGGCGGGCGAAAGGTGTTTTCAGCCACCATCCAGCGGTCGCGAAACAGCACGAAATCTATGTTGGCGGTGCCTTCGACCCCTGACGGCGCGGTCAGCACGGTAAAGATCGACGGGTCGGGATGGTCGAACAGGATCGCGCCAACCGGGCAGTAGGTTTTCAGATCGTATTTGCACGGCGCATAGTTGCCGTGCCAGGCCACCACATCCAGCGGCGAATGGCCGATGGTGGTTTCGTGGAACTGGCCGCACCATTTGATCGTCAGGGTCGATGGTACCTCGCGGTCCTCAAACGCCGCAACCGGGGTCTTGAAATCACGGCGATTGGCCATGCAGTTGGCACCGATCGGCCCGCGCCCGGGCAGCTGGAATTTCTGCCCGTAGTTCTCGCAGACAAAGCCGCGCGCCGGCCCTTCCAGCAATTCGACCCGGCAGACCAGCCCGCGCGGGATCAGCGCAATCTCCTGCGGTTCCACATCGATCACGCCCAACTCGGTGCAGAAACGCAGTTTTCCCTGCTGCGGCACCACCAGCAATTCACTGTCTGCCGAATAGAAATATTCATCCTGCATCGAGGCAGTGACCAGATAGATATGCGACGCCATGCCGACCTGAATATTCACATCGCCCGCCGTGGTCATGGTGCGCATGCCGGTCAGCCAGGTCAGCGCCCCGGCCGGTGCCATCACCGGATCCCAGCGATATTGGCCAAGGCTGATGACATCGGGGATGATGTTGGGTGCCGATTTCCACCAAGGCAGGTCGATCTTGCGAAACCGCCCGGTATGTTTGACCGAAGGGCGGATGCGGTAGCACCACGTCCGCTCGTTCTGGTGGCTGGGGGCGGTAAAGGCAGTGCCCGACAGCTGCTCGCCATACAAGCCATAGGCGCATTTCTGCGGGCTGTTCATCCCTTGCGGCAGCGCGCCGGGCAAAGCCTCGGTTTCAAAATCATTGCCGAAACCCGGCATGTAGTTTGCAATCGTGCCGTTGGCGGTGGCGGCGCGGACCATTCCTGCGGGCAATTCTTGTCGGGTCATTCCTGCTTCCTCGCATTGTTGGGGGCATTTAGCAGTTGCACTTGCAACCAAGTCAACCGAAACTTGACCCGACAGACAAAGGGCAGCGCTGATGCACGAGATCCATCAAAGTGATACCGCTTTTGATCTGGAGTCTTTCCTGCCCTACCTGCTCAATCAGGCGGCAGAAGCCACCAGCCGTTCCTTTCAGGCGATCTACAAAGCCGAATATGGCATGACCCGAACGCAATGGCGGGTGCTGGCCAATCTGGGAAAGTTCGGCGCGATGACGGCTACGGGCATCTGCCGCATCTCGCATATCGAGAAAACCAAGGTGTCGCGGGCGGTGGCGGCACTGGAACAGCGCGGGTTTCTGGCCCGTGTCGCATCACAGGCCGACAAGCGCAGCGAAACCCTGTGGCTGACCGCTGACGGGGCAGGGGTATTCCGGCATCTGGGGCAATTGGCGCAGACCCATGATGCGAACCTGCGCGCCCGCCTGGGGGGCAGTGCGACCGAGGCGCTGGAGCAGGTATTGCGGGGCCTTGCCGCCAGCCTTCCGCCAGCAGATGGTGCTGACGACTGAAAGCATTCAGCCCCGGTGCGCGCCGTCGGCCAATCCTTTGATGAAGGCCAGCACTTCGGCAGGCTTCTTGCCCTCGGCTATCAGTTGCACGATGGCGGAACCGACCACGGCACCATCGGCAACCGAGGCAATCGCCTGCGCCGCTTCGGGCGTGCGGATGCCAAAGCCCACGATTACCGGCAAGCTGGTCTGCGCCTTGATCCGCGCCACTTCGGGGCCGACATCGCCCGCCATTGCCGCCCCGGCCCCGGTGATGCCGGTGATCGACACGTAATAGACAAAGCCAGAGGTGTTTTGCAGCACCTTGGGCAGGCGTTTGTCATCGGTGGTTGGCGTCGCCAGCCGGATGAAATTCAGCCCGGCGGCCTGCGCGGGCAGGCAGAGTTCGGCATCTTCCTCTGGCGGCAGGTCAACCACGATCAGCCCATCGACCCCGGCGGCCTTGGCATCGGCCAGAAACCGGGTGACGCCGCGTGAAAAAATCGGGTTGAAATAGCCCATCATCACGATTGGCGTGGTCGGATCGGTCGCGCGAAAGGTCGCCACCATATCCAGCGTGCGCTGCAGGGTTTGCCCGGCTTGGAGCGCGCGCTGACCGGCAAGCTGGATGGTGGGGCCATCGGCCATCGGATCGGTAAAGGGCATCCCGAGTTCGATGATATCAACGCCGGCGGCGGGCAGCCCCTGCATCAGGGTCAGCGAGGTTTCATAGTCCGGGTCGCCCGCCATGATATAGGCGACAAATGCCTTGCGGTTCGCGGCACGCAGCCGGGCAAAGGTTGCGTCGATTCTGGTCATGGGTTCGGTCCCTCTGGTCTTTTCGTCGGTGTGCGGCAAGGGGCGGGGAAAATCAATGGCGGATCAGGCCGCCGCCGCCATGCCGGGCGCAATGAAGATGGTCCGGTTCGTGCCAACCCGGTCTTTCAACATACCGAAACCTGGCGACCAGAAGGTCGGGCCATGGGGCGGGGTGACCGCGCCGCCATGCGCCAGCCGGTCGACCTTGGCCTGGCCATCGGCGACGGTTTTCGGGTTGATCGTCACGCTGCGCGCTTTTTGCCCTTTGCCCACACCCGAGGAAAGTCGCTGGCCATCAGCACCGCACCACCGATGCTGAACTGGGCATGCATGATGCGGTCTGATGCGATCACCGGGCCATCGCCGGGCGGGGCGGCGGAACAGGGCATCAGTTGCAGGTCGGTTGCGCCAAACAATTCGCCATAGAACGGCATCGCTTGCGCGCAGGTGCCTTCAAAGTGCGGCAGGGCATGAAGGTCAGCTTGATCACCCTCATTTCAGGCAAGCTCACAGCCAGATGCCGGTTCGGCAAAGCGTCCTTGCGCTGCAACGGCCCTGTGCCTAAAAGCGGCGCGAACGGGCAGAGGGGCGGAACATGGGTTTCAGGATGGGCATCGTCGGCATGCCGAACGTGGGTAAATCCACCTTGTTCAACGCACTGACCCGCACAGCGGCGGCGCAGGCGGCCAATTTTCCCTTTTGCACCATTGAACCCAATGTCGGCGAGGTGGCGGTGCCCGACCCGCGGCTGGACAGGCTGGCGGCGATTGCGGGCAGCAAGCAGATCATCCCGACCCGGATGATCTTTGTCGATATCGCCGGGCTGGTGCGCGGTGCCAGCAAAGGCGAGGGGCTGGGCAACCAGTTTCTGGCCAACATCCGCGAATGCGACGCTATCGCCCATGTGGTGCGCTGTTTCATCGACGATGATGTGACCCATGTTGAGGGGCGGGTTGATCCGCTGGCCGATGCCGAGACGATTGAAACCGAGTTGATGCTGGCTGACATCGAATCGATCGAGCGGCGGCTGAACGGGCTGGCGCGCAAGATCAAGGGTGGCGACAAGGATGCCATGGATCAGGACCGGCTGTTGCGCGCCGCCTTTGAGGCGCTGGAGGCTGGCAAACCGGCGCGTACCGTCAAGATTGCCGATGATGACCGCCGCGCCTGGGGCCTGCTGCAACTGCTCACCGCGAAACCGGTACTGTTTGTCTGCAATGTCGAAGAGGCTTCGGCGGGGTCTGGCAACGCGCTGTCGGCCAGGGTGGCGACAATGGCAGCGGCGCAGGGGGCGGCCTCGGTGGTCATCTCGGCACGGATCGAGGAAGAGATCAGCCAGCTTCCCGCCGACGACGCGATGCTGTTTCTGGAAGAACTGGGATTGCATGAGGCCGGGCTGGACCGGCTGATCCGGGCGGGCTACCAGCTTTTGGGGTTGCAGACCTATTTCACCGTCGGCCCGAAAGAGGCCCGCGCCTGGACAATCTTGCACGGCACCCTGGCACCGCAGGCGGCGGGGGTGATCCATGGCGATTTCGAGCGCGGCTTCATCCGGTCGGAAACCGTGGGGTATGACGACTATATCGCCGGCAACGGCGAGGCCGGGGCGAAACTGGCCGGCAAGTTCCGCATCGAGGGCAAGACCTATGAGGTGAAGGACGGCGACGTTCTGCATTTCCTGTTCAACGCCTGACCGCCTTTGGGCAAGCCGCTATTCCGGCACAAATCGCGGCAGTTTGGGCAGCATCACCGCCATGAACCGCTGCATCCGGGCATCGGCCGCAGCCTCATCCTCGCCCTCCAGGATCGGGGTGACAAAGCGGATCATCGCGCCATCGGCGCGGCCGGTTGTCAGGCTGTCAACCACCACCGAGATCTTGACCAGATAGTCGTTGGTCATCCGCTTGCCGCGTTGCTCGAACCAGTAATAAACCAGTTGCCGCGCCAGCCCTTTCTGGATCACCGCGCGGTTGAGCGTGAAGGTGCCATAGGAGGTGTTCGGTATCGTGACCTCGGTCGGGTCGATCGCCGATACTTCCCATCCGCCAACCGGCAGGCAGACGGCGGGGGAATGGATGCCCGACCCTTCGGTCTGTTTTTCATACCAGGCGGCGAAAAAGTTGACATAGGTCGCCTCGTCCTGGGACTGGAAGCTGCCGGAGTAATAGTCGTTGGCGGCCAGTACCCGCTCCACCTCCAGATCCAGCACCTGCGGCGCACCGGACCACAGCCCGATGTTGCGTGGAAAGGTCTGGAACGCATCGCGCGATACCTGCACCCGGGCGGGCTGTGGTGTCAGCACAAAGCCGGCGGCAATCGCCACCGACAGCGCCGCAGCAAGTGCCAGACCGCGCGACGGGGCCAGCACCAGCAAACGCGCCGCCTGCTGGCCAAACCCGTCAAAATCAAGGTCGATGGTGTCCGACAGCGGCTTGGGATCGCGGGTCAGCCGTTGCAGACCGATCGCCATCAAGAACAGGATGCCGATACAGGCCCCAAAGATCACCCAGCCTTCGAAAAAGTGCAGGAAACCCTCGGCCTGGCCGATGCCGTAGCTGTTGACCAGAACCCCGATCACCCCGATGCGGAATGAATTCATGAACACCGTCAGCGGGGCAGCCGCCAGCAGCAGCACCGCCTTGTGCCACATCGGGCCGCGATACAGGATGGCGAACAGGTAGGAAAACGACAGGATCGGGAACAGGTAGCGCAGGCCGGAACAGGCCTCGGCGACCTGCAGCTTGTAGACGCCAAGGTCGATCACATTGCCTTCGAGAAACACCGGAACCCCGGCCAGTTGCACGAACCAGACACCAAGCTCTGACGAGATCAGTTGCAGCATGATCGTCAGTTTCCAATAGACGAATTGCGGCAGCGGCAGCATGAAGATCAGATGCAGCACCGGGGCCCAATGGGTGCGGCCCTCGGCCCAGCCAAAGCACACCAGCACCAGCCCGCCGGTCCAGAAGATCAGCGCATAGGTGACCACATCGGGAATGCGCACCAGATTGCCCAGGATGGCCAGCATCAGCGCCGCCACCAGCACCACGACCCCCGGCACCCGATTGACCGGGGCCAAAGGATCGGCTGCAGGCCCGCGCCGAAGTTCGCGCAGAAAGAGATAAAGCGAGATCACCGGGATCAGTGGCCCGTAACTGTATTCCGGCGTGAGCCAGGATGCCGCCAGCGACCCGAAGCCCAACCAGAACACCGGCAATGATGCTAGTGTGACAAGTGCCAGCAGCGCCAGCCCCAACCCGTTGACCCCGGCGCTGCCCGTCAGCTTGGGCATGTTTGGCGGTGCCAATGCAGGCATTCGTCACTCCAATGACAGGTTACCGGAATTTCTCGCGGCAATTGCGCGCAACTTATGTGAATTCCGCGCGAATTGCGATAGTCGGAAGCGGCAGAAACAGTTTGTTTACCATTCCCGGCTCCCCATCCCAATTGGCGCCCAGCCGTTCTTGCCGGCTCAGGGCCGGATGCTGAAGCTGCGCTGCAAGCCGACATAGACCGAGTTTGACTGTGCCCCTGCCGAAGCCTCGGGATCGCGCATCCGCATCGTATAGCCGAAACTCATGTTCCAGTCCGGGGTTAGAGCCCGGCTGTAAGCGGCGCCGATGCTGGTGTTGGCGATATTGTTGCCGGTTCCGGACGGGTCCGACAGGCTGTAGGTCACATCCAGCGACAGACCGTCACGCGGGTTCAATGCCTGATTGTATTTCAGCGCCACCACGGTCGAAAGCTGTTCGGTATTGGCATTGGTGACGGTAACCCCCCGGCTGACCTGGGCTGAAATCGCCCCGTTTGGCAGCGCATGCTGCCAGTTGAGCCTGCCGGTCATGCCGTAATTGCCGCCTGCGGGTTTGGTAATGCCGAGCCCGGCGGTCAAAGAGCCTGACGGCAGGGTCATCACCCGGTTCACATCGAAATTCAGCCGGGTTCCGGCACTGGTGTTCGAGGTGCCGACGGTGGCACCAAGCGTGCCGTTGACCAGCGATCTTGTCAGGCCAAGCGCAATGCCCCTTGTATAGGCGCGGCTCAGCCCCGGGTCTTGTTCAAAGCGGCTGAAGGTCAGGTTGGCGGTTGCATCTGTTACGTCGTTCAGCCGCATGCGGACCAGAACCCCGCTGTTGATCCTTGTATTGTCCGTCAGCGCCGGATTGGTGACCTGATCATAGGTCAGCCCCTGCAACCCGAGGTTCAGGGTAATGCCCAGCGGCCCGTTTGCCCCCCATGACAGCGCGCCGTTCACCCCATAGTCGGTCCGAAAGCCGGTGCCGAACAGATCGTTGAGATCGGGTGGCAGCACGATTGTGCCATCGGGTAGGGTGAAATCGGTCAGCGGGCGCAGGAACTGCAGATCGGACCGGCGGTAGTTTGCACCCACCGACAGCGAACTGGAGCCGACATCGATCGAATAGCGCAGATCGAACTGTGGGTCGTCAATCTTGACATCGCCCGCCACCCCGGACCCACCAGACCAGCGCAAGGCCGTGCCGGTGTTCAGCGATAACTTCTGGGTGGCGGTTTCAGATTGCAGGCCAAAAGTCAGCCTGGTGGTTGACAGGTAGCTGCTGCCGGGGCTGGGCGCGGCAAGCTGCAGGTTGTCGTCAAACTCCAGCCGCTGCGAAAAGCCGAATGTCATCGTCACCCCACCCGGAACGCTGGGCGATTGCGCCAGCGCCGGAATGGTTGTAGCGACGAGCATGCCCAGCCCCAGGGCACGTGCTCTTGATGATATCCCCACCCGATGACCTTTCTATGCGGCCGTTATCACGCCTATTCGAACAGGCGGCGTTGCGGTACGATGATGATATCGCCGTCCTTCAACGTTGTATTGCCTGCCGTGCTCGATCCGGCAAGGATCGATTCGTAGTTGATGCCATAGAGCTTTTCCGTGCCATGCTCGATCCGGCGCAACTGGATGCGCTTGGTTGCGGCGAATTTGGAAAAGCCGCCCATCTGGGCAAAAAGCTGCAGCACCGTAGTTCCAGGTTCCACGTCAATCCGGCCCGGCTTTGCCGCCTCGCCGTTGACATAGATCTTGTACAGAACCGGCACCACCGGGGTGGTGTTGATCGGCGCGTTAAAGATGCTTTCGATCGACACAAAGACGTTGGGGGCTGCGGCAAAGCTGGGTGTCAGCTTCGAAATGATGTCGGCCTGAATCTCTTCGACCGAGCGACCGGCGGCGGCGATGGAGCCTGCCAAAGGCAGCGCAATCCGGCCATCTGGCGGGATCAGTGAACTGCGGTTCAGTGTGGCGTCTTCCAGTACCTCGATCCGCAGAACATCGCCTGCCTTGACCTTGTAGGAACCTTCGGCCATCGCCGGTGCAGCCAAAAGGGCTGGCCACAACAACAGGCTCGCCAAAAGCGTGAAAATCAGTCTCATCGTCTCAGTCTCCTTTGGATCCCTTTCTTTCGGAAAGGGCGCCCCCGGGGAAACAATAGGGGGTAACGCGGCCTTTCGGAAGCGAAAAGGAGTCAAGTCCTTGATCGGGGCGGGAATTACAGGCCCACGTCACGCGTATGCAACAGATCGAACATGGATTCGCATTGGCATCGGTGAGAATCAGCACCAGTTCCGGTGGCGGTGGCGGTGGCGGTGGCGGTGGCGGTGGGGCGGCAGGGCATCAGGGTGTGGGGGCATCCGGCAATTTGGCCAAAGCATCGCGGGCCGGCTGAAACTGCGGTTCCGCCGACTTTTCGCCGGCCAGTTGCAGGGTGTGGGTCAGGACGGTGCGGGCATCCTCGGTGCGCAGCAGGGCGGCATAGGTCAGCCCCAGATGCATCTGCACCGTCGGATCATCGGGCAACCCCTTGGCTGCCGGTTCAAGGTTTGCCAGGGCCTGATCGAAATCGCCGCGGCGATAGGCGATCCAGCCATAGGTATCCTGAAAGGCCGGTTGTTCGGTGCCACGCAACCGCCGCGCCACCAAAAAGGCACGCTCCAGGCTTTCGGGATCGGTGCGGTAACTGGCCAGCAGGCTGGCAAGGTTGTTGGCGATCACCAGATTGCCGGAATCGTCGGCGTAAAGCCCCTCATAGACCGCTATGGCCCCATCTGTATCGCCGGCCAGCTCCAGCTCACCCGCCTTCATCCAGCGCAAGGTCGGTGATTTGGGCAGATTGGCCAAGGCATTGTCCAGTGCTGCCGTTGCCTCGGCGGTGCGACCCTGGATGTGCAGCAAGGCATAAATGGCCTGAACGGCAGGCTCTGCCTGCGGGTCTTCGGCAATCAGGGCGCGGAAGATCGGCTCTGCCGTGTCATACTCGCCCAACAGGCTGTAAAGATTGGCGCTGAGAAACCGCAGGATCGGATCATCCGGGGTTTTGAGCAGCGCCTGATCCAGATAGGTGCGGGCTTCGGCGGATTTTCCCGCCCTGATCTGAGTTTGCACAATCAGCGCCACGGCGGACAGACCGGCATTGCCCTTTTCAATCAGGTCCTGCAGGAAAGCGATGCTTTCATCGGTGCGCTGCTGCCCAAGCAGGATTGCATTCTGGATATTATCCGCCAGCCGGTCTGCCACGGTGTCCTTCTTCATGCGCAATTCGGTTACGGTGTCTTGCGCCCGTGCCCAATCCTGTTCACGGACCAACAACTGGCCAAGACTGGCCAGCAGCGACACATCGCCCGGGGTAACCTTCAGGGCATCAAGCAGCACCTTCTTTGCCGCCGCGTTGTCATTGCCACGCGCAATCAGGAAAGAGGCATAGCGCAGCGATTCTTCAGGCCCCGAATCCGACACCTCAACCGCAAGGGCCAGTCTTTCGCCGGCCAGTTCGGGGCTACCGTCGCGCTCATGCGCGGTGGCAAGCAGGGTCAGGATCGACGTATCGCGCGGGCTTTGATCAAGGGCGGTGCGCAGGTCGATGATGGCATCACCCGGCTTGTCCGCGGCAATCAGCCACGAAGCCCGCAGCTTCAGCGCCTCGACATTGGTCACATCCTCGGCGAGAATAGTGGTCACTTCGGCTTCGGCACCGGCATGATCGCCCTTGATGTCCAGCATCCGCGCCAACATCACCCGGATGTTGCGGGTCTGGTCCGACGCGGCGGCGGTTTTCAGCAGCCCCTGAATGGCGGTGATCGCTTCGTCGCGCTTGCCGGACTCGAAATCCATCGAAGCGCGCATCGACGTATAGGCATCAGCCGTGGGCTTGCCCTCATTCGCCTTGATCAAGGTGTCAAGCTCGGTCAGGGCGCGTTCGGTTCCGGCGGTTTGCTGCAGGAATTGCACCACCACGATCCGCGGTGCCGGGTCTTCGCCGGCCTGATCAGCCAGCTTGCGCAGAAAACCCTCGGCACCGGTATTGTCGCCCTGATCGACATACCAGGCCACCAGACCGGCACGAATCCGTTCATTTTCGGGGAAAAGTTCGTTCATCCGGCGCAACTGGTCGCCGGTTGCCGGTTTGTCGGCTATTTCGATCAGAAGCTGCAGCTTCATGATCTGAAATTCCAGATTGCCGGGGTCGGTTGCCAGCCGGGCCTCGATCTCGGGCAGGGCCGCTTGCGGATTGGCGGAGTTCATCAGGAAATCGACCAAGATCCGTCGTGCCACCAGATTGTCGGGCACCGTTTCCAGCACCGTGCGCGAGGCGGCGACGGTTGCAGGGATTGCGGCGTCATTGCCTGCCAGAACGGCATCGCGATAATCAAGCGCTGCATTTATGGCCATGATACCCGGCACATCCGGGGCAAGGGCAAAAGCGGCGCGGCCGTGACGCTCTGCCTCGTCCCAGTCGTTGTTTTCGATGGAAATTTCAGCCAGCACCTGCCGCACTTCGGGCGTATCGGGAAATTGTTCGATCAGGCGCAGGTACTGAACATAGGCATCTGCGACCTCGCCACGCTGCATCTGCACATCAGCATAGGCCTTGCGCGCAAGCTTGTGCTGGTCGTTGTATTTGAAAACATTGCGGAATTCGACAAGTGCCCGATCTTCATCCCCTGCCGACAGCAGAGCCATGCCTGATTGGTAATACCGTTCGGCTTTTTGTTGCGGGCTTTCGCAGGCTGAAAGCGCCATGACAGCACAAAGAAGAAAAAGTGGCAGAAAACCCGAAAATCTGTTCTTCATATCGGCCTTTGCGCGGCTGTGGTGACCGCAGCCTGTAGCGGATTTCCCACCAGCCTGCACGATCTATATTGCCGTGGATTCTCGAAATGCAAGTAGCCGGCACCGCATTGCGGCACCGGCTTGAAGATCGAGGCTGATCAGTAGCCGGTGCCGCGCAGGACAACCCGGAAGGTAGACGCTATGATGCGTACATCGGTTGCAAGCGAGAGTTGCTCGAAATAGTCCGTGTCGAACTTTGCGCGGGCAGCAAAGGTGGATTCGTTGCGATCAGAGATCTGCCACAGGCCGGTGATGCCGGGGCGCAGTTCGAAATAGGCCGTGCCGGAATAAAGCGGCTCCTGCTCGGGCAGCATCGGGCGCGGGCCGACGATGCTCATGTCGCCAAGAAGCACGTTCAACAGTTGCGGCAGCTCGTCAAACGAGCTTTTCCGCAGGAACCGGCCAAAGCGGGTGATGCGCGGATCATCCTTGAGCTTTTGTGTGCTGTCCCACTCGGCTTTCGCTTCGGGGTCCTGCGCCAGATGCACTGCAAGCTTTTCCTCGGCGCAAAGCACCATCGAACGCAGCTTCCACATCGTATAGGTGCGGCCGTTCTTTCCGACGCGATTCTGGCAATAAAAAGGCTTGCCGCCATCCAGTGCCACGATTGCCGCGAACACCAGGATAATGGGCAGCACGAGCGGCAACGACACCAGAACCAACACCACATCAAGCAGACGCTTCATGCCATCACGGTAAATGTCGCTTTCGTCCGACTCAGGCTGGTGGGTCGCGGAACGAAGATGCCCGTCAGCAAACACAAAGTTCCGGCTGGAAACGGCTTCGCTGCTTTTGGCGAGGTCGTGGTAATGTGCAGTCATACAATTTCTTCCTTATACTCAACTAGTTCCACGGAGGGGAGGAGGCCCCTGCACCCGGAACGGCACGCCCAATCACAACACTCACTGGTGCGGGTGGCGGCTTTTGTCGCACAGCCGGACGAAGCCAACGGTGCTGCCAGAATCTTTCCTCGCTCCACATGTCTACGATTTTTTAACACTTTTCACAATGAAAATTCGGTGGTCGGGGCCATGAACCTTTTGTGTAACCGTCTATAGTTATGCGGTTTTCCCGGGCTTTCGCAGGTACTGATGACGAATTGGATACAATCGGGCAAGGGGAAATTTGGCGAAATTGTGGCACGGTCGTGTTGCGGCCTGCCGACGCGCAACCCAGGGATGTACCGGTCGAGCGATTCGATCCACGGGGGGTGGTTTGGCAGGATGGTCCGCTCGCGCGGCGGTTTGTCGCGGGGCAAGCTGGTGATGATTGCCCTTGGGCGGTCGATTGATCCAGCTTTGGCACCGCTTGCCGTGCCTGAACCCGGATCAGATCGCCACCGTCAACAATCCATTGAGAAGGCGTTGCTACATTGCTGC
>Ga0105049_10000714_pt1 | contig 37566 bp, 34 predicted proteins | sample MAT06_FD_78087 | JGI IMG/M metagenome (GOLD analysis project Ga0105049, IMG submission 78087) | Freshwater microbial communities from Lake Fryxell liftoff mats and glacier meltwater in Antarctica - MAT-06 | ecosystem: Environmental > Aquatic > Freshwater > Ice > Liftoff microbial mat | place...
CGATGAGTTTAATTTTGGCTATCCTTATGTAAATGGAGCAAAGATTTATGCAAGAATTTTAATCAAGAACAAAAAAATATGAAAATTGAACTTAAAGAAATAACGATTCAAGAAGTTGTCAAGGGCTACCTAAACGACAACGAAGAAGGTGTAGTTGGCTTTGGTGGCAAATTGAATATTCGCCCAAAATATCAACGTGAGTTTGTGTACAAAGACAAACAGCGTGATGCAGTAATTGAAACTGTTCAAAAAAGTTTTCCATTAAACGTGATGTATTGGGTAAAAAACGAAGATGATACTTACGAAGTATTGGACGGTCAACAAAGAACAATTAGTATTTGCGAATATGTATCAGGCAGTTATTCTTTAAACTCAATGTATTTTAATAACCTTACAGACGTTGAGCAAAACCTAATTCTTGACTATAAATTAATGGTTTACTTCTGCGAAGGAAACGACAAAGAAAAATTAGACTGGTTTAAAACCATAAATATTGCAGGAGAAAAACTAACAAATCAAGAATTAAGAAATGCAATTTATACAGGAACTTGGCTGACCGAAGCCAAAAAATATTTTAGTAAAACAGGTTGTCCTGCCTACAATATCGGCAACGATTATATGAATGGTTCGCCAATCCGACAAGACTATTTAGAAACCTCAATTAGTTGGTTAAGCAACGACAAAATTGAGCAGTATATGGCAGAAAACCAACACAAACCAAACGCAAGCGAATTGTGGTTGTATTTTACAAGTTTGATGACTTGGATAAAAGTTGTTTTTCCAAAATATCGCAAGGAAATGAAAGGTATCAATTATGGCTTTTTATATAACAACTACAAAGACAAACAATTTGACGCAAAAAAACTTGAAGAAGAAATTACGCACTTAATGCAAGACGAAGACGTAACAAAAAAGTCGGGCATTTATGAATACGCATTGACACGAAACGAAAAATATTTAAGTATTCGTGCGTTTACAGACAAACAAAAACGTGAATCATACGAAAGACAAAAAGGAATTTGCCCAAAATGTAAAGTAACTTTTGAACCGAGCGAAATGGAAGCCGACCACATTACACCTTGGCACAGTGGCGGTAAATCGACAGCAGACAATTGCCAAATGTTATGCAAACACGACAACAGAATTAAATCGGGAATATGACAATAGAAAGAACACCAGCACCTAACACGGTTTGGCAAAAGTATTTGAATCGAAAAGATACAATCAAGAAATAGAAATTCCAACGTCGCATTTAAGGATTGGCAACCACTATATTGAAATTAACTCAGGTCCGAATAAATTTCGAGAACAGTTACAAATTATACGTTAAAAAAAAAGCCCCATTTACGGGGCTTTTTTACTGTAGAAACTTATTTAAGTTGAACCAAAATATCAATATCGTATAAATCAATATCATTCTTTTCTTTACTACCATTTATTGAATTTATTAAAAGTTTTACTGAGAAACTTTTGTTGTCAGAAATTTTTTCAATAGTGTAGGTAGAAATAGCGGCAATTTTTTTGGCGTATAACTCCTCCGAAGTATAGGCTATGCTTGATGCATCTTCAATTTCTTTTAATTTGTTGATGTCAGAATAGTACGTTTTCAAGTCAAAAGTACATTGTACAGAATCAGATTGCCTTGTAAAGGTGAATATTCCAGTTCGTACGTAATAATCAGCTTTAATTACGGAAGTTGGCGTTATGAACGTTTTGCTTTTTACCACATTAGAATCTGAAGTTGAAATATAGAATATACATTTCGAGAAATAATTGTAGTCTTTAATAGTATACACATACGGTAAACTATCAGCATAGTTAAGATTAGAATTGTTCAAACCAATAGTGTTGAATCGAGAATTGTTAGAATAATCTGTACCATCAGGAATTGGTTTTATTCCTAATTCAACAAGCAATCCATAAGGGTTAGAATTGTAGAGCGTACGGAGACTATCTGGTAAGGTTACACGCCCCCAAAGGAATTGTTGGTACATTCCACTTCCTTTTTCATTATCTCTATTAAAAAAGTCTAAAATTGACGTTAAACTAGTGTAATCTTTATTTGGAATATCGTAAGATCCTTTAACCAATTTCCCATCAGTTAACAATTTGTTTTGTACGAGAATATTTTCTAATCTACCCAATTGCGACGATTGAGAAACAGAAAATGCACCCCAAGGACCAACAGTAGTAACGAACGAAAGTAAAAATAATGAAATAGGAATAAACTTAATATTCTTGGCTTTTGAAAAAGAGAAGTATAAGGAAATACAGAGTAACCAAACAGAAAGAACAATTACAAAATAGCGTTCTTCGGTTATTCCGTAGTCACTAACACGTTTAAAAATAGCAACACCTAAAACAGCAACCAAGGGCAACAACGCTCTGTAAAACCAATTGCTAAAAATTTTAATCCAGCGATTACCTTCCAAATTTTGAATTGGGTGTAAAAGCAACAACGCTAACATTCCAGTGATGGAATACCCTAAAATCATATAGGTAAGCATACCACGGGGCCAATCCCAAAGGAATAAAATTTTGACAGTATATGCGTACATAATCAATAAGTAAATTACAACTAAGGGTAACAATACAAATTGTGTAAATATTTTCAAACTTTTTGGGTAATTGATTTCATCTGCAGTATAACTTTCATCTAACTTTGGAATACCACCAAGAAAGAAAAATGTATTGAATACAATCAATAGTAACAAAAACAAATCAATATATAATTCTGAAGGAACATCAACCGTAAACAATGCATCGAAAGAACCTATTGCTCCTGCTATACCTGCAAATAATACATTTGAAAATAAAGCTGCAAGTAAAAAACGTAAGAATAAATCCTTATTGAATTTCCAAAAGAGTAAGGGATTTTTTTCATTCCAAAAAGCTAATACGGAGGCTAACATGTGTACCCCAACTCCGTAACAGACTAAGCGAATCCCAAATTCAGTATTCATTTCATTTGACATAAAATAGAATATCACAAACCCAATCATTGCTAGCCCATTCAACAATAACTTTGTAGTAATAGTGCTTTTTCTTCTTTCACAAAAAGTATGTATAGCAAAATGGAGAGCTAAACCTAAAGTTAGAATGAACGAAACTTTGAGAAGAGTGTCTTCAAAACTAAAATTATTTTGGACGGAATCTTTAATTTGGAACAAATCCGTTCTATGAACATATAACACTGAAATTACAAACAGAAGAAGTGTCGTAAAAATCAGAAAAGGAAAACGCTGTAGGATCTCTTTTAAAGAAGAAGTAATCCTAGAAATTGAAGGTAGTTTCATTTTTATTACATAGTAAATTGAATAAGGTGCAACTAAAATAAGAACTTTTTTGTAAATTGATAATCAAATTGAATATAATCCAATATAAATGTATAAAAAGTCAGATCCACACTTATTACAAGAAGTAGTTAGTATATTCAGAGCTCGTTCAACAACAAACCAATTGATTGGTGGAATGAATGAAATAGAATTTGAAACCATCCGAGAAAAAATTTATAATTGGACGGGTATATACTTTTTAGACGAGAAAAAATACTTACTTGAAGCAAGAATTGTTAAACGACTAACAATGTTACAATATACAACTTTTAAAGAATACGCAAAACAATTAGAAAATGAAACATTTTTAGAAACCGAATTACCTTTTTTATACACAGCAATAACTATAAACGAAACGTACTTTTTTCGTTGTATGGAACATTTGGATTCGATTCAAAACTTTATAATACCTGAATTAGTACGAGAAAAGAATCTTCACTCAAAAGAAAAAAAGATTAAATTTTGGAGTGCGGCTTGTTCCAGTGGTGAAGAAGCATATACTTTAGCAATAATAATAAAAGAAGAAATTGCACCGCATTATCCTGACTTTGAATTTGAAATTATTGCATCCGATATAGACACAAGCATTCTTTCAAAAGCTAAAACGGGACTTTTTACAGAATATTCAATTCGGCATATACCTGCGGTTTATTTTCAAAAATATTTTTCAAAACAAGGATCACAATACAAAATTGACGATGAGATAGTACAAATGGTACGTTTCTTTTCAATGAATTTGTACAATGAAATTGAATGGAAAGAAGTTCGCAACATAGATTGTGTTTTTTGTTGCAATGTAATGATATACTTCGATCAAGAATCAAAGAAGAAAGTATTATTAAGAATATACGACTCGTTAGAACAAGTTGGTTATTTGTTTGTTGGTTATTCTGAATCATTGTTTGGGATTGAAAATCCATTTTCTCGAAATTATATGTTGAAGTCTTTAGGCTATAAAAAAGAAGAAAGAAACAGATTGAAAAAACAAAGAGCGGAAGAATTCGTTTAAAAAGAATGAGAAATGTTTAGTATTGACAATTACGAGTTTGAAATAAAATGATATTTTTGGTTGTGGATACCTCACCAACAATGAGAAGAATTGTTAAGAATTCATTAAAGGCGCTTGGATATACGAAAGTAATTGAAGCAAACGATGGTCATGAAGCAATAGTAAAATTACATTCTGAATCAATTGACTTTGTAATTACTGAATGGAATATGCCTGGTTTAGACGGTTTAGAATTAACAACTATCATTCGATCTGACGAAAATTGGAATAAATTACCAGTATTGCTTATATCTTCGAGAGCCTTAAAAGAAGATATTCTAACAGCAATGAAAGCAAAAGTGAGCAACTATTTAGTCCGCCCTTTTACTCCGCAACTACTCAAAGAAAAAATCGATTCTATATTGTTTCTAAGTTAAAATCAAAAATAGAAAACCAAATAAAGTTTAAAAGCCTACAGAATGAATACAATAAGAGAATTTGTACCTGAAGATTTCACTCCAGATAGAGAAATTGAGCGAAAAGAAGCTGCATTTAAAGACTTTCTACTATTAAAAAGAATAACAGGAGATTTAAAAAGAGAACATAAGACTGACTTAATTCCTCAAGATGTAGTTCAAGAAAGCGGTGAAACAGTAATAATAGAAATACCCCCAGAAGAACATGAACAAGACAATACAAAGTTCATAATACATAGAACAGTTGAAGGTGAAATAGAAAAAATCGAATTGGTTTGTACTTGCAGTAAAAAACATGTTATTAAATTTTCATACGAAGATTTAAACAAAGAAAACCGAGCTCCAGATAAAAATGAAGAGATAGAATTATAAAAAAATCCTAGATTTTTCACAATAAATTTGCAAACCTTCATTTTTTTGCTTATTTTTCGTATTCCTAAGAAAATTGCACACGTTTTATTCAGACATTTAAATGTTTATGGTTGACCAAGAATTACCTGTTTCTGAGAATGAAGATCAAAAAAATCTAGAAGTTGTAGCAGAAACAGAAGCTCAACAAAATGCTAACTCACCAGCAGTTGTTGAAAGTGAACTTCAGAAAACTGAAGAAGTTGTTCCACAAGATGAAGTATCTGAAGTAGAAGTTTCAGAGTCATCTCCCAATGTTAGTGATGAAGTATCTGAAGTAGAAGTTTCAGAGTCATCTCCCAATGTTAGTGATGAGGCTGTAGTTTCTCATACTACAGTTGCTACATCTGTAGTAACAGAAGAAGTTAAAGAAGTGCCAGTGATTTCACCAGTTGAACAACAAATAGATTCAAACAATTCAGATATTCCACATTTTGCTGCTGGAAAAACTTCACCTACAGTTGAACTTTCTCCAGAACAGAAAGCAGAAGCAGAAGCAGTAGCCGCTGCTAAAAAAGCTCAAAAACGTGAACATGAGAAAAAAAGAAGAGAAGAACAACAGAAAAAACATCAAGTTGTATTTGATGAACTTGAACAATTACATAAAGAAAATGCTGCAATTGATGTAGTAATCATTGCACGTGTTAAGGGTGGTTTGCGTTGTACATATAAAGCTTTACCAATGTTCTTGCCTGTTTCTCACTTTCAAAACATTTCAAATCCAACCGAAGATGATTTGATGGGAACTATAAACAAAACCATATCAGTCAACATTCACGAAATTGGTAAGGATGATCAAGGTCGTTTTGCTGTGGTTGTATCAAGAAGAAAATTATTAAAAGCTCAACGTTGGGCAGAACTTTCTGTAAATGATATTGTTGATGGTACTATTTCATCAGTTGTATCGTTCGGATTGTTTGTAAATATAGATGGTATCGAAGGATTAGTCCATATTTCAAGGCTTTCGAATACTCGTATTGATGATATCACGAAGGTATACAAACAAGGTCAAAAAATTAAAGCTGTCATTACTTCAATAAATAATGATACACACAAAATTTCTCTTTCAACTAAAGAGTTAGAAGCTTCTCCGTATGTTGGTGTTACAGAAAAGTTATCAGTAGGTACTAAAACTAAAGGAACAATTGTTTCTATAACAAGTTTTGGTGCATATATTGAATTACTTCCCGGTATTCAAGGGTTATTGCGTAATGGCGATTATTCTTGGACTCAACGTGTTAGAAATTTGGGTGAATTAACTGCTATTGGTTCAGAAATTGACGTTATAATTTTAGATATTTCTGAAGAAAAACAACAACTTTCATTAGGTGTTAAACAATTATTCTCAAATCCTTGGGATTCAATTACTGAACAATTTGATAAAGAATCAACTTATTCAGTTGTTGTTAAAAAAGCTATTAATCAAGGGTTTATTGTAGAATTAACCGATCAAATTGACGCTTTTATACCAAAATCTAAATTAGTTCAAGCAACTGCAAAAACTCTTGCTGTTGGTGATTCTTTAGCAGTGAATATTCTTGAAATTGATCCTAAGAATTCTTCAATTGTGTTGTCTCAAGAAGGATACGTTCCAAGCACGAATTATTCTTCTGACCGTCCAAAACGCCAAGACAACGATCGTGGTGGAGATAGAAACGATAGATCTTCTAATTATAAAGGAAAATCTCAGTCGTATTCTAATCATGGTTACGATTCTTCTGGTGGAAATGATTCTAAAGAACAAAGTTCTGTTACACTATTTGATATGCTTGACGAAAAGCAAAAGAATAAAATCAATAAACTAACAGAATAATTTCCATACAATTTTCTATCTATAAAACACTCTTATTACAAGAGTGTTTTTTTTTATAAGGAAACTATGAATATTTTAATTACTGGTGCATCAAGTGGAATTGGACTGTCAACTGCAAAGTTGTTTGCTTCTCAGGGTCATACATTGATTTTGTTAGCCCGAAGACTTGAAAAACTGAAGGAACTTTCAGCATTCCTTCAGTTAGAATACAAAAATAATAACATTTATTTTCAATGTGATGTTCAAGATTATTCTCAAGTTCAAACAGTTTTTTCAAAATTAGATGACGCAAATATTGGAATAGACATTCTTATTAACAACGCAGGTTTGTCTCGAGGATTAGAACCAATTCAAGATGGAATACTCCAAAATTGGGAAGAGATGATTGATACAAATGTAAAAGGATTGCTGTATGTTACAAAAGAGGCGGTGCCGTTTTTAAAAAAATCTACTAACCCAACAATAGTAAATATAGCTTCTATAGCGGGTAGATGGGTGTATCCAAATGGAAATATTTATTGTGCTACTAAATCAGCTGTAAAAATGTTGTCAGAATCAATGAGAGTCGATTTCCATCAATTAGGATTTCGGGTAGTGAATATTGATCCGGGTTTAGTAGAAACAGAATTTTCAGAAGTTCGTTTTCACGGAGATACTGAAAAAGCAAAAACAGTCTATCAAGGCTATGAACCACTAACAGGAAATGATATAGCAGAATGTATTACTTTTGCTGTAAATGCTCCTAGTAATGTTGTAATAGCTGATATGATGGTTTTGCCAAAAGCTCAATCAACGGCAACAATTGTTCATAAGAATTTGTAGTCTATGCTCAATTTCCCTCCAAAGAGAATTATTTGTTTGACAGAAGAAACAACAGAAACTCTTTATGCATTAGGTGAAGAAGACCGAATTGTCGGTATTTCAGGCTTTACCGTACGTCCTAAAATTGCTCGAAAAACGAAACCAAAAGTTTCAACCTATCTTGATGCTAATATTCCGTTAATAAAGAAATTACAACCGGATATTGTATTTGCGTGGTCAGATTTGCAAGCCGGAATTTGTGAAAAATTGATTAAAGAGGGAATTCCCGTACTGTGTTTCAATCACCGTACGATAGAAGGAATTTTTTCAATGATTCAGACCATAGGAGCTTTGTTGCAAATTTATGAAAAAACCGATAAGTATTGTATAGAGTTACGAACTAAATTACAAGAATATAAAGAAATCGGAGATAGTTTTAAAACGAAACCCAAAGTATATTTCGAAGAATGGTACGATCCATTAATTTCAGGAATATCGTGGGTGTCAGAAATTATCGAACTTTGTGGAGGAGATGATATTTATAAAGAAAATCGAAATTTTCCTGACGCTAAAAGGCGGATAATTTCTGATAACACAGAAGTAGTCATAAAAAATCCAGACATTATACTTGCATCCTGGTGTGGAAAAGCTTTTAAAAAAGAAAAAGTACTTTTAAGAGAACATTGGAATTCCATAACCGCTGTAAAAGAAGAACAACTTTTTGAACTTCACTCATCTATAATCCTTCAACCTGGTCCTGCAGCAATTACCGAAGGTGCCAACCAAATTAGCAAAATATTGCAAGATTGGCATAGTAGAAAGAACAATAAAAACAGCTGAAATACTTCAATTCTACTTAACAATTTCACGTTAAAAACGTAGTAAACAAAAAAATGAAACAAAGTAATAAATTAGTCTTAGCTTCTGGTACATTATTAGTTGGAATACTCTTAGGAGTTTTCCTTCAACCATTGATTTCTGGAAATAGTGTGTATGACCAATCCAAAAAATTTGCAGACGTACTAAATTTAATTCAAGCGAATTATTTCGAACCTGTAGATTTAAATAAATTAGGTGAAACAGCAATTTCGAAAATGTTGGAAGAACTTGATCCACATTCTCGATACCTTACTGCCAAATCAATGGAAAAAGTAAATGAAGATTTCCAAGGTAGTTTTGATGGAATTGGTGTTGAATTTGACATTGTTAAAGATACAATTATTATTGTTACCCCAATTGTTGGTGGACCTTCCGAAGCATTGGGAATTCAATCTGGTGATAAAATTGTTAAAATTGATGGTCTAAACGCCGTTGGTTTAACTCGTGAAGATGTTCCCAAAAAATTACGTGGTCCTAAAGGAACTAAGGTAATTGTTAGCATAGTTCGTTCTGGGAATAAAGATGCTATTGATTATGAGATAATACGAGATAAAATACCATTGTATTCAATTGACGCAAGTTTCATTATTGATGGTACTGATATTGGGTATATCAAAATGAATCGTTTTGCGGCAACAACTCACGACGAATTCAAATTAGCGGCTCAAAAACTTCGTTCGTTGGGTATGAAAAAAATGATCTTAGATCTTCAACAAAATCCTGGTGGGTTTTTAGATCAAGCTTTCAAACTCGCAGATGAATTCATTTCTGCTGGAAAAATGATTGTTTACACAAAAGGGAAACGTCCTGAATTTGACGATGAATTTACAGCGATACCTGGAGTTGGTGAATATGAAAAAATTCCACTGATAGTACTTATAGACGGTGGTTCGGCATCTGCTTCAGAAATTGTTGCTGGTGCAATACAAGATCATGATCGTGGAATGATTGTTGGAGAAACTTCTTTTGGAAAAGGATTAGTACAACGTCAATATCCTCTCAACGATGGTTCAGCGTTTCGTTTAACTATTTCTCGATACTACACACCTGCTGGTAGATTAATTCAACGACCTTATGACGACAAAAAGAATTATAGAGGATTATTAGAAGATCTTGATGAAGGTTTAAATTCAGATCATACAAAGGATAGCGGAAAAGATAAACGAGATTCTACTCGTCAAATATTTAAAACTCCATATGGAAGAACATTGTACGGTGGTGGTGGTATAACTCCTGACTATATCGTAAAATATGATACACTTACCATGTTAACAAGAAATTTGCGTCAAAAGAATTTGTTCTGGGAATTTTCTCAAGAATTCTTACAAAAAAATCAATCTGGAATAAAAACCAAGTACAAAGATGCTACTGAATTTGCTCGTTCCTTTAGTTTGTCGAAAAAAGATTTGGAAGACTTTAAGAAACTTGCAAATCAAAAAGAAGTAAAATGGGATGAAAAAGATGCCAAAACTGATGATGAAACTATTACAACTTTGCTACGAATGACAATTGGAAAGTTCACCTTCGGTAATGAAGCTTCTGAAAGAGTTTTTTACACTTTAAATAAAAAAGCTCGTATGGCTGCATCGTTGTTCCCAGAAGCACAAAAAATATCAAAATTAAAATAAAAATCTCGGTTTAAACGTTCTGTATTGAGCTTTTGATATGGAAAGTGTTATCAGCCTGATTTTTTATAAAGTAATAACCTAAATTTTAGGAAAACAATGACAAAATTACAAATAGTAGTTCTATTGGTTTTAGGTTTACTCCTATCACCGATATCTTCAAGAACACATGTCCTTTCATCAGGCGAAGAATTAGTTTACAAGGTTTCTGTTCTAGGTGTCGACATTGGAAGAGTTGTCATTAAAACAGATAAAAAAACGAAATTTAATGGAAAAGATGCACTAAAAGTATCTGCAAAAATGGATTCTAATCCAGGTATTCCTTTTGCAGACCTTCATGCAACCTTTGAAAGTATGGTGGATCCTTCAGCAAAATACTCCCATCAATTTCTGGCTAATTCTAAAGAAGGTAATGAAAGTTGGTCTTTTACAAAATATGATTTTGATTATGTTACTGGTAAACATATAATGACCAAACATATTGATAGTAAATTGGTAGACTCAAAGACATTTGATTCAAATAAAAAATGGAACGATGGTTGTTCTATTTTCTTTTTTGCTCGTCAGTTTGTTAAAAGTGGAAAAAATATAAAAGTTCCAACCGTTGTTTTTGGTGAACCTTCTCACACATCTTTCTACTTTTCGAATAAAAAAGAATTTACGGAAATTGCTGCTTCAAGTTACCCAATTAAAACTGTTTATTTCCATGGTTCTGCAACATGGACAGGAGTATACGGTATAACAGGAAAATTTGAAGGATGGTTTTCCGACGATGCTGCATCTGTTCCAATTAAGGCAAAAATGAAGTTACTTGTTGGAAGTGCTGATGTAGAATTAATATCATGGAAACGTGCTGGAAACTGGCAACCGCCTAAAGCCGCTTAAAGAGTGGCACATAAATTGTGAAAGATTACCCCAGATTGTTATAACTTACTTCTGGGGTTTTTTTGTGGCTATACGAACAGAATTTACGATAATTGGAATAGATGGTGGTGGTTCTAAGACACGTGGAATTATTTCTAAAAATGGAGAAATAATTTCTACGGCAACTGCAGGCACAACGAGGGTTGGAACAGTTGGTTTTACAGAATCTGCTGAAAGACTTTTAAATGTAATAAAAGAACTTTTACGATCTGCAGAAATAGAAAGTAAAGAAATTGATGCTGTTGTTATAGGTTTAGCGGGAATATGGCTCCCAGATGAACAACAACGGGCAGTTTCTTTATTGAAAATGTTAGCCAGAAGTGAAGGAATTACTCTTAATGACATTATAGTAATTAGCGATGCAGCAATTGCAGTCGAAGGTGCTTTTTCTGGGGAAAATGGTATTGTACTTATTGTTGGAACTGGAACAATTGGAATAGCGAAGGTAGAAGACGGCAGGTACGAACGTTGTGGCGGTTGGGGCATTGAATTAGACGACAAAGGTTCTGGAGCTTGGATAGGTCGAGAAGGGCTTACTGGAATCGTTCGAGGAATAGATGGAAGAGGTAAACCAACAATCTTAGCAGAAAAATTGGCAGAATTAGTTCCAACTATAAATCTTGCAAAACCTCGTACTATTGTATCAGCATATATTGAAGGAGCTTTTGAATATGCCGCACTTACTCCTCATATTATGGATTGTGCCTCGAATGCAGATACAGTTTGTATGGATATAATTCAAAGAGCTGTTGAACATCTTTTAGAAACCCCAATAGCACTTTATAACTATTTCAAAACATCAAACCCAGTTAAATTAGCTTTAATGGGTGGAATTATGGAAAATGACACGTTATTGAAATCTTTGTTTTTAGAAAAAATAATGAGTGATACTCGTTTCGAAATCGTTTTACCTACATTAACTGCATTAGAAGGTGCTGTTAATCTTGGATTACACCTTTTAGAACAATTAGATGCATAAATAGATTAAATTAATTTTAAAGTAAAAAGCGAAGTGTTCCTTCGCTTTTTTTTATGATATATACTTGCACAAACTATTTATTCTCAATACTAATTTCAACTACTACAGTCCGAGAATAAAATCTTCCTTCAGGAAGATTGTTTGGGAACAATAGTTCTGAACTTCCAATTCCAATTATTTCTGCTTTCGTACTAACACCTAAGACTGAGGCTACAGATTTTGCTCTGTTTAGTGATAGGGTTTTGTTTACTTCTTCTGAACCGGATTTATCCGTATAACCTTTAATGGAAACGACAGAATTAGGAGAAATACGTTTTTTGATTATCAACAGAGATTTTTTTTGATCCTCAGTTAACTCTGATGAGTTATAATCGAAAAGTAAAAGATTATATACCTCTTTAGTTATATTTGTACTTATGGTTTCAGTTTCATTTTGACGTACTATAAAGTTTTTCTCAATAGGAACTTCTAATACAGATTCAAATTGTTGATTAAAATTATCTTCACCATTTACAGTTACTTTAAAAGTATTTGCTTTGGCTAATTTATCAATAATTTCTTGAGTTAATGGTACTAAAAACGGTTCTATTTTATTATTTCCTTTGTTTGTGGTTAAAGGTATTGAATTTGCTTCCGTTTTTACATTCCAAGTAACATTTTCAGCTTCAGAAGTTAAATTCGGAGCTATTTTTACTCCAGTAATAACACTTTTTGAAATAGTATCAGACTTTTCTAACGGAGACAGAATTAAAGGGAATGCGGAATATATCTCAACTCGTGAGTTTTCTTCTTGTCCTTCAATTGTTTGTTCATTCGATTTTTTTGAAGTCAAACTGTTTTCAACAATTATAACTCGTTTGCCATCTATTCCATATATAGATATCAAGACATTTCTAATTGTTTCAGCTCTATTCTTAGCTAAAGAACCTCTAAATTGAGCATTTTCATTAGAATTCTCACATCCTTTGAGTGTTATTGTCGATTGTGGGTTTTCATTCATTCGAGAGGCAACAACGCTTAAAATCGTTTCATATTTATCTAAAACATCATTAGTATTTTTTGTAATCTCTTTGTTATATCTTCTTGAGAGTTTGTCAGACCCTTCATCGAAGAAAATATAGGGTAAAAGTGGTAATACTATCCTAGTTACTTCTTGAGTGATAGGAATAGTTTTTAATTCTTTAGGTTCACCATTTTCATCTACTGTTTCTAAATCCAAAATTACAATTGTAGTTTTAGGTGGTTCAGGAACTACTCTTTCCATAACAACAGCAGGTGGAGGAGCAGGCGGCGGAGGCTCATACGGTTGTGAACGAAAGTTATATAGAGCAGAAATACCAGTCCAAAGCGTAGTTGAACGCCATTGTGCATTTTGAATGAAGTTAGAAAAGTTATACTGAAGAGAAATTTCTGGTACCAACAAAAGCGTTTTCGAAGAATTTAACGGGATATCATAAGACAATCCTAGTACAGAACCCAAAAGAAAAGAAGAAGTTTCACTAATAGTACCACTTTGTTCCATTCTTGTTCTTTTGCCATTTTCAAATGTTCCAGTTTCAGGTTGTACAAGCATTTCTTTTTGAGTAAAACTCTTTGTTGATAGAATCCCACCCCAAAGCCCTGCTTTAACTTGAAGAGGATCTGAAATATGATACGAAACAAATGGTTGGGCAGCAATTGTTTGAAGATTTGCATTAATTTCATATTTTATCTCAACTTCACGAAGTTGAGAAGATACCGATGTAATTGTTTTTTGTGTTGTTTTCAAAATAGCGGGTTGTTCAAACAATCCTGCTCTTAGCCCAATGGTCCAATCTAGGTTCACTCTATATTGAATTTGGGTAATATACGAGATTGATGTTCCAAACCCACTTGAAAACTTTGGACAACAATTTGGAATCCCTGGTAATGAACCAAAATCTGCAGAATGGAAATTAAATCCAAAATTAACCATTGTTCCAACTCGTATTGGAGAATAGAGAGTATCTACTGAATATTGAGTGTAGGAAATTGAAAATGAGGATATAAAAAATAGTACAATAACTTTAATCATATTATCGAATTACCTCAAATGAATGTGTTTGAGTTTTTGTTGGCGTTACTAATTGCAAAATATATTTCCCTGTAGAAAGATTATTTGTTTTCATATCAATTTCGTAAACTCCGGGAATTTGAAATTGCTGAACAATTGTTCCAACTTCATTACCTAAAAGAGAGTATACCTTTAAAAGTGTAATGCCATTTTCACGGATTTGATATCTTACTGTAGCATTTTCAGAACTAGGATTTGGTGAAACTGACATAATACCTACATTTGTAGAACCAGAAAGAAATAATCTTGGTGCTCCACCTTCAAAACAAATATCAGTAATGGGAATTACAATTTCATCTACCGCTGCTACTGAGTATAAACATTCGCTCACTGTAAATGAATTCGTTTTAAATCGAATTACTTCTTCGTCACCTAAGGTAACAATATAACGGTAGCTTTTTTGAATGTTTCCAACACCAAGTACATCAACTACAGGTAACAATCTTTGACCAGATGTTACAATTCCATTACTTTCAACAGTTAGTGGAAACAAGACTGAAGAATTAACTTCAAAAGTACCATTTAGAGTTAGTGGCTTAATACATTCACCACTATTGCTTGAGGTTATTGTTGCAATAATATCTATTGTATCGCCAATAGTAGCAGTATTTGGAGTAACAACTGAAATAATAGTATTACTTTGTTGAACGACAACATCTATTGTGTTTGAAATTGCCTTACATCCATTAGAAGCTATCGCCTCTACGAAATATTTTCCCGACACCTTTGGATAAATTATTTGAGAGGTTTCGTTTGATGGAGACCATACAAAAGTATCAAAATTTGATCCTGCGTCAAGTTTAAAAGAATCGCATTCACATATTGAAATGGTATCTACATTTGATATTGTTAGAACACCAATACCTCTTACAAAAAATTCGACAGAATCTGAACTAAAACACCCTGAAGAATCTGTAACGGTAACAACATATTTTCTATTGACAGTTGGGTTTACTGTTGGTTCTTGGATAAAGGAGTTTGAAATTTCTAATGGAGGTTCCCAAAGGAAAGTATAAGGTGGTTTGCCTCCAACGACCGTAGTTGCTACAGTAAATGCTATTCCAGAACAGATTGTATCACTTTCTAAAGTAGTGATTTCTAATCGAGGATTAACAGTAATAGGAACTATTCTCGTACTACTGCAACCGGCTTGGTCTTCAGCTATAATAGTATAGTTTGTAGAAACACTAGGATAGGCAATTAAATTACCTGATGCGATATCTCCAAATATACCTTCTAGGGGATCAATAGTATACGTTAAATTGCCAATTCCAGATACTGTGGAAAAATTTATTTTAGTAGAATCACCATAACAAAGTAACGATTTTTCGGCAACGGCATTTAAGCCGATAGAGAGTAACTCAAAATCAAAAGCGAAGTTTCCAGTAGTTACATTATTACAAAGATCAGCCATTGTACCAACAACTTCAACTTTATACTGACCATCGCCTAAAAGAGGTGGGTTGAAATACAAAACAAATCGTTTGTCAAATGAATCTCCATTTGAGCATTTACTTGAAATTGCAGAAGGAACTCTTGTAGCATTTGTAGGAGTTGTTAAAAGAAAATCTTGAATTTCTACAGAAGAACATGTTACATTCTCAGAAAAATTTACTTCCAATGAATCAATTTTACAATCCGAAAATCGATTTACTCCAGTAATAATAGGGGGTATGTTATCTAAAATGACAGCAGTTGAATATTTTACAAAATTAAGAGTATAGCCACTTTGTCCAAGAGAATCACTCGTAAAATTACTAATCATTATGGTGTAGCTTTCACCAGCTAAAACAGGAATTAACGCATTAAAAGGCGTCCCTACATTCTTTTGAGACATCGAAGCAGAAGCACCTGTGGCGCCTGTTACTCCTTTTGTGTTTGAATAATTACAAGAAACTAGATAATTCTTGTTCTCAGCTAAACTAATTTCATCACAAGTTATGTTTGTTAAGTTTACAACTTGCCAGTCATAATCATTTTGAAGAATATTAGGTGTTAACTCAAAGCCTAATAACCCATCTTGAATAACAGTTATCACATACCAAACAGAATTTTTTTCAGATCCTAAAATACAAGAGTTAAAAGGAAATTTTTCCTCTATATCTCCAAAACCTGTATACGAATTTACTTGAGTATAAATTCCTTGGCATACAGGAATAGCACTTTTACAATCTTGGTTGTTTTGTGAAAGAGAACTTATACGTGAAACTATCATCAAACACGAAACTAAAAGTACAAAGTAATAACATCTCATCATTTTTCAGTAATAATAAAACATAACTTTGGCAAAATACAAAAAAAAGGTTACAACGTTGTTGTAACCTTTAAAAAGTAGGAATTTTCTTTTCTTAAAAAACAAGACTATTTCAAATCTTGAGCAACAAAAGGAACTAAAGCTAAATGACGAGAGTATTTAATAGCAGTAGAAATTTGGCGTTGTTGAAAAGCATTTAACCCAGTAATTCTCCGAGGAAGAATCTTCCCTTGATCATTAGTGAAGCGGGAAAGGAATTTGCCATCTAAGTAGTCAGCAATTCTTGAACGCCCCATTGGATTGTTTTTCTTTTTATTTTGATTCCGTTTAAAGGGGGAATTTTGATTCCCTCTTCCACCGGGACCACCAGGACCACCGCCCATGGTAGAATTTACGCGAGAATTTTGTGATGGCCTCATCATTGTTGTCCTTTCGAATCTTTAATGTTTTGAGATTTAGAAAAGCGCTTATTGAATCGTTCTACACGCCCTGCTGTATCGACAAGCATTTGGCGACCAGTAAAGAATGGGTGAGATTTTGAATCAATATCTAGAACCACACGGTCATTCTTATAACAAGCACGTGTCCGTAGTACAGATCCGTCTGTCATTTGAATTTCCACAGGCTTGTACTGTGGGTGGATATCTTTTTTCATAAAAGTAATGTATAGTAATTATTTAGTAATGTCTACAGTTTCAACTTCAGATAAATCGTTTATTTTTATAAAACGTTCAACGAAGCGTAATGTTCCGCGTTCAGAATTGTATCCTTTGATAACTTTAATGTTGATGCGTGTATCAGCGGATTTCTTCTTGAATTTATCGCCAAAGGTTTGTGCTTTTGCCATTGTGAGAACCAATAATAAATTAGATTGAACAATATCTATTTTTCGAATAGGATTACAAATATAGATAAAATATTTCTATCTACAAAGTATTTTCTCGAATTTCTTTTGGAAAGTAGTTTGTAGGAACTTTTGTAAAGCAATTACCCGTCATTAGTAACGTCAATGTGGTTGTTCAAAATTTTACATATCTTTCAAATTAAAATGTCATATTTTTCAGAAAATCAAACCTTTCCACCTGTTATTAAGTGGTTGCTGATTTCAAATATATCAATTTTTCTTATTTCCTTATTTATAGGGGAATTTAGAATGCTTTCCTTAGTGTTTGGTGGTTTATGGCCACTACAATCTGGAAACTTCTTTCCTTGGCAGTTAATTTCGTATCAATTTATTCACGATGCTAGTGGGTTTACACATATACTCTTTAATATGTTAGCATTATGGATGTTTGGTTCCGAAATGGAACGACATTGGGGATCAAAACGTTTTGTTTTCTATTATTTGCTTTGCGGTATTGGTGCTGGTATTATACATATGATTGTTTCGCCATTCCTAACCGTAAATGGTGCCTACATTCCTACTGTTGGAGCTTCCGGTGCTATTATGGGTGTTCTAATTGGTTATGGTTTTACGTTCCCAAACCGTCCTATTATGATGTTCCCTTTTTTTATTCCGATTCCAGCAAAATATTTTGTTTTAATATATGCTGGTATAGATTTAATTATGGGGCTTACAAATACTCGTTCAGGTATTGCACATTTTGCACATTTGGGTGGAGCTGCAACTGGATATATTTTGTTACTAACGGGTGATAGATTATATTCCTATGTTGAAAAGTTGTTTGCCAAAAAACTTAAAAAGTCAATTCCAAACCATCGTAATGTGGTAAACGCAGAGTGGGTTACTAAAGAAAACCATCAACCTTCTAAACATATTGATATTTCTACGAAAAGTTACACCGTTGATGGAGAAATTGTTACACAACGACAAGTAGACGATATTCTTGAGCGAATTTCTCGATATGGATATCAAAATATTACGGATAAAGAACGAAGAATATTAACCGAAGTAAGTAAAAATCTATAATTGAATCACAACTAACAAGATATATATGAAATCAAATTCTGATTTATTTCCAATAATCGATACGTCAAAACCTATCGAACAGCCTTATGCAGTTCGTCCTTTTCGTCGTAGAATTAGTAGACAAGTTATGGTTGGCTCTGTTGCAGTTGGTGGTAATGCACCAATTAGTGTTCAGACAATGACGAAAACTAAAACCGGCGATGTAGAAGCAACGGTTGCTCAAATTCAGCGTTGCGAAGAAGCTGGTGTTGATATTGTTCGAATTACTATTAACGATTGGGATGCTGCTGAAGGAATTGCACACATTGTAAAGCGGACCACAATCCCCATCGTTGCCGATATCCATTTTAATCATATTTTTGCAATAAAAGCAATTGAAGCAGGTGTTGCCAAAGTAAGAATTAACCCAGGAAATATTGGTTCAAAGGAACGTATTAAGGAAGTATTAACAAAAGCAAAAGAGCGTGGAATTCCTATTCGAATTGGCGTAAATTCTGGTTCTCTCGAGGAAGATATTTTAGCCAAACATGGTTATCCTACACCTGAAGCATTATTTGAAAGTGCAATTAGACACGTAGAAATTGCTGCCGATTATGGATTTGACGATATAGTCATTTCTGTTAAATCTACAGATGTTCGTTTAATGATTGAAGCATATAGAATGTTAGCAGACCGAACAGATTTTCCACTTCACCTTGGTGTAACCGAAGCAGGAACAGCTCGTGTTGGAACTATAAAATCTTCCGTCGGTATAGGAGCCTTACTTGCTGAAGGAATTGGAGATACCATAAGAGTTTCTTTAACTGATGAACCAGAAAAAGAAGTTGAAGTTGGTAAGGAAATTCTACGATCTCTTGGGTTAGCTCAACGTTCAATTGAAATTATTTCTTGTCCTACGTGTGGTAGATTAGAAGTTGATTTATTTAAAATTACCGAAGAGTTAGAATTAGCTCTAAAAGGAATTAAAAAACCTGTTAAAATTGCTCTTTTAGGTTGTGTTGTGAATGGACCTGGCGAAGCTTCTGAAGCAGATATTGGAATTGCTGCTGGAAGAGGAGTTGGTATTTTGTACCGAAAAGGTGTAGTAGTTCGCAGAGTTAAAGAACATGAGATTGTTCAAGCAGTTGTCCAAGAAGTAATGGACTTTCAACCAACCGAAGAATAGGAATATAGTTCACTTAAGAAAAATAGTGTTATATTTGCGATTTAAAAAAAGGAACTATATATTTTATATGTTCCTTTTTCGATAGAAATTGCTCTGTAACATGTTTTAAATTAGATGTTTTCTATCTTGAGTAACTTTCGATGAAATTATATAGCAGAAAAAAACAGAAACTGAAGAATGTATAAATTATTTTCAGACCGTATTCAATACGCAGAATTAGAAGAAGAAATACTAACGTTTTGGGATGAAAATTCTATTTTCAAAAAAACCCTTGAAGAACGGAAAGATAATCCTATATTCAGTTTTTACGAAGGTCCACCAACTGCAAATGGTCGTCCAGGTATCCACCATTTAATGGCTCGATCTATAAAAGATTTAATTTGCCGTTATAAAACAATGCGTGGTTTTAATGTTCCCCGAATTGCTGGATGGGACACTCACGGCTTACCAGTTGAAATTGCAGTTGAAAAAACATTAGGTCTCACTAACAAACCAATGATTGAAAAATTTGGTGTCGACAAATTTAATCAAGCTTGTAAAGATTATGTTTATAACACAATCAACCAACAAGAATACGGGTGGAATGCTTTTACCCGTCGTTCTGGTTATTGGGTCGATATGGATAAAGCCTATGTTACTTGTACCAATGATTATGTTGAATCACTTTGGTGGTCATTAAAAGAATTTTTTGACAAAGGATTGATTTATAAAGGATATAAGGTTATCCCACAATCTCCAACAATTGAAACTCCCTTATCTTCGCACGAACTTTCTCAAGCGTATAAAAAAGTGCGGGACCCGAATTGTTATGTTAAAATCAAGATAGAAAATTCCTTAAAAGAATCAATTATTGGTGCCTCAATTATTGTATGGACTACAACTCCTTGGACATTATTTGCCAATGTTGCGCTGGCAATTGGTGAATCAATTGACTATTCATTAGTTAAAAACATACGTAAAGATGGTTCAGAAGAAACATTAGTTTTAGCATCAAGTAGGCTTTCTATTTTAGATGGAACGTATGAAGTTTTAGAAGAATTTTCTGGAAAAGATTTAGTAGGAACTGCTTACGAACAGATTTTTAATGATGTTCAGTTCGACAAAACTGAATTTCCTCACGTTCTGACTATTTTCCCTGCTGCATTTGTAACAGATTCAGATGGTTCTGGAATTGTCCATATAGCACCAGCTTTTGGACAAGATGATTTTGAGTTCGGTAAATTATATAAATTACCATTCCCACAACCAGTATTACCAAACGGACATTTTACTGATGAAGTAAAAGAGTTTGCTGGTAGAGCAGTGAAAACCTTCACCTATGTTAACAGTACTGAAGAAGGTGCTGATAAAGACATTATTATTTCGCTAAAAAAAGCTGGAAAAATTTATAAATCAGCAATGGATTATGAACATGATTATCCCCATTGTTGGAGAACTGGTAATCCAGTTATCTATTATGCACGAGAATCTTGGTTTATAAAAACTCCAGAATATCGTGAAAAAATGGTTGAACTTAATAAACAAATAACTTGGCAACCTCCCGAAATTGGTGCTGGTCGCTTTGGAAATTGGATTGCAGAGGCTAAAGAGTGGTCTCTTTCTCGAGATAGGTATTGGGGAACCCCATTACCACTTTGGGTATCTGAAGATGGTTCAGATGTATTTGCAGTTGGTTCAATTGAAATGTTGCAAAAAGGAACGTATGTATTTGATGATGGTATAGAATTGCCAGTATCTGAATGCGGTATTGAAGTAGACTTACATCGACCATTTGTAGATAACGTAATTTTCAGAAAAAACAATACCATTTACCGCCGAGTTCACGAAGTGATTGACGTATGGTACGATTCGGGTTCTATGCCATTTGCCAGTATGCATTATCCGTTTGAAAACAAAGATTTGTTTGAAAAAACTTTTCCTGGTGATTTCATAGCTGAAGGAATTGACCAAACTCGTGGATGGTTCTATACACTCCATAATATTGGAACAGCCTTATTTGGAAAACCAGCGTTTAAATCTGTGATTGTAAATGAGTTGATACTCGACAAACATGGTGTGAAAATGTCCAAAAAACTAGGGAATGTCTTAGATCCGTTTGAGTTAATGGAAAAATACGGAGCTGATTCAATACGTTGGTATTTTATGGTGAATAATCCTCCTTGGATGTCCACAAAGTTCAATGTAGAAGATATTCAAAATACTGTTCTCGCAGACTTTTTCCGTTCGATAACGAACATTTACCAATTCTATGCACAATATGCAAATATTGATTCTGTAGACGGAAATGAAACATTTATCCCTATTGAAGATAGGTTAGAAATTGATAGATGGATCCTTTCGAAATCGAATACAGTTATGAAAAACTACTTAGATTTCATGGATTCGTATGAGTTGACAAAAGCAACTCGAATGGTTCAATCCTTTGTAATTGATGATGTATCTAATTGGTATGTTCGTAGAAATAGACGGCGATTTTGGAAAGGAATAACCGATTCAGAAAAATTAGCTGCTTACCAAACATTGCGAGAAGTATTACATTCTGTGGTTACAATGATAGCTCCGTTTACTCCATTTTTAGCGGAAAATCTTTTCCAAAGATTACGAGTTAATACCGATCTTGAATCCATTCATTTAGTAGAATTCAATAAAGAAAATTTGTTTCAAGATACTGATTTAGAACGAAGAATGGAACGGGCTCAGATTATCGTTTCTTTGGCACGATCGTTACGAGAAAAATCGAAAATTAAAATTCGTCAACCTTTATCGAAAATTTTAATCCCATTTTCAAATCCTCAAGAACGAAGAGATATCGCTGTAGTCGAAGATATCATTTGCGAAGAATTGAATGTAAAAGGAATAGAATTTATTAGCGACGATTCCGGTATAGTGAAACGTTTTGCAAAAGCTAATTTTAAAACTTTAGGTAAAAAATTTGGTGGTTCTACTCAAAAAGTTGCAAACGCAATTAAAGAACTTTCAAATAACCATTTAAAAATGCTTGAACTGAACGGATTTGTTACAATTTCAATTGAAGGTAACGAAGTTGCTGAAATTGCATTAGAACATGTTGATATTATACACGAAGATATCGAAGGATGGTTAGTCGCAAACCAAGGGATAGTAACAGTTGCTTTAGACACATCGTTAACAAAAGAACTTATTAATGAAGGTACTGGGCGAGAAATAGTGAATAGAATTCAGTCCATTCGAAAAGAACTAAAATTTGAAATTACCGATAGAATAGAAATTCAATATTTTACCACTGATTCTCAAATAAACAATTCTTTCGAAACAATGAATGATTATATTTGTTCAGAAACATTAGCAGTTTCTTGCACAGCCAAAGAAAATGTCAATAATCAAATTGTTGATATTAATGGTTCTGAATTACAAATAACTTTGATTAAACAATAACATCAACTAGAATTCTGCAACGTTTCCTTTTACAAAAAGAACGTTTGAGTAAAAGTACATTTTTTTAGAAAGGGCATCAAAATGGCAATGTCAACACAACCATCTCAGCGTTCAAACGATACAACTACTGAGAATACAGTACAATATTCAGATTCTGATTTACTACAATTTCGTTCTGTCATAGAAGTTTCTATGAAAGAAACTATGGATGAAATTAGAATGGTAAAAGAACGAATTGAAGATCTTTCTTCTTTTGATTTTTCTTCTGAAACTATGGTGTATTCTATGCACATGGCTGAACAAGGATCTGAGGCTCAAGAAAAAGAAAAAGCATATACTCAATTGCAACGATTAAATGAGTACTTGCAAAAATTAGAAGATGCACTTGATAGAATTAATGACAAAACATACGGAATTTGTAAACACTGTAATGTGTTAATTGCAAAAGAGCGTTTGTTAGCTGTTCCAATTACTACTCAATCAGCTTCTTGGAAGTTACAAAAACAATGTCCAGATGATGGAATTGACAGAATTATGCCTGTTCAAAAGTAATATTCACAATCCTTGGCAGTTTTCATTTGAAGACTGCCTTTCTTTTCTAAAACACTATGGAACAACCTAACTATTCTTCATCAAAGCCATTTTTCATAATAGCGTTTGTACTTATTTTATTTGATCAAATAACTAAGTTTATGGTCAAAGGTTTTCCTTTCTTTGGTATAAATTACAAAGGAATGTATTTAGGGGAAAGTTTTCAAGTAATTGGTGAGTATGTCCGGTTTACATTTGTTGAAAACCCAGGTATGGCATTTGGAATTTCCTTTGGATGGGGGAAAATATTCCTTAGTCTGTTTTCTGTTGTTGCATCATTTGCCTTAGCCTACGTTATTAAAAAACTTTATTTTGCCCATAAAATAGTCCGTGTTGGTGTAATGCTTATTTTCGCTGGAGCAACTGGTAATTTAATTGACAGATGCTTTTATGGTGTATTGTTCGGCGAAAGTGCACTTTTTTATGGATATGTTGTCGATTTTGTTGAGGTGAATATTCCAGATATAACTGTATTTGGATATCACTATACATCGTGGCCTGTATTTAATATAGCCGATTCCTGTGTTTTTATCGGAGTTATCTTGCTTTTAATTGTAAATTCTAAAATTCCTACTTTTCAAGAATTCAAAACAGGTGCTTATATTACTGAACCATTACCAGAAGAAAATAATTCTTCAATAACTGAATGAACATAGAACGTAATCAATACCCAGGTTATATAGAAAAAGAATTTACCTTTGAAATTCCAAAAGGTCAAGGACCTGAAAGAATAGATTTATTCTTATCGCGAAATATAGAAAATGCTACTCGTACTAAGATTCATAAATCTATCGATGCTGGTATGGTGCTTGTAAATGGAAAACCTGCTAAATCTAGCCGAAAAATTCAACCAAACGATATAATTTCTTGTACCATAATGAAGGCACCTCCTTTAGAATTAGTACCTGAAAATATTCCTCTTGAAATAGTTTTTGAAGATTCTGAAATGCTTATTGTCAATAAACCTGCTGGAATGGTAACCCATCCCGGAGTTGGAAATAGATATGGGACATTAGTAAATGCTGTTTTATATCACTTAGGTCATCGTGAATCAATTCCACTTTCTAGTTCTGTTGATGAAGACGATGAAGATATAAACGATGAAATTGAAGATGATTCTGATTTGATAGATGAAGAAGAAACAGCTCAATTAGAAAGTGAAGAGGAACTGTTTGCTTCAGATAAGGTCCGCCCAGGAATTGTTCACCGATTAGACAAAGAAACAAGTGGATTAATGGTGATTTCCAAAACTTCCCAAGCACACCTTTTCCTTGCAAATCAGTTTAGAGATAGAACTTCTACTCGTGAATACTTAGCATTAGTATGGGGTCAAATGAAAGAAGACGAAGGTACCATTGAAGGGAATATTGATCGTTCACATCGAGACAGAAAAAAATTCACCATTTCAAAAAAAGGTGGAAAATATGCCAGAACAGACTTTACCGTTATAGAGCGATTTAAAATTGCTACATTATTGAAAGTTCGATTAAAAACTGGTAGAACACATCAGATTAGAGTTCATTTTTCTGAAAATAATCATCCATTGGTTTCCGATACACTTTATGGTGGAAGTGAATATACTCAACGAGGCTACTTAGATTCAAAATCGAAGTCAAACGCTCTAAAACTTACGGAATTTATCAAACGACATTCGCTCCACGCACGTTTATTAGGTGTTACACATCCTATTTCTAAAGAATTTTTAGAATTGTCAGTGGACGCACCTGAAGATTTCCAACAAGCTTTACAGTTCTTACGAAGTGAATCACCTATCAACGAATAATTTTTCTCTGTATATCTTGAGGACACTTTTAGTGTTGTTTGTGTCATTCCACCCCATTATTTCTCAAACTTTCAAAGAGAAAATAGTTCAACCTCGTTTTGGTGTGTATTTAGGTGGAGGGTATGACGTTCATTCTGCAAACTTCACCGCGTTACCAGGAATTCCCAATTGTTGCCCTGTTTTTGAAAATGGAAGTGGTTTTGGTTTTCAATTTCAAGCAGTGTATGAACATCCCTTTTCAGATCATTTTTTTCTTTCTTCTCGTGTTGGGTATTCTTCAAGAAGTGGGTCGTTAGTAAAAGATGAATCGACCACGTTATTTGTTATGCAAAGTCCTTCAAGTGGAATTTTCAGACACGAATTATCTTTAGATTATTCGCAAATCACTTTAGAACTTCTACCTCAATTTAACCCTTTTGAATCTATAACCATTCAAGCAGGTTTATCTGCAGGGTTTTTAGTAAATCCAATTTTTAATCAACAAGAAACAATACTTTTACCTGAATTTGGATCAACTTTTGCAGATTCAAATGGAAATAATAGTAACCAACGGATACGAAATCAATTTTCAGGCTCTTTGCCAGATGCAACGAATTTTCAGGTTGGCTTACTTGCCGGAATAGGATACACAGTACCTTTGAATGGTGCAAAATCTTTACTTGCTCGTCCAGAAATATCATTTAGATTACCTATAACATCTTTTTCTTCTTCTGTTTCGTGGAAGGCGTCTTCGTTTCAAGTAGGAATAACAATTTTATATAGGAATATTCCAACTATTATTTTAGAAAAGCCTATAGAAGTTGATATTCCTTTGGTTGAAAAAGTTGTTGATACTTTTCAAAAAGATAAATCTATAGTCGAAAAACCAGATGATACTTTTACAATTAGTGGTAGAACTTTAAAAAGCGATGGTTCGCCTCTTGAAACAGCTATTATTATTGAAGATTTAAAAACGGGAGAAAAAATTTCTGAAGCATTTTCAAATTCCAAAACAGGACAATTCAGCTTTTCATTAGATTTTGGTAGATATTATTCATATTCTTTTCAATCTGATGGATATTACCCACCATCGAAACGAATAGATCTTCGAATGAAGACTGATAAAAATTCACAAACTGATGAAGATATTGTAGTAAAATCTATTGAAGAAATAGTAGCTTCTGGTGAAGAAATTCTAATTAACAACATCTTCTTTGAATCCGACAAAGCAAACTTACAACAAGAATCCTTTTTAGAACTCAATAAATTGATAGAAATTCTCACTAAATTTTCAACTTTATTCGTAACTATTGAAGCCCATACCGACAATTTGGGAAGTGATAAGTACAACAACGATTTATCGAATCGACGAGCTATTTCCGTACGTGAATATTTAGAATCAGAGGGAATTCAATCAACAAGAATTACTGAAATCGGCTATGGTAAGAAAAACCCAATTGCTTCTAACGAAACAGAAGAAGGTAGATCGTTAAATCGTCGTGTTCAGTTTCGATTGGAGTTAAAGTAGTTGGAAGAAGATTGTCTAATAATGTGTAAGTTTATAGTCGAAAATGATTGATGAAACAGAAACAACAATTCAACTACCATATTCCACATCCAGCGCTATACGGTACCATCAATGTTTGCCCATTAGGTTTTTTTCTTGCCCAGCGTGGTGTAGTAGAAGGTGTACATCTATAGACTTCAATCTCTTGTTGTTGTAATTGTCCACCTACTTTCAATTTAAAAACAATCTGTCGTATACATTACTTTCCATTTGACAAAGTTGTCCAAAGCTAAATATGAAAAAATAAGTTAGTATAGAATTTTATTTACTGTAATTGTAGTATAAAACTACTTTTCAGGAATGAGAAGGATTTACCATCAAAGTATGATAGAAGTTGTTTAATTGCTACCAAAATAAATGTCTCTCAAACGTTTTGCAATTTGTTTAGTTAAATTCATTTTTAGTCCTATATAGATTTAATATGATTTCGTAGCAATAGTTTTCAATTGTCGAACAAATTTCTTCAATAGTTACGGAAGTTATGTTTTCTGAAAATTGCTGACCGTAAACGCTAGCGTGTTTGTAAATGGTCAAGAGATCAGTACTTACTTAACAGCAATAATAGGAATTGATAAAAGTTTAAAATTACTGTCTTGACCACCTAAATCATTATCACTTTTTAAAAAAGGTCCTGCAATTTTTAGAAATGGCAGGAGTCCTTGTTTTTCAGTTTTAGTCATATTCTAATCGTTAACACCATTTTCTTTGATAGTATTTTCAGAAGAGGGAGCAGTAATGCTACCACTTCTAATTTCTTTGTGACTTATTTCTTCACCTGATGTGCCTGTCTGTTTTGCAAAGAACAAAACCACAAAAGTAAATATCAAAATCCCGATAGAAACGATGTTAGAAAATGCTTTTTCTTTAATACTTCCCCAAAGTCCAAAGATTGAAACTCCGCCAAGAATATACGATAAAATCGAAAATATTTTAGCACTATCTTCATGATTAGAAATGAAACTTTCTGAAACTTCGTTTAATTTTTCTACTACTTCTTCTGCTCCTCCGCCACTTATCATTGCAAAAATTGCAGAAATTGCTCCCAAAATGAAAATCATAAATGCTGTTCGTTTTACAGCTTCAGATTTAGAAAATAAACCTGTTATTAATACAATGGCTCCCGCCAATGGGAAAATGATTGGTAAATGATTTACTAGTAAATGAAAATGTGCTTCGTTCATAATGCTGTTTTGATTTAATAACTTAAATTATAAATTAACTCCGAACAAATAACCCACCAGTGCAGATAAGCCCATTGCAAGAGAACCCCAAATTGTTATCCGAATGATTGATTTTTTTACGCTCGAACCACCAATTTTAGCGGCTATTGAACCTAAAACAATTAGGAATATTATCGTGAAACCATATAGCCAATATTCCATACCATTAATAGTTGCAAAAAGTACAACTAACAAAGGTAATATTCCTCCCACAGTAAATGCTGCCCCAGGAGAAAATGAAGCTTGAATAGGCTTAGCGTGGCTAATTTCGTTAATTCCTAACTCTTCTCTAATGTGTGTTCCGAGTACATCTTTCTGAGTCATTTCTGAAGCAACTTGCTTTGCAGTTTCTTTTTTAAACCTCTTTTTTCATAAATTTCAGTTAGAATTTTCAGCTCGTTTTCCGGCATTTCATTAAGTTCATTTTTTTCTCTTTCAATATCTGCCATTTCTGTGTCCGTTTGTGAACTTACTGATACGTATTCACCAGCTGCCATTGATAATGCTCCTGCAACAAGACCTGCAACTGTTGCTAAAACAACCGGTTCTCTTGTTGAACTTGCAGCAGCAACACCAATTGCTAAACTTGATATAGAAATTATTCCATCGTTTGCACCTAAAACAGCAGCTCGCAACCAATTGCTTCTGTGTATGTAGTGGTTGTCTAAATAGTTGTCAATTGTTATCATTTCGTAGTTTAATTAGATCGACTTTATAAATATGACCATCGTTTTTAGATTTATATGCTTAAATTGATAAACGGCACCGATTTTGAAAACCATTTCTTAGAAACAATCTTGAATTAAAAAGTTTTCAAATTCACATAATCCCTTTTTTACTGACGCCATAGTTGTTAATAATATTAGAATTAGGTGTACAACTACCATTTTTACAAAGTGACATTTTTACATTGTTTAAAATCGATATAAAATATGTTCAACATTTCTGAATTGAAATGTTGTACTGATTTTTGATATAAAGATTTTTTTAACAAGATATTTGAAATTCCTATCGAACTAAGATTTTGTTATAATAAGTTTTAGAATAGTTGGAACTTATTTCTGAACTTGAGTAGGAAATATAGATTTGTACTACTATAAATCGTTTTGATCAAAGCTGAACTCTTTTGGTCAAAGTATTTGATGATTTTTTTGGAATTTAAAGGAGTAATAAAATGTAAATGTAAAGTAAATTCATTGTAGAATATTTGGTAATTTAAAATTAATACCTTATATTTGTATACTATAGAAGAATTTAATTCAACTCACAATAGATAGAAGATCTGTATAATGCTGTCAAAAGAAAAAAAATTGGAGCTAGTTAAGCGTTTTGGAGCCAATGATCAGGACACTGGAAAACCAGAAGTTCAGATTGCTATGTTAACTGAACACATGAAACAACTTTCAGAACATTTGCTTACTAATAAAAAAGATAATCACAACAAACGTGGTTTAATTATGATGGTTTCTAAACGTCGTAAATTATTAAAATATTTAGAGCATGTTGATGTTCAAAGATATCGAGCAGTTTTAGTTGCATTAAATTTACGTAAGTAATAAGTTTTTATGTGGTGTACTGTTTACAAAATAGTACACCATTTTAATTTATGTGCCCTCAATATGCAAACTCCTCCTTCACCTTCCATTCCAAAGCTGCAAGTCTGTCTTAATCAATATAGAATAATATATTTATCAATATAAAAACCCAGCACACAGCGTGTGCTTACCAATGAAAGGTCATAAAAATGGCAAAAGTAACCGTAAACACAATTCTCAACGAACACGAGTTTTCACTCGAAACAGGTCGTTTCGCTAAATTAGCGGACGGTGCTGTTATGGTTCGTCACGGTGATACAATGGTTCTTGTAACTGTATGTGCAGGTACCGAACCAAAAACAGATATCGATTTTTTACCATTAACGGTTGAATATCGTGAAAAAATGTCTGCAGCAGGAAAAATCCCCGGTGGATTCTTTAAACGTGAAGGTAAACCGAGTGATAAAGAAATATTATCTGCTCGTCTGATAGACAGACCAATTCGTCCAATGTTCCCAAAAGGATGGTACAACGAAACACAAATAGTTGTTTCTGTGTATTCTGCTGATGCAGATTTCGATCCAGATGTAATGGGAACCACAGGAGCTTCCGCTGCCTTATTATTAGGTGGTTTTCCATTCGAAGGTCCAGTTTCTGAAGTTAAAATTGCAAAAATCGAAGATACGTATATAGTAAACCCAACGTATGCTCAATTAGCAGAATCGGAACTTGAAATCACTGTAGCTGGTACCGACGATTCATTGGTAATGGTTGAAGGTGTTTCGAAAGAAATTAGTGAAGATACGTTTTTAGAAGCTATTGCTTTTGCACACGATCAAATTAGAATATTAAATAAACTTCAACTTGACATGGTTGCTCAGGCTGGTTCTAAAGCACCAAAAGTTTTTAAAACTGTTGAAGTAAATCCTGAATTACTTTCTGCAATAAGCGATTTTTGTAGACAACCAATCCAAGATCAAATTCGTACTTCTTCTACTAAAGATATTCGAAAAGAACAGTTTAAAGTAATACGAACAAATACTATTGAACATATCGTTAGCTTATTTGGCGAAAAAGAAGAATTTGCTGGTGTAAATTTAGAAGGAACTGTTAAAAAAGTAATTTCTTCTGTTGAAAAAGAAGAAATGCGTGAAATGATACTTCGAGAAGGAATTCGTTTAGACGGTCGTTCTACAACGCAAGTTCGTCCAATTTCAATTGAAGCTGGATTATTACCACGCCCCCACGGTTCTGCCTTGTTTACCCGTGGAGAAACTCAATCCTTAACAACAATTACATTAGGCACCAAATCTGACGAACAAATGATTGATGGTTTAAAACCAACTTTTGATCGTCGATTTTTACTACATTATAATTTTCCTCCATTTAGCGTTGGTGAAGCTGGTCGTATGATGGGTACTTCCCGTAGAGAAATTGGTCACGGAAATTTAGCTGAACGTGCTTTGCAATACTTTGTACCGGACGAATTAGAGTTCCCTTATACTATTCGTGTACTATCAGACATTCTTGAATCGAATGGTTCATCGTCAATGGCAACAGTTTGCGCTGGTTCTTTGGCTATGATGGACGCTGGTGTTCCTCTTAAAAAGGCAGTTTCTGGAATTGCTATGGGTCTTATTAAAGAAGGTGATAGAGTAGCTATATTGAGCGATATTCTTGGTGATGAGGATCATCTTGGAGATATGGACTTTAAAGTTGCTGGTTCCAAAGATGGTATTACTGCTTGTCAAATGGACATGAAAATTCAAGGTCTTTCATTCGAAACTATGAAAACTGCACTACTGCAAGCAAAAGAAGGTAGAATGCACATTCTTGATGAAATGAATAAGGTATTAGATACTCATCGTCCAGAATTGTCTCAGTATGCTCCTTCGTTAACAACAATTATGATTCCTGTGGAATATATTGGTGCTGTTATTGGTTCTGGAGGAGAAAATATTCGTGCCTTAACGAAAGAAACAAATACCGAAATTTCTATCGAAGATGACGGTAAAATTGTAATTGCTGCAACTTCGAAAGAATCAGCAGATGAAGTTGTAAGAAGAATTCGTCAAATTACAACTCCTCCATCGGAAGGTACAATTTATATGGCTACAATTAAAGAAGTACGTGAAGGCTTAGGAGCAATCGTAGAATTTATGCCTAAAACAAAAGGTCTTCTTCACTTGAGTCAAATTCAGTGGGAGCCATACGAAAATGTTGGTGATATCTTAAAAGTTGGTGAAAAAGTAGAAGTGAAATTAGTGGAAATTCAATCCGATGGGAAATTCCGTTTATCTCGCAAAATCTTATTCCCAAAACCAGAAGGGTATGTTGAACCAGAACGTCGTCCAAGACCCCCACAAACAGATAGGAATGATCGCAATAATGACCGTCGTCCGTATGACAATCGACGTCGCTAATCGCTTATAGGACATTACGAAGAAAAGCAGTGAAATCACTGCTTTTCTTCGTTTATATCAATATTTTCGTAAATTTGAGTCTATTACCCATATAGAATGTTTTTGCAGCTATTACTTTTTACTATTTCATTCGAATTAAAAATGAAAGTTCGATTTATATTCTTTGCTTTGTTTGTTGCTCAATGCTGGTTTATTCAACCACTTGTCGCAAAAGGAAACGATTTGGAATTAGGTATTCGTTACCTCAAACTTGGTAATTCCTATCGAGAAATTGGTTTTTACAATGAAGCAAAAGATTTTCTTTTAAAAGGAAAACGGATTGTTACAAGCCATAAAAATATTTATTGGCAGGCAGTCACAGAAGAATATTTCGGATTGTTAGAAAGTGACCAAGGCGACGAGATCGCCGCTGAAGATCATTTTATTGAAGCTGTAAAGCTGTACGACAAAATCTTACCGCCTTCTAATTCCAGTTTGGAGTCTACAATGCATTTGTTAAATCCATCTCAAAAATTTGTTTCTTCTCAAAAGAAAAAACAGCAAAAAAATTATAGCAAAAAGCAAATTGAACAATATGTTCCAGAAATGGACATGGAATCTCCTATTGAAGAATACTATGAAACCCCAATACCCCTTGAAGAAGAAGAGTTTAACGACCTTAGAAGTGCCCCTAGACCATCTAAGCCTACGTTGCCACTCTTAAAAGGGAATCAAAATCCTTCAATGTTTAAAGACAAAACTCCTTCTGAAAAAGAATCAATAGGAATAGAAGAAGATGAATTTGATAAAATGGTTGATGAAGTATTAAGTGGGAAACCAAACTCTCTTAAAAAAATTGAAAAGCAAGTGCCTCAAAATTCTCCATTGGAAAATCAATTCAAAAGTCTTGAAAGAGAAAATATAGAGTTAAAACAACAAATTGAGTTGTTGAGAAATGAATTAGAATTGTTACTGAACAAAAAAGAACCAGACCCTAAGAAAGCAACGAAATCAAAATCTGCACGTTCAGCTTAATGAAGGATTTTTTTTAAACCAAGTAGAATTTGTTCAGCTTTTACAATGTCTTCTTTGTTAGTGATTTTAATATTTGTAATTTCGCCTTCTTCACAGTAAACATTTACACCAATACGTTCTACTAATGAAGAATCATCTGTTCCTAAAATTGAATTTTTTACAGCGAACTCATAAGCATTTATAAGAACAGAAGCACGAAACCCTTGTGGAGTTTGAACAGAAACCAATTCTGAGCGGTCTAAAGTTTCCACTACGCTATTATTGTTGTTTTTTCGTTTAATGGTATCTGTAATCGGCAAAGTTGGAATACAAGCGCCATATAAGAGTGTTTTTTCAATTATTCTTTGAATTAAGGAATTGGATGGAAATGGACGAACTGCATCGTGAACTAAAATTATATCCTCTGTGGTAAATGTTATTGATTTTAATACTTCATAAATGCTAAACTGACGTTCTGAAGCACCTTCGACCACCGTTTCCAATTTATATATTGAATATTCTTTTTTCCATAAAAGAATTTGATCGATAAAAGAACTTTCAGCAGCAATATGAATTTTAGAAACTAATGGTTCGTTTTCGAACCGAAGTAAAGTACGTACTAAAATTGGAATACAATTAAGCTCTAAATACTGTTTTGGTATAGTTGTTCCAAATCGTAAACCTTTACCTCCTGATGGAATAATTATATGTACCATACGTTCCTAATCAAATGTTTTTCGTGTTTTTTTTGCTGTAGAACGGAATATACTGTATTTTTGTAAGTTTTCATAAAGATAATACTAATTCATTAATCTTCTTTAAACTGAAATGATATTAACTGATACACAAATATTACAAGAAATTGACGCCAAAACTATTGTAATAGAACCTTATTCTGTGAAATGTTTAGGCTCAAATAGTTACGATGTACACTTAGGTGCAACATTGGCTACCTATGTAGACGAAATTCTTGATTCCAAAAAGCATAACCTTGTAGAAAGATTTACTATTCCTGAAGAAGGTTTTGTTTTACTTCCAAATATGCTCTATTTAGGTGTTACTGAAGAATACACTGAAACACATAAACACGTGCCTTTTCTAGAAGGAAAATCGAGCGTCGGTCGTTTAGGAATAGATATTCATGCTACGGCTGGAAAAGGGGATGTTGGATTTTGTAATTTTTGGACGTTAGAAATTTCGGTTAAACAACCAGTAAGAGTATATGCAGGAATGCCAATTGCACAGTTGATATATTTTACTACCGAAGGAAATGTAACAACATTGTACTCTCAAAAAACGAATGCAAAATACAACACTAAAACTGCTTTCCCTGTTGAATCGATGATGTGGAAAAACTTTTAAATTAAATTATGAAATATACACTAATACTTTTAGCGATTTGTTCAGTTCTAATGGTGAATTCTTGCACGAATTCTGAAGATGAATTGATTGACAAATTACCAAATTCAGAAGACCCAACTTTTAATACTGAAGAAATTCTAAAATACCGGGAATTCAAAAATAATAATTTTAAAACTACTGATCAATCGCCAATTCCTGTAGCAAAAAGAACTTCTTTTCAAGGTCTCCCTTATTATAAACCAACAGAAGATTTTTCTATTCCTGCAACCTTTGTAGCATCTAAACAGAAAGAAACAGCAAGTGTTAATACTACAAAATTTGGTGAAACAAGAATATATGTAAAAGCTGGCACATTGAACTTTGTTATAAACGATAAACAATATACTCTTGAAGCCTTTTATTATCAAAACGATGAAAATCAAGATTTACTTTTTGTTCCATTCAAAGATGCAACATCAGGTAAGTTAACATACGGAGTTGGTAGATATCTCGATATTCCGGTAGTACCAAATGGAGATTATATAATTGATTTTAATTTGGCATATAATCCTTATTGTGCATATAATGATAATTACAGTTGTCCGTTAGTCCCGAAAGAAAATGTATTACCAATAGAAATAAATGCTGGTGAAAAGAAACCTGACTTTTAAGAAAATATTTCCTTTAATAGTAATACTATTGGTTGTGCTAGCAATACCAAGCTGTATCATTGTTAAAGAAAAAGCTCCGCCTCCTAAAACAGAGCAAAAAATTGAAATGTCGAAACTCCGTGCTGAAGCAACTCAATTACTTTCAAACGATGTAATTATTACTCCAGATTCTGAGATTGTTACTTTTAAACCAAAAGATTGGTTTTTTATTGACATTTCTGATTTGAAAAATAATGTGTCAAATGGCGAAATTGTGGCAATAGCTGTAAATAAAGATTACACAATGGCTTTTATAGTAAGTAAGGTTATTCAATCTCTTGCAATGACAAAACTTTTGGAAGATGAAGATATGGCAGATGTTGCTAGGTTACATTTTCAACAGAAAAAAGAATCAGCCACTGAACAATTATTTATGGCAAGTGATTATGAGTTGATTCCCTATGGACTAAAAGAAATACCTTTGTATTCTTTTACATCATTGGGAAATACTCAAAAAGTAAGAGTTGCACTCTTAAAAACAACTACAAAGAAACTCTATGAACTTGCTTTAGTTCCATTAGAAATTTCAAGTGCAACTCCTTTTACTGAAAAGGAATCGTTGCTATTGTTTCAAACAATTTTAGCAACAACCTTATTTTAAAAATTAAGAAACTATGAATCGTATATTTTTCGTTTCCATTCTGTTTGTTATTGGTACATTCACAATCCTGCAAGGGCAAGTAACAGTAGATATCCCGTCTATAACTGTCGATAAAAATGAAGTATTTTCATTGCAATTACCGATCAACTTTCAGGAAAATTCTACTATAGATTCTATTCGGTTTTCATTTAAATTTAACCCACAAGTGGTTACATTACTTTCTGCTAAGCCGGTTGTTCCTACAGTAATTCCATGTCCGGAATTTATTATAAATCAGATATATACATCACCTGACCAAATGCAAGTATTCCTTACTTGCAAAACAAGTTTTACTGGAGCTATGAATCAGTTGCTAGCGTTAGAATTTCAAGCTTTAGCGGGGAAAGATTCAACTACTACATTTCAATTAGAAACTATTGAACAAAATGGTGTGAATATTCCAGTTCCAAACGGAACAAGAGGAACTATAACAGTTCGAAATAACAAACAAGTTTTACAGTCATTTCCAGAATTTCTTGGGCAAAACTTTCCGAATCCATTTTCTAGTACAAGCGAATTTAAGTATAGTATAAATCAAACTACAGCAGTTGTTTTTACTGTGTTTAACTCAAAAGGTGAAACTATACTCAAATTTCCAGAAATTACTCGGCTACGAGGAGAATATTCTTTTTTATTAAATATGGACCCTTGGGAATATGCATCTGGTACCTATAGTCTTCAAATGGAAACAAATGAAGGAGTTTATTTCCAAAATTTCCTATATTTAAAATAGTATAATTATGCTGACTAACCCTAAATTATCTTCATTGTTTTTAATGCTTTTTTGTTTGACATTAAGTATTGTTTTTCCTTCAGTTTCTCTATCTGAAGATGATGTTCAATATATAAAAAAGAACCCTGAAGGAACAGAATTTTGGTTGCTTTTTCAACAAAATTTTCAACGTCCTGAAAAAAACAAAACTGACAAACAAACACTTCAATTGTTCATTACTTCCGATTTTGATGACACAATCAGAGTATCAATTGATGCAATAGGTTTTTCACAAAGATATGTAATAAAAAAGAATATTGTCCAAACAGTAAAATTGCCGATTGAAGCTCAATTTTTAGAAATTGAAATTCCTCGTAAAATGGGAATTCATGTCGTTTCAACAAAACCAATTATGGTTTACGGATTAAACCATAAAAAAATGTCAACTGACACCTATCTTGGTTTACCTGTGAAGGTACTTGGGAATTCTTATAGAGCAGTAGCAATGACTGTCATTGGTGAATTCGTTTCTCAAATTGGAATTGTTGCAACTCAAGATTCAACTACAATTCAAATTGTACCTACTTATTCCTTGTTAAGTGGTCGTCCGGCAAATGTTCCGTTTAGAATTGTTCTAAACCGAGGTGATGCCTATCAAGTAACTGCTGATGATAAAATATCTTCAAAAAATGATCTAACTGGATCTTTAATAGTTTCCAATAAACCAATAGCAGTTTTTTCTGGTCACCAATGTGCGAATGTACCTGTAGCAGTTGGAACTTGTAACCATTTAGTAGAACAACTTCCACCAATTAGTTCGTGGGGTAAACAATTTTACGTTGGTCAGTTTAAAGGTCGTTCAAAATCTACTTACCGAATTATTGCCAACGAAAATAATACTGTAGTTTTTGAAGACAACAAACAAGTAGCAGTTTTAGAGGCTGGTCAATTCTATGAGAATAATAATTTACGAAGCGTAGTTCAAGTAA
>Ga0105049_10000715_pt1 | contig 37552 bp, 25 predicted proteins | sample MAT06_FD_78087 | JGI IMG/M metagenome (GOLD analysis project Ga0105049, IMG submission 78087) | Freshwater microbial communities from Lake Fryxell liftoff mats and glacier meltwater in Antarctica - MAT-06 | ecosystem: Environmental > Aquatic > Freshwater > Ice > Liftoff microbial mat | place...
GAGCGTATCCAATACTCTGCAAATCACTTTAAACTCTCGAGTAAAATCTAATGCAAATACTACAATTTAAATTGTTATGTTTGTTTATGAAATTTTTAAATAATAAAAGAAAAGGGACGATGAAATGGAAAATGGAAATTTACAACAACCAATAAAATCTAAGGCTATCTCATTAGGCTTGATGTTAAGCTTTTTTTTAATTTTGCATATTGGTACAATAGGAAAAGAAAACCTACAAAATGATGCACAATTTAGAAAAGATAATGGTATAGAAGGAAATTATACTATTGATAAAAATGGTTTGTGTAATGTTGATGGTAATGTAGATTTAAGTAAGAGGGGTTTAAAAGAAATTCCAATTCCATTTGGAACTGTAAGTGGAAGTTTTTGGTGTGAAAATAATCAATTAATAACTTTAGTAGGTGCTCCAACAAAAGTTGGTGGAAGTTTTGATTGTCGTAATAATCAATTAAAAACTTTAAAATTTGCTCCAAAAACAGTTAGTGGAACTTTTTTGTGTGATAATAATAAACTAACAAGTTTAAAAGGTGCCCCAAAAAAAGTTGATGGAAGTTTTGATTGTACTAATAATAAATTAAAATCTTTAAAATATGCTCCAAAAGAAGTTGGTGGATATTTTAGTTGTTCTGATAATCAGTTAACATCTTTAGAATGGTCGCCAAGAAAAGTTGGTGGAAAGTTTGAATGTGGTAATAATCAATTAACAAGTTTAGAAGGTACTCCAAAAAAAGTTGTTGGAAGTTTTAATTGTTGTGGTAATAAACTAACAAGTTTAAAAGGGTCCCCAACAAAAGTTGGTGGAGGGTTTTGGTGTATAAATAATAAATTAACATCTTTAGAAGGAGCTCCAAAAGAAGTTGGTAAAGATTTTTGGTGTTTTGATAATTCAATCCAATTTACAGAGGCTAATGTCCGAAAGGTCTCTAAAGTTAAAGGTAAAATATATGTTAAAGAATAATTATGTTTGTATTAGAAATTTTTAAACAATAAAAGAAAAGGGAATGAGATGAGTGAAGTATTACATATGTATTTATCACAGGGGTATGAAATAACCAAAGAGACTCCAACAGGGTGGACTTTAGTAAAAAAAGCCAAGCAATCAGTTGGGATTCATATTCTATTAGCAGTAACAACATGTTTAGTTGGTAACATTATTTATTACATAGTTAAGGATAATGATAAAAAGACGGTCTATGTTGATAAAAAGAATCCAGACGTGCCAAATTTATTGTTAGAAGAACAACAAAATGATGGCGACAAAATGGAAAATTCAAAATTACAACAATTAAATAAACCTAAAAAAGATTTTAATTTTAAAACACTTTTTATAGTTTTAGGTGTTATAGGGACACTGATAATTCTTGCTCTACTTTATAGCCCTACCCACAATGAAAATATGGAGAAGGAAAGAAAAAGTGATTCTATATTAAGTTATCATAAAAATATTAAAGATGTTGAAAAGAATAGGATAGATAGTATTTTTACATATAAGCAAGACAGTATTTTTACATATCGTTCAAAGTATGATAAGAAATTTAAAGACTCTATGATTACAGTAGTAAAAATAGAACAAAAAAGAAAAGATAGTTTAGAGGCTTACTTAGTTAATAAAGATAAAGAACTAAATCCTGAGAAGTATATTACTATTGAAAAAGCAAGATGGGAGTTAGGTGGCTTTGGTTCAGTTGCATTAGCATCTTTTACAATCAAAAATGAATCTTTAATAGACGTTGCTGATATAGTTGTTCAATTCGAGTTTTATGGTGAATCAGGAACAATTATTCATACAACAAAAGAAGTAATCACTGTTATTGTGAAAAGTGGACAAAAGAAGGTTATCAAAGAAGAAAATCTTGGATTTGTACCTAAGGGTGTTTCAACAATGCGAACAGAATTTATTGGTTTTAAAAGAACTTTGTAACTGTAAGCATAAAAAGCCATCCTAATTTTAGAATGGCTTTTTTATTTATAATTGAAAATAAATTTGAAATTGTCATTTTAAAGTGTTGTGTTTGTATTAGGAATTTTTAAACAACAAAAGAAAAGGGACGATGAAATGGAAAATGGAAATTTACAACAACTAATAAAATCTAAGGCTATCTCATTAGGCTTGATGTTAAGCTTTTTTTTAATTATGCATATTGGTGCCATTGGGAAAGAAAATCTGCAGGATGTTGACCAATTTAAAATCGATAATGGTATAGAAGGAAGTTATACTATTGATAAAAATGGTTTGTGTAATGTTGATGGTGATGTAGATTTAACTGATAGAAATTTAAAAGAAATTCCAATTCCATTTGGAACTGTAAGTGGAAGTTTTTGGTGTTACGATAATCAATTAACAAGTTTAAAAGGAGCTCCAACAAAAGTGGGTGGAATTTTTAATTGTCGTAATAATAAATTACCATCTTTAGAATTTACCCCAAAAGAAGTTGGTAAAAGTTTTTATTGTAGTAATAATCAATTAACAACTTTAGAAGGTGCTCCAAAAACAGTTAGTGGAACTTTTTTGTGTGATAGTAATCAATTAACATCTTTAAAAGGAGCTCCAACAAAAGTCGGTAGTCATTTTAATTGTTCTGGTAATCAATTAAAAAGTTTAGAATTTGCTCCAATAGAAGTTGGCGGAGATTTTTGGTGTTCTGAAAATCAATTAACATCTTTAGAAGATGCTCCAATAGCAGTTGGTGAGTGGTTTATGTGTAATGATAATCAATTAAGATCTTTAAAAGGTGCCCCAAAAACAGTTGGTGGAACTTTTGATTGTCGTAATAATCAATTAAAAACTTTAAAATTTGCCCCAAAAGAAGTTGATGGAACTTTTTTTTGTGATAATAATAAACTAACAACTTTAGAATTTGCCCCAACAAAAGTTGGTGGAACGTTTTGGTGCCATAATAATCAATTAACCAGTTTAGTAGGTGCCCCAAAAACAGTTGGTGGAGATTTTTATTGTAATAATAATTCAATCCAATTTACAGTGGCTAATGTTAGGTCAGTCTCTAATGCAAAAGGTAAAATATATGTTAATTAAACAATTGTTATATTTGTAGTAGGATTTTTTAAATAATTAGGAGAATTGTGATGCATAGAGAGCAGTTAAGTGAAGAACAATTAAAATTATTGGCTGAAATTGTAGAGGGTACATATACAATCGATGAAAATAATAGGGTAGATGTGGAAGGTAATGTAAATTTAAATGAAAAAAATTTAGAAGGAATTCCAATTCAGTTTAGAACTGTAAGTGGATATTTTTGGTGTGATAAGAATCAATTAACATCTTTAGAATGGTCGCCAAGAAAAGTTGGTGGAAGTTTTACGTGTTCTCATAATCAATTAACATCTTTAGAAGGTGTTCCAAAAGAAGTTGGCAAAGATTTTAATTGTTCTGGTAATAAACTAACAAGTTTAGAACATGCTCCAAAAGAAGTTGGTGGATATTTTAGTTGTTCTGATAATCAATTAACATCTTTAGAATGGTCGCCAAGAAAAGTTGGTGGAAAGTTTGATTGTTTTAATAATCAATTAACAAGTTTAGAAGGTGCTCCAAAAGAAGTTGTTGGAAGTTTTCGTTGTAATGATAATAAATTAACATCTTTAGAAGGGGCTCCAAAAACAGTTGGTAAAGGGTTTTGGTGTATAAATAATAAATTAACATCTTTAGAAGGAGCTCCAAAAGAAGTTGGTGGAGATTTTTGGTGTGATGATAATAAATTAACAACTTTAGAGGGTGCTCCAAAAACAGTTGGTGGAGATTTTAATTGTACTGATAATTCAAACCAATTTACAGAAGCCGATGTCCGAAAGGTCTCAAACGTTGTAGGTATGCTAAAGTTAAAGGCACTATAATTAAGTAAACCATAAACTATAAATTATAAAAGCCATTGTAAAGTTAAGATGGCTTTTTTATTTTCCTGATAATTAAAAATAAATTAGGAATTGTCATAATTCTGTACATTGATTGTTCCAATGGTGAATACACTTTTAGTGGTAATTAATAAGGCAAGATTTGGGCTTTTCGGACTAAACTATATTTAGTATGCCAAAAAATAAGTTTGAACTTTACTCCTCCATCAATCAAAGTTCATAATTTGTATTGCGCACTCCTTATCGGGTCAAAGTCCTCTAATTTGTACAAATATTTCCAAGCACACCAAATGCTTTCTGAGCTCCAATGAGTATTTTGTATAAGTTTTTCATAATATTTTCCAAACAACTGATATACCGGTCTTCGGAACAATGTAACTTCATAAATATACGCTCATTGTATATCCAATGGCATCAACGTGTCAACAGGTGGGATTATTCGAATAATCGGAAATCCACGATGGAATGAAATTCAATTATAATGGTATTCAGTATAATTTTTCTGGCGTTCTCCACTTTCATTCTGTGCAATCAATGTTGATGAAGTAATGACAAAAAATAGAACAATAATAGTTTTCATTTTAAATCAGTACTAAATTTTATCATTGTTATTATTTAAGTATAAATTTTTTCTTCTATCGGAGGTATTTAACGGTAATAGAAACGGAAGAATTTCTACCTTTGTCGTCGGAACAAGAGATTTTGAGATTACCTTCTTTGGGTTTATAAAAATAAGGTATTTTGGCGGGTGAGGAAGAAACCAATTTATCATTTACGTACCAGTAAATGGTTGTAACATCTGGTTGAACTACTGCTGAAAGTTGTAGCTTTTGTGTAGAATCGTCTTCAATGATATAATCTTTTTCGTTTATTATCGAATTGATTATTGGTGCTCCAGATTTAAAAAAACGATTACAATCGTAGTTATGGGGAGGTTCAGTTTTTTTCATTATTCCTTGTGCAGAATAAAATGCAACTAAAGACGCTGGGAAGTTATAATACAAGCGTTTCGTAGCTCCATAAGGAGGTTGGCAACTTGTACAGTAGCTTACGGTTTCATCGGCAGAAACAGATACAGTTTTCAAATGTTCACATACTTTGTTCGAAGACCGTAAAGGAATAAATACATCGGAAACAATGGAAGTGCAAAACGAATTAGGAACATCGCCAGATTCCGAACAAACAACACGTTGTTGAAGGTTTTTAGGAAGTGAATATGCAGAAACATCACCACGGTATTGAAGTGAAGAAAACAACTCAAATAATAAGGGAGTAGCAGAATTAGCACCGCTTAATGTGGGAACTCCTAAGCCATTAAAATTTCCAACCCAAACGCCAATAGTATATTGTTTGTTATACCCAATAGACCATGCATCACGTTTACCATAAGATGTGCCTGTTTTCCACGAAATACGTGGTATCCGAATATTGGATTCAACATTAGTAGGAAGATCAGGTCGAGTAAGAGATGCTAAAATTGAAGAAAGAATGTATGCAGATTCTTCCTGAATAATTCGAGTAGTATCAGTTTCAATTTCGTCAGTTTTTAGAAATCGAAGCGGTTTTCTTAAACCTTCGTTTGCAAAAAACGAGTATAGCCGAACTAATTCCTCCAGATTGGTTCCACACCCCCCTAAAATCACCGAAAGCCCAAGTTTTTTCCTTTGTCTAAGAATAGTTTCCATTTGAGCGAGTTCTAGATCCTTCAAAAAAGATTCTAATCCATATTCCGATAGAATATTTACTGCAGGAATGTTTAATGAGTTAATAAGTGCATCTTCCATTGTTACAAAACCACGGTAAGATTGATCCAAATTTTCTGGAACATAGCCACTGTAGTTTATAGGAATATCCAATAGTAATTTTTTTGGTGTCACGAGACCTTTTTCAAAAGCTTTTGCATACAACAATGGCTTTAAAGTAGAACCTGGTGACCGAGTAGCAGTAATTCCATCGACTTGACCAGCATGAAGCGTATCGAAGAAGTCATTTGAGCCTACATACGCTATCACAGAGGAAGTTTTATTGTCAACTATAAATATAGAGGCGTTGTATATTCCTTGAGCATACAAACGCATTGTATAGTTTTTAGTAAGCGTTGCGGCTAATTGTTGAATACGAGCATCTAAAGTAGAATATATTTCTGTAGAACGAGGGTTACGAATTGCTAAACGAGTAGAAAAATGTGGAGCAAAATTGGGTAATTTTCTTTTTCTCGGTTCAAATGGTTCATATATAGCTTCTTGTAACTCATCTTGAGTAATCATTCCTGAAGAATAAAATTCTTGCAACCATTTATTTCTCTGCCGACTAATTTGGTAATTTCCTTCTTGAAGGCGTAACGATGTTGGTTTGTTCGGTATTATGGTTAGTGCAACTATTTGTGAAATGGTAAGAGTAGAAATTGGTTTCTGAAAATAAAAGAACGACGCAGTTTTTAATCCTTCGTAGTTCCCACCATACGGCAAAAGATTGAAATACATTTCTAATATTTCATCCTTAGAAAACAGAAATTCCAACTGTAAGGCTCGAAATATTTCTATTAATTTGTTGCTATATGTTCTACTTTTAGGTTGTAAAAGGCGAGCAACTTGCATCGTGATAGTTGATGCACCTGAAAGCCGTTTCCCACTAATGAAATTCGAAGTAAATGCAGTTATCACTGAAATTGGATTTACCCCAAAATGATAGTAAAAGTATTTATCTTCCTTAAAAAGTAATAGATTTTGGGTGCGTTCAGGAATTTCGGACAAGTGCGCTTGAATTCTCCATTTTTGATCGGCACTTAGGGTTACGTGGAGAATTTCGTTTTCTTTAGAATAAACAATTCGAGAATAATCTACCAAAACTTTAGGTGGAAATAGAAAATGTAGAATGGAAAATACAGTAAGTAGAAATAAAGTTGTAGAAAAAATTAACTGAATCAAAAAAGGAAAAGACTTCCAAACGTTTTTAAGAAATATTTGAAAGTCTTTTGCTATATGTATTACTTTTGAAAACTTCACTTTAACGGAAAATAATTTCAACTCTTCTGTTGGCTTGGCGACCGTCTTCAGTAGAGTTTGATTCCACAGGTTTGTTTTTACCATACCCAACAGCAGTAAAGTTCGATTTGCTAATTCCTTTTGAAACTAAATAATCTAAAACAGAATTTGCTCTATTTTGCGATAACGCTTTGTTGTTTGCATCAGTTCCTACATCATCGGTATGACCAGCAATTTCAAATTTTGAACCTGACATAGAATTTTTCAACACTTCAATCCAACGATCCAGTTCAGGATACGATTCTGAACGTAAATCCCATTTTCCAGTGTCGAAGAATAGATTATTGATAAGGAATGTTTTTCCTTTAGAGTTTTTTGTATTAGTAGAGTAAAGTGTAAAGTTTTTTGTGAAGTTTTTACTTTCTTTACCAGATTCTTTACGTAGATCTAAATTCTTTGCATCGTGTATATACCCTTCTTTAAAGGCAAAGTATCCGTAATTTTTACCTGGTTGTAGAATCAAGAAATAAGAACCATCGGTAGGATTAGATTGAATTTCACCCAGAATAAGTCTTGAAGTTAAATCTTCATAACGTAATGTAGCTGAAAGTGGCTTACCGTTTTCGTCCGTTACCTTACCGGAAAGTGTGATTACTGCACCGGCTCTCATTTTTTCTGGAAGTGTTACTTCATAAATATCCGATGAACCAGAAATGCTCCCTGGTCGCACACCTGAAAAGAATGCTCTATCACCAGAAGTAGTAAAATAATACCCCCAATCAGCATCATATCCATTTACTTGTTTTCCAAGGTTTACAGGTTCCGACCATTCTGTCCAAGAATCTTCACGCAGTCGAGTAGATTTGTAAACATCTAAACTACCAATACCTGCATGACCTTCGGAAGCAAAGTATAAAGTTTTGCCATCTGGGTGTAAAAAAGGATTTCTTTCTGCAAACGGTGTATTGATGGTATTGCCAAGATTAAAAGGTCTGGTCCACTGTCCATTTACAAATGTTGAAACATAAATATCAGTATTTCCCCAAGAAGAACCATGTTTTGATGTTCCTTTTTTCCAATATTCCCCAATTCCTCCTTCTCTGTCAGTAACAAACAATAAATGTTTGTTATCACTAGTATAAAATGCATCAGATTCAAAAGAAGCAGCATTTAACACAGGTCCCATATTGGTTGGTGAAGTCCATCCTTGAGCTGATCGTTGTGATGCAAATAAATCACCACCACCTAAAGAGCCAGGATAGTTTCCAAAGACAGTTATCTTCGTACCATCAGAAGAAATTGACATTAATGATTCGTGAGAAGAGGTATTTACATCTGCAAAATTGACTGCAGTAGTCCAATCACCATTTTCATACTTTGTATACCAAACATCTTCTAAACCTTTTCCACCAGTACGATTTAATGCAGTAAAGTATAAAGTTTTTTCGTCAGCACTCACAACTGGAATATATTCATCTGATGAAGAATTAACCTTACTGTTTAACTGTTTTACTACAACTTTAGAATCTAATGGAGCTTCTAACATAGAAATGATTCTAACAAATCGTAAATCCGTAATTAAAAATTTGGGTTGAAATTCTTTATAGATAGCAGCAGCATCTGCAAAATTACCTTCTTTTAAAGAAATTCCAGCAAGTCGTTGAACAATTCTAAATGCATCTTCACTTGGAGCATTCATGTTAATGTAGTCTCGAAATGTTTGTGCATTTTGAGCAGTCATTGGAGTAGTAAATATAGAATTACTTGTCGAAGATGTTGTTTGTTGATCCAATTCCTTCATAATTTGTTTGAATTGGGTACATCCTGTTACTGTAACTGTAAGTACAATAGCAATAAGTGAAAAGCCGATAAGTTTACGAATCATTTCAATTTCTTCCTTTTGTTTATTTAAACTCAATTTCAACTCTTCTGTTTAACTGACGACCTTCAGAAGTTTTATTAGTTGCGCGAGGTTTTGTTTCCCCCATACCTTTTACTGATAAACGTTGTTTATCAATTCCATTCATTATTAAGTATTTCAATACTTCATTTGCTCTATTTTTGGACAATTCCATATTAGTAATTTTACCCTTAACATTGTCTGTATGACCTGAAACAACAAATTCTTGATTAGCTGGGTACGATTTTAATATTTGAATCCAACGATCTAAATCAGGGAACGATTCAGAACGAATATCCCATTTACTTGTATCAAAAAACAAATTAGAAATTTCAATAGTTTCTTTCGAAGCAACAACTGCTTTTGTTTGTTTTAAAACAAAGTTTTGCGTCAATTCCGTATTTTTATTTGGCTTTAACTTACGAAGGTCTAAATTTTTAGAATCGTGGATATAACCATCTTTAGATGCAAAATATCCGTAATTTTTCCCCGGTTGTAGAATCATAAAATACGTACCGTCGTTGGGATTAGTCTTTAACTCACCTAAAACTTTTTTGGTTGATAAATCTTCATATCGTATTGTAGCTTCCAATGGCATTCCACGTTCGTCTTTTACAGTCCCACTTAAAGTTATTACAGCGGTTGGACGCATATTCAAAGGTAATGTTACCATAAATATATCGCTGCTTTCGCTCATACTTTCAGATCTGGAAGCAGCAAAGAATGCTTTTTCACCATTGGTAGTAAACGCATATCCCCAATCATTTTTTGGAGTATTTATTTGTTTACCAAGATTCACTGGTTCAGTCCATTCTGTCCAAGAAGTTTCGCTTAACCGAGTAGATTTATAAACGTCTAATCCGCCTAAACCAGCGTGTCCTTCGGAAGTAAAATACAACGTTTTACCATCTGGATGTAAGAATGGATTTCGTTCAGCAAAATCTGTATTAATAGTAGAGCCAATATTGATAGGTTTCGTCCATTGACCATTCACTTTTTCAGAAACATAAATATCGGTATTTCCCCATGTTGATCCATTTTTATATTGATTTTTAGGCCAATAATCTGTCAATTGATTTGGACGATCGCTAACAAAAAAGATAGTATTGTTATCTGAAGTAAAATAAGCATCACATTCAAAATATGAGGTATTAATAAAACCACCCATATTTTTGGGAAGTGACCAAGCACCTTTTTGACGTTCAGAATAAAATATATCTCCTCCGCCAAAACTCCCGGTATAATTTCCAAACAATGTTAACATATTTCCATCGGAAGAAATTGACATAGGAGCCTCAGAATTTGAAGTATTCAAATCTTGTAAATTTTTTGCAACTGACCAAGTTTTACCATCAAATTCCGAAAACCAGATATCTTCTTCTCCAAAACCACCTAAGCGATATTTTGAAGTAAAATACATAGTTTTTTCATCTGCACTAATAACAGGAGAATAATCATCAACATCGGAATTAACTAAACCAGTTAATTTTGTTAAAATAACACTTTTATCAGTCTGAGCAGAAAGAATAGCGATAATTTTGTCGAAACGGGATTCCATTGCAGGGAAAAGAGGTTTAAACTCTTTATACAATTTAATTGCTTCAGGATATTTTTCTGCAGTAATGTAAAAACTTACACCTCGCTGCAATGCTCGAAAAGCATCTTCAGCAGGTGCATATTTTTTAACAACTTCCTTGGTATAGGCTAAAGTAGTTTCATCTTGTTTCATTATAAAGTAGTTAGGTTCTACACCATTAAAAATAGAAACCTGTGAAAATAGATTTGTACTTGAAATAAAACAGAATAAAAGTACTGTGAAAAGTATGGATTTGTCGATAGGTTGATACATATATCTGTGCATTTGACAATTTATTTTGAGTAGAAGATTTGTATATATCTTCAAAAATAAGAAAAAAACCGTATTTTTGAGAATATTAACGAATATTTAAGGGGATTATGGACAAATTTCTTGTCGAAGGTGGTCACAAATTAGGTGGAAAAGTAACAATATCAGGTGCAAAAAATGCTGCATTAGCAATTATACCAACGGTATTATTGGCTCAGGGAACTTTTCGTTTTCATAATATTCCAAACATTCGTGATATCTGGACTTTATCCCGATTATTACATTCTATGGGAGTACATTCAGAATTAAATAATGACGAACTTTTTGTAGATTCAACTGGAATAAATTCTACAGAAGCACCTTACGAACATGTCAAAAAAATGCGTGCATCAATAAACGTTTTAGGACCTTTAGTTGCAAGACATGGACACGCAAAAGTATCTTTACCTGGTGGATGTTCATTTGGACCACGTCCTGTTGATTTACACTTAAAAGGCTTAGAAAAATTAGGTGCAACAATTACTTTAGATTCTGGTTATATTATAGCAGAAGCGAAAAGATTACATGGAGCTAAATTTCACTTTGATATTTCATCTGTCGGAGCATCAGAAAATGTAATATCCGCTGCAGTTTTAGCAAAAGGAACTTCTTGCTTTACAAATGTTGCGGTTGAACCTGAAGTAACAGCACTTTGTAAACTTTTAGTAAAAATGGGAGCAAAAATAAATGGAATCGGTACAACTACTTTAGAAATAGAAGGTGTAGATACACTTCATGCTGTAGATGAAGTAAATATACCCGATAGAATTGAAGCAGCCACATTTTTGATAATTGGTGCAATGACAAAAAGTACATTAACTGTTGAAAAAACAAATGCTTACCACTTAACAGCTGTAATTCAAGCATTAGAAGAATCAGGTTGTGAAGTTGATGTAACTGGAGAAAACATAACAATCAGTATGGACAAAGACCCCGAGCCTGTAAATGTATCGACTGCTGTGTATCCTGGATTCCCAACAGATGTTCAAGCACAATGGGCTGCTTATATGATGATGACAAAAAATGGTAATAGCCGAGTGACAGATAACATATATAAAAGTAGATTTTTATATGTTCCTGAACTTCACCGATTAGGGGCTGATATTGAAGTAATCGATAATACAGCCATAATTAATTCTGGAGCAACTTTAAAAGCAGCTACCGTTATGTCATCAGATTTACGAGCGAGTGCTTCATTAATTTTAGCAGCATTAGTAGCAGAAGGACAAACAGAAATTTTACGTGTGTATCATTTAGATAGAGGATACGAAAACTTAGAGAAGAAATTAACTTCTATAGGTGCTAGTGTTAAAAGAATCAAAACCGAAGAATATTAACAAATCATTAAATGATAGTACCATTTCGATATCAATCAACTTTTAGACATTCAATTGATCAGTTTTATTCCGATCAAGATGAATTAGTTGAATTACTTACTTTAGCAGATTCTCTACGAGAAAATGAGCTCTATGGTCAAGCTATAGAAGTAACAATCAAAGCACAGCAATTAATAATTGAAAATGCGATAGAATCTTTAGAAATAAAAAGCACAATCTGTTCAAGTTTGTGTTTTTTATTTTCTCAAATTAATCAATTTGAAACAGTATTAGAAATTTCTAAACCATTTTTAGAATCTAAAATAAGTTTTAACAATACTACTATCGAAACAATTTACTATTATGTCGGGAACGCTTATTTACAATTAGGAAATTTGTCTCAAGGCTTCAGTTATTTTCAGTTAGCAATTTCAGATGCCGAAAAATCAGAAAATAGTCTCATAATTACTTCTTCTTTGTTAGCTTGTTCTAGTATCTTGGCTGAAATTGGTGAAAAAGAATATTCACTGCAATATGGTCAAGAATGTTTGGAATTATTAAAATCTATTTCTGATCAGGAAATAGTTTTGAACATAAAAGTTCAATATGGTCATATACTACATATCTTAGAATTGTATGAAGAAAGTATTGAAGTTTGTAATGTAATAATTCGAGATATTCTTGCAATCAATTCCCAGAAAAAACAAGCGAAAATATTAACAGTTGTTTTTTCTTTGATAGGTTCAATATATTTGATTCTTGAATTACCTTCTGAAGCTCGTAAATATTATAATCAATCTGTAGAATTATACAAATACTTAGAAGATTACGAAGGAGCTGGGAAAGTACTTTCGAGTATTGCAATAGTTTATGAACGCTTTAAAGAATTTGACAAAGCTGAAGAATTCTATAAAGAATCTTTAAAATTGTTAAAAACAATCAACGAATCTATTTCGTATTTGAGAGTTGCTATTCTTTTTACTTCCTTTTTACTAACAAGAAATAGAAAAATTGACCTTCAATTTTTACATTCGTTGGAAGTGAATACAAATAGAATTAATTCTCTTCAATTACGAGCTGATTTGTACAACTTACTTTCTAAGGTGTATGAAAACTTAGGTGAATTTCGGTTAGCTCTACGGTACCAAAAACAGTTTATTGAAGTAGCTTTAAATCGCTCTGCTGAAAAAGAGAAAACCAAACTTCAAGAAATTAAAAACATCATTGAAATACGTCAGTTACAAAAATATTCTGAAATTGAAGTTGAAACAAATCAACAGTTAACAGAGTTAAACTCAAAATTAGTTAGATTAAATAAAATCAAAGACGACTTTTTCGCAATCGCCTCACATGACTTGAAGAACCCATTAGGTGCCATTAAGCAAGTAACTTCTTTACTTTTATACGATTCTGAATTAGATTCACAAACTAAAACTGAACTTTTAGAAAGTATGTATATTTCGGCACATTCAAGTTTTTTCCTCTTGAATAACTTAAATTTAATTAATGGGATTCAAGAAGGGAAAGTTACTTCTCAATTACAATCCATTGATATTAAAACGTTTTTATATGAATTTTTTTTAAAATCGTATTCTTCACTTTTAAAAGTAAAATCTCAATCGATATCTCATTCGTTAGATACTTCTTTTCAATCGAATACTAAGTTTTCAATTGATACTTTTGTTTTATCGACAATATTAGATAATATTTTTCTACAGTTCCTTATTAATTCTTTAAATAAAGCAGTTTTATATGCGGAATCTTCTATAAGAATTGATGAAACCAATTCTTATAATTTAGATATTGTCTTTTCAACGAATTCAAATTCATTAGAAATTTTCAAATATTTGTACTTGATTCAAGACAGACCAGAATATATTGGAAAACGCCAACTTACAAAAGAAACTATGGCTATTCTGTTATCCCTTTGTAAGGGAAGTTTACTATATAGACAGGAAAATGGGAAGGAATTTCTCAATCTTTCAATTCCCATAAACTAAAAAAGGTACTAACTTAGTACCTTTTTTAATTACATGAATTTAATAACTTATTTTGAAAAATTATCAGGTAATGGTTGCCAACATTCGAAATAGTTTTTTTGCAAAGGTGCTTCATTCATCGCAAAATTGGTAGTTTGAACTACGAACCTTGTTTCAAACATAAATGCTAAAGTTTTCGACAAATACTCTGGTTTCAAGTCTGCAGACGAAGCCTTTTCAAATGTTGTAGCATCAGGACCATGCCCTGACATACAATTATGCAAACTAGCACCACCTGGATTAAATCCATCAGCCTTCGCATCGTATTGTCCATACACTAATCCCATAAATTCTGTCATAAAATTTTTATGAAACCAAGGTGGACGAAAAGTATTTTCAGCTACTATCCAACGTGCTGGGAAAATCACAAAATCAGCATTCGCAGTGCCATGTAGTTCTGAAGGCGAAGTTAAGACAGTAAATATTGAAGGATCTGGATGATCAAATGAAACGGTATTTATAGTCATAAATCGATGTAAGTCGTATTTATAAGGATAGTAATTACCGTGCCAAGCAACAACATTCAGCGGAGAATGATCTGTTTCAGATTCCCATAATTGACCTAAGAATTTAGAGATTATTTTGGTCAGTACATTTTTATGTTCATAATGTGCGATAGGTGCCAAGAAATCTCTGGGATTTGCTAATCCGTTTGCACCTATTGGACCTAAATCGGGAAGTCGATAATATTGTCCAAAGTTTTCTAAAATATATCCACCAAAGTTACTTGAAGAAAGTGTAACTCTAAACTTTATTCCTCGAGGAATAACAATTATTTCTCCTACTGAAACTTCCAAATTCCCCATTTCCGTTTCGAACATTGCCGTTCCTTTACAAGGAACAATTAACATCTCACCATCTGCATTATAAAAAACAGTGTTTTCCATCGATGCATTCGATTCGAACAAGTGAATTGCAATTCCAGATTGAGTTCCTACATCGCCATTTCCTCCGTAGGTTACAATTCCTTCTACAAAAGTTGTAGGAGATGTAGGTTCAGGTAATGGAGACCACCGTAATTGGTTTGGAGAAATAGGAATGTTTGAATAGGGATTGGAAATAAATCTAGTTTGTTCAATAGGTACAAATGGTTTATGAACTACCGATGGTTTAATTCTATAGGTCCAAGTTCTTTTATTTTGATTTCTAGGGGCAGTAAAAGCTGTACCTGAAATTTGTTCTGCATAAAGACCATTTTGTACAACCTGAGGCGAATTTTGACCTATAGGTAAAGAATTTGGTATTGCTTCGGTTGCAAATTCATTTCCAAAGCCAGATTGATATTGTAATGACATTTAAATATTTTCTTTCTTTATTTAACAACAGGAGTTTTTATCAATATTGATACAGTACGGCAATAATATCGACCTTCAGGCAATGAATTGTCATAGGGTAGAATTGACGAACCTAAACCTTTTATACTTTTTATATCAATTGAAGGATTGGATTTTTTAATGTATTCTGAAACAACGTTTGCACGAGTTTGAGATAATTCATTATTATAATTTGCTTCTCCTAATTTATCGGTAGAGCCTGAAATATCTGCCTCAGAGCCTAATGTAACAGCAGTTTGAATAAAGTTTTTCATCATTGATTTATTCGTTTCAGTAATATCAGATTTATCGAAATCGAAAACTATCAAGCTAAGTCTACTTAATTCAAAGGTGTTATTAGACTTTATTATAGGAAATACACATTTTCCAATATAACTTTCGCCTTTAACTCCAACTACTTCAAGAATTCCTTCTAAAGAATCTGTTTGTTCAATTTGGGGAGCTAAGGACATCATTTCAGATTTACTCAAATCTACTTTTATAACATCAGGTACGACACCTTCACCGTTTAAAACATTTCCTATAATTCCTTTATGTACTATTTTCAACTTCCAAGAACGTATAATAGATGGAATCTGAAGCGTTGTTCTGAATTGTTGAATAGAATTCTTTGGTTCATATTCAAAAAACCGAGAATGAACCACTGGAGCAACAATTACCGTTTCGTTCGAAGTAATTTCAGCCCTTCTATTTTCTTCGGCTCCTTCTAAATACCGTTCACTTGTTTCTAATTCAGGCATTTCTCTGGACTGAATTTTTATTCTCTTTTCATCAATGTTAAAGTTATCCACAAAGTATCGTTTTATTCTATTCGCTCTTTCAGAAGCCAATTGTAATCGTTCTGTTTTCGTAGCTAACTCGTTAGATTCTGTTGTACCCGTGATAATGATTTCACTTTTGGGGTTTTCCTTGAGTCTATTTCCTAAAATCTGTAAAAGCGAATAATATATTGTTAAGGTTTCTTTTGGTAACTTTTTTTCATCAAAACTATCTTCAACAACTTGGTTATATTTTGTTTTTAAATCACTTTTCCCTTTTTCGAAAAAAACATATGGAAGTAACGGAAATGTTTGTGTAATAACAGTTTGTTGAACTTCTAAAGGATCAGAGGCAATATTTGTAATGATTACAGGAATTGGAATAGGTTTTTCTTCTTCAACAATTGGGGGAGGATCTGGTATTTTTTCTTCTATTTCATCGTAATCCATCCAACGAATTCCAACTCCAATGGCAACTGAGTTAGAATTCCATTGTGTATAATTTACAATAGAATTTAAACCAATTCTATATGAAATTTCTGGATAAGCAAAGAAGTCTTTGGATAATGGGACTTCGTATCCAATTGATGAAGTAAAACCAAAGATAGTTCCAGTTCCAATAATGGACCCTGATCCTGTTAATCTACTTCGAGTTGAATCGGGGAAAAAGACACCTTCTGGGTTTCGAATACGTTCATTTTGTTCAAAAGCAGTACCCAAAAGTGGCAACCCAACATCACCTGAAAATCTAAAATAAACTGGAATAGAATTTTCTAATGAATTATCTAAAAACCGGAGTGGATAGATTTTAAAACCTGCATCTAAGATCATATACGACAAAGAGCCTTCAAAAGTATGTTCTCTTTGGAATGAAGTATATGTTCCAGTAATAGGACTTAATACTTCAAATGAGTTAATATCAAAGGTTTGCAAATCGACACCTCGCTTGGAATATACAAGTCTTGAGGAAAGTTCGAATATATTTCTAAGTTGAGAATCATCTGTAAAAAGAGGGTAATCAAATGTAAGACCGCCAAATAATCCATTCGAACTACCATAGGAAAAATTAGCACAATCGGTTGTCCCTGGAATTACGGGAATAGTAGTAGAATTTTGAATAAATTGATAACCTGCAATACCACCAATGAAAAAATTAGGAATACGAGTGGTAGTCTGTGAAAGGCAACAGGTAGTTAAAAGAAAGAAACAAAGTGTATAAATTCGCATAGAGTAATATGTTTTTTCAATTCTAAAGTACTTTACTTTGGTAAAGTAACACGAATATACTACTTTTGATACAATTTTGAACAAAGTAAAAAAGAAGAGCAGCCTTTGGCTGCTCTAATCTAAGTTATGAGAATGAAGAATTTGATAACTCTTTTCGTTTATTTCTTGTAACTATTTTATAGATAATAAAAATAATCACCCCAAAAACTGCTATGGCAAGTAGTAATTTAAAAAATGAAAACGAAGGTGGATAAACTGATTCAATTTGACCGTTTGTTCCATAAACATACGTAGGTCTACCATAGTAAAATGAACCAGAAAATGGATGCCAAGCCGGAGCCATTATAGAACCTGCTAAATATCCAGCCATTAAACCTGAAGAAAATCCACCATAGTCATTGACTCGAACATTTGATCCACCATAAGATTGATTAAATGTTCTTCTAGGAGTACCATACGAACTAGAGGCTTGGTCGGAAGACATTCTATTCCCAGTAACTGCAGAACCACCTGACCGAGGTGTAGCATAAGAGGGAGAATTTGTTGAACGAGTTCCACCAAAACTATTTGAAGGTGAACTTGTAGAAGGACGAGTCCCACTTGTTTTCGGTGAACTTGACCGTGTTTCACCAAAAGCTGAAGATGGTTTAGATGAGCTTGAAGGTGCAGTTGAAGTTGCAGGCCTACTGCCACCAAAACCAGAAGATCTTGGTTGGCTAGTTGCAGATGAACTGTTTGAACGGGAACTACTACTTGAAGATTTACTCGAACTTGAACTAGATCGGGATCCACCAAAACCAGAAGAACGTTGTGCGTCTACCTCAAATGGAATTAGTATCATCCAAAGAAAAACAAAAAGAGAAATACTAAGAGAAAAAATTCGTTTATTCATAGTGTTACCTTTTAAAATTAAAATACATTTTCAGTTGTTAAATCATCATTATCTTCTCGATAGGTAATTTCTACTTTAAATTCTGGAATATCAGGAATATTCTTTTTCGCAGAAAACATAGATTTCAAGCTTGGTCTATCGACTGTTGAAGTTCCTTTTATATGTATAAACAGACTAACAATTCCAAATTGTTCTTCATCATTTCGAAACACATAAGTTTGACCAATATCTCCATTGCTTTCAATAGTTAAAAGCTGTAAAGAATCAGTATCTTCTTCAGAATAAGCTGGTGGACGTGTTTTTATGTTTGCTAAATAGTCATTAAATATTTCTTTCGAATGAAGAACTCCATCGGAACCTTCGTATTGAATTACACTATCAAATGTACCATCTTCATCAAGATTTAAAAAAATCTCTTTTACACCTTCGATTTGTTTGCCATTAAAGTAAATAGCTGTGTCTTCTAAAAGACCGTTGCTTTCTAATGAGAATTGAGCCATAGATTCTATATTTCCCTGATTTAACTAATTAATAATTCAAATTTACTAAAATTCTTGGGTTATTATAACCTCATAACCATTTTTTATATCGCCAACTAAAATAATTGAGTAATTTTTACCCAAGGGTAAGGATAGATTTGTTGCAGATTTTACAAGATTACCTTTAGATTCACTAGCTTTTTTATCCCAGAAAAAGAAACTAAGCCTTTGACTTAAATTTGTTGTTGTTAAAGGAGATTCAGTATCTGGAAGTAAATTTTCAAATTCAACATTTTCTAAATTTCCTTGAAAATCGAAATTTAACTTTGGTGAATTTGTTATTGTTACATTTTCTAAGTCAGATGCATTTATAAATCTTCTTTTTATTGTTCCGAACAACCTTCCACCAGGAATAAAATCAAAAGATTTTAATTGAATTGCACCACTTTTTTCAGTAAAAAAATGTAATCGTTTAGTATTGTCAACATTAATTGAGAAATTGTTCTGATTAAATGAAATTGCTGCTTGACCAAAAGGTAAACAAGTTGCAATACTATTTGTAAAATTAAAAGATGCATCTAAGAGAATCGTACCTGAGCTCAATTTTGCATTAGAAAGCCCATTTATTCCATGAATAAATTGAAGCAAGGTGCCTTTCTGTAGGTTTGTTATTTGCATCGATTCATCAGTATCTTTCACTACAGATAACTTTGGTTCATTTGATAGCGGATCCTTCGAAAATATTAAAACATACGATTGATTTGGTTCAATGTCAACTAAGGATGTTAATAATAGATTCGTAGGAGTGGCATTGTCAAAAACCGTAAGTGGTAACAAACCAGGCTTTGAAAAGTAACCACTGCTGAGACTCCCAAACAGAATTTGTCTCGCTATAGATTCGCCTGTTGTGAAATTGGAGGAGAAATCAGAATCTAATCTTGCACCCACAGAAACAGTAATGCCAGAAAAATTAGCATTCGCTTGTACTACTCTAATCCTCGCTTTTCCAATCGGAATTGTATCTGGAATAAGTGGTTCTATTGGAATTGAAACATCAGCAATGTTATCTTTAGAATCTGTTACAACTATAGAATAACTACGTGGAGGAATAAATTGTAGTAAGGAAGTAGAACTTACATCAGAACCTATTTTAGAATAAATTGAATCCTTAAAAACACTTTTACAAGCCGAAATTTGCTTAAATGAAGACGTATACTGTGACGGTAAGTTAGTTTCAATTTGATTAGTAAATCCAGCAAACATATCTATAGGCGATGAAGAAACATTAATGGTTCTTAAGGTTACATTTTGAGTTAAAGTAGGGACAAGTTCGGTGAAGGCTTGTTCAGAATTATCAAATTCTTTGAGTAAAAAAGGTTTAATTCCTTTGTTTGAATAATCAGTAAAAATGATAGTATATTTTGCTTGTACTGCAAAGGAAACTAAATACGTTCCAATTGTAGAATCTGAACCATCTTGTAGCGTTTTTGTTAACGATATAGTTTGATCACCAGGAATAATTTGCTGAAAATTGGATGGAGTCTGATTCAAAAAAGCATTGGTTAGAATTGTACCATTTGGACAACCTGACCTCAATGAGAATTGTTGACTATTATCAGTAATATATAAAACCCTAATTGAAGAAAATGCACCAGGAGCAAAAAAATTCGAAGAAGTTGATACAAGTACCGTATCAAAAGTATTTTGAGAGGTATTTACTTTTGGTAATGCTATAATTGTTTGAACAGAACTTTTAATGAATCTATATCTGGTCAAAGAAGAGTAAATATTTGTACCATTTTGTTGAACTTTAAAAAATACTGAATCTCCCGGAGATGCTAATGCTTTCGAAGCTGTAAAAGGTTGAATATTTTGAAATGAAACTACATCATCTAAGGTTGCAGAAAGTGGACCTGAATTTGGTACTAAGTTAATGAATCGTACCAATATGCTATCCTTTGCAGTTGGAGGATTTACTAACAAAGGGTTTTCTTCTGGACAACCAGATAGAACTAGAAGTAGTGGAATGAAACAAAGATAAAAGAGTACTCGTGAAAGCTGTACTGTATCTATATTATTGAAACAATGGTTGAGATTCTTCCAAAGCATTTTGTTCTTGATTTTCATTTTCAATATCATCTTTTTCTTCTTCTTTCATAACGTCGTTAACTCTAGAAAACAATGGAGTTTCGTCAGTTCGAATTTCTTCAATTTCTTGAATTTTAGGTAAATCTGTTAACTCATTTAAACCAAATGTTTTTAAAAATTCTAAGGAAGTGCTGTAAAGCAAGGGTTTACCTGGAGTATTTGCTCTTCCAGCGATAGAGACTAATTCTCGTTCAATTAGATTATTCACAACTTCATTACTACTAACACCACGAATTTGTTCAATTTCGCTTTTACTAATTGGTTGTTTATATGCAATTATCGCTAGAGTTTCTAAAGCAGCCTGTGACAGTCGTTTTTTTACTTTAGATTTTACTAGACGTTGGATTATTTCTCCATATTTTGAGAGCGTAGAAAATATATACCCGTTTGCGATTTTAATTATTTTAAAAGATCTACCTGTAGAAACTAACTCATCATTTATTTCATTGATTAATTGTTCAATGTAGTATGGAGATATCTCTGAAGAGGAAATCACCGATTCCAAAAGTTCTTTCTTTTTATCTTCATTAGTATTGCCAATAAGCAACAGCGAAAATATATCTGGAATGGTTAAAGGTTCTTCGGCACTGAATAATAGTGCTTCTAAGGTTGCTTTTCTTTCCGTAAGATCTAATTGTTCAAAGGATATTTTTAGTTCTTGTTGTATCATTCGAGTATTGTAGTTTCTTCAGGTGCAGTTAAAAATTTTAATATTTCCAATTCTTCTTCTTCGAGTTCAACTTTTGAAATTTTGTAAATGACGACATCGTCAAAAAGTTCATTTTGAATAATCCGAATCTTCTTTTCTTTTACTAATTCTAAAATTGCTAAAAAGGTCGCAATGAGATGATCAAGTTCAATAGAATCAATTATTGAAAAAAATCGGATACTTTCTACATTGTGCAAACGCAAAAGTATTTCTTGCATTTTTTCTTCAGGAGTAATAGCTCGACGTTGAATTGTTCTCGTTTGAATAGGAATATTCTTCGTTAGTACTTTTTTGAATGCTTTTATTAGATCAAAGAGTGTTGCATTTTTGTAATCACTTAGTTCAAATGCAATATCGCGTTCTACTTCGAAGTATTCTCTATAATGTGTATATTTTTGTTCTTGTACTTTTTCAGATAATATTGAAGAGGCTTCTTTAAATGCTTTGTATTCTAATAATCTTTGAACTAAAGGAGTTCTGGGGTCTTCAAAAGGTTCTCCATTTTCTAATTCAGGTCTGGGCAACAACATTTTAACTTTTATTTCTAACAATGTCGCAGCCATTACTATAAATTCACCCGCTAATTCAAGGTCTAACAATTTCATAATACGAATATATTCTAAAAACTCCTGAGCAATTCTAGAAATCGGAATATCGTATATATTTAATTCATCTCTTTTGATAAAAAAGAGTAGCAAATCTAAGGGTCCTTCAAAATTATGGAGTCGAAAAGTATACATATATCGAAAAAATATTTTGAACTTTTTATCAAATTATAGTTCAGTATTGAAATAAAAACAATATCATTCTAAAGGTTGCAATTTACGGAATTTTCGACTGTAAACGATATGTTTTTATTGAATATTTGTTTAGCAAGAAGTTCAACTTGAATAAATATTCTTTGAAACATACGATAACTTTAGTATTTTTGCTTTTTAGACTTTTAAATTTTCTAGGAATTGTATGATTGTTTTGATGTTGGGCGCTCCAGGTGTTGGCAAAGGTACACAGGCTGACTTGTTACAAAAAGAAAAGAAAATCCCTCATCTATCGACTGGTGCAATTCTACGCAAAGCTATAGAATTACAAACTCCTACAGGGTTGTTAGCAGCTGAATTTGTTAACAATGGTAAATTAGTTCCAGATTCTGTTGTTACTTCATTAGTAAAAGAATCTTTACAATCTGATCAATTTGCAAATGGTTGTATCCTTGATGGATATCCAAGAAATAGTTCACAAGCCTCAGAATTAGACGAGATTCTTACATCTTTAAAGAAACAAATCGATACTGTGATAAATATCTATGTTCCCGAAGAGACAATTGTCCAAAGAATGTTAGAACGTGGTAGAAAAGATGATACTGAATCTGTTATTCGCCACAGATTAGAAATTTACAAATCTGAAACTGCACCATTGTTAGATTACTATGGCTCTCAAGGTAAAGTAGTAACTATTGATGGCAATAATAATATTGAAGAAGTATTTCGTTCCATTCTTCTATTACTTGAAAAATGAAATCCATCTTCTTTTTTCTACTGTTTTGTATTAGTTTTCCATTGCTCTCACAAGTAAATACGGAAGCTTTTAGGAATAAAAATAATCAAAAAGGTTTTTCGGGTCGTTTTGGTATTTCAACGCAATTTAACTCTGGTAATTCTGAATTTTCGAATATTGGTTTTTCATTACGTTCTGACTACATTAACGATTTTAATAACACTTTTTTTGTTTCAAACTACGAACGTGTTACTGGAAACAATGAATTAGTATCAAACAGAGGCTTTACTCACGTACGTTCTAGTTTTCCTCTTACTTCTTTCTTTGATGCAGAAGTCTTTATTCAAAAAGAATTTAATAATTTCATATTGTTAAATGATAGAAATCTCTATGGAGTTTCAGGTAGGTTTTGTGTTTTGAATCATTCTACTGATTCCATTTCTATAGTTGAAAATACTTTTTCTAAAGTTAATTTTTACTTAGGAAATAGTTTTTTTTACGAAAGAGAAGTTTTAGATTTAGAAAATGATACTACTACAAAAATTTTCAGATCTAGTGTCAATATTACCTCCGTTGTTCAGTTGAAAGAATATATTCAACTAACGTTTGCTTCGTATTTACAATTTGATGTAAATAGAGTTTCCGATCATAGAATATTAGTCAATAGCACATTGAGTATAAAGATATTTTCCAATTTGTCTTTTCTTGTAGGTGTGATTTACCGATACGATAGTGAACCTCCTTCAATTCTGTTACGACCTTTCGATTTGTCACTTACGAATGGGTTGTCGTACAATTTTTGACACTAAAACGAATTCATAAAAGTACATTCAAATTCACTAAGTACTACAAGCTGTTAATACCTTTTTCAAAAAGTATGTTGATTTGTTCAAACGTAGTTCGGAAACGATTTTCTAATTCTGGAACTTGATCTAAGGTTAGAGTATTTTTGATTACTTGTACCTGATTTGTTCCAGTATTTATAAAAACTAAATTTGTTTCAACGTTAGTTATTCCTTGCATTTTAAATGAAACCAAAGCATACAAATCCATTTGAGTAGAATATACTTTTTCTAAATCATTTACTGAATTGTTTAACAAATTGTTAGTTTTCCAATCAATAATTGTAACTTTAGAATCATTTATAATCAAACAATCGAACACTCCTCGAATTATATCGTTGTCAAAATGTAACATAAAAGGAGTTTCAAATAAAATTGAATCTCTTGGCAATACTTGTTGATCAAGATAATCCCAAGCTAAAATGGTACACTTTGAGACTTCATTCAAAAGTGTCGAACTGATGGAGTATTTTCCTTCAATGATAGTAAGCAACTTCTTAAATTTCTCTTCTATTAGATTACCTTTTTCATTATAACAAAGTAATTTGAAAGGTATGAAAGTATGAACTGCTGAACCAAATTCTTTACCGTAGGAAAGAGCTAATTCTGTATCATATTCTATTTCATCTACAAAATTTTTAGAATTGTTAAGTCCTAATTTTGTCGAATAAAAGTATTCTTTTGGGTCTTTAATAAATGAAATCAATTGTGAAGCAGTGTGAATTATTTGATTTCTTCCTAATGCTGGATAAAACAGAGGTGTTTGAGTTTCAGTATTAATTGAAGTTTCCAAAGTATCAATTTCTTCACTAAATTCAGTATCAAAATCTTCAACTATAGATTTAATAAGAGAAATTGGAACGTTAATTATTTCAATTGTATTTACCGACTCTTCATCTACAGATTTAAATGTTTCTAGTTGAAATATTTTTGTAACTGAAGTTTTATTGTCCGGTAAATTATAGACATATTCTGGATCTATTTCTAATGATTTAGTTATCATTTCTAAAGCACTATTTTTACTAAAACTTATTTTTGATGCTTTAGATACTGTGTATGAACCAGCAATGATAAGATGATCTTTTGCTCTTGTTAGTGCAACATAGATTTTTCTTTTCTTTTCCGCAAATTCTTTCTCTTTTTCCTGAATATTGGTAAGAGTTGTGAAGGGATTTTGAATCTTAGCTTTTTTATTATTTTTCCGAACATATAACGGAACATTGATTAAGCCAGAAGAATCTAAAATTGAACTATGCTTTCTGGTAGATTTTTTTTCATTATCTAAAAATATAACAATTGGAAATTCTAAACCTTTAGCTCCGTGAATTGATAAAATTGTGAGTTCGTTTTTACTTTTTGAGGTTGAACTTGAAGTTATTTTCGATTTAGACACCATTCGTTCACGAATATCCTCAATAAAATCATAGATTGAACGGAAACCCTCATTTTGTCTTTTTCGAACAATAGTCAGCAAGGATTCAATATTTCTATAAATATCCTCAGCATTGACTTGCTTTTGTATATACAAATGGTATTCTGTTTTTAAAAGTATCGTTTTTATCAGTAATGAGACCTTCAGACGAGCTGCCATTGGTAGCAAATCTAAAAGTAAATTATTTGCTCTTCTAAAAATGTTCCTTTGTTTTTCAGTTATGTTTTTATCAGTATTTGGTGCTTCTTTTAATTTTTCCCAAAGTGAATAAGAAGTTTTAATTCTTGAAAGCTCTATTAAGTCAAAGGTAGAAAATGAAAAATAAGGTGAACGTAAAACAGAAGATAATGCAAGGTCGTTTTCAGGATCGTTTAGAAACTCTAAAAAAGAAAAAAGGTCTTCTATTTCTGGACGTTCAAAAAAATCATTTTCTAAATCAAAAGTACAAGGAATTGATTTTTGTATAAACTCCTTTTTGAATTCAGAATACTTACTACGTTCAGCTGAGATAATAGCAATATCTTTATAAGTGCATGTCCGTTTTTCAATTTCACCTGTAATAGGGTTAATTTCTTCAATTTCAAGTATATTAATAATGGAATGTATGTACTTTGAAATTAAATGAACAGTACTAAGTGGAATACTATTCTCAGAATAGTCTAAATCATCTTCTAAATCTGTATTATCATCGGATTCAGTTGAAAGTATCTCCGGAAATGTTGTTACTTCAGACAATTGATTTGTATTATTCTTATTTTCTTCTGCAAGTAAAAAAGTTATACTACTTGATTCAGGGTATCTCCATTTTCTACCGCATACTAATGGAGAATATTCCACATCATATTCGGAAATCTCACTATTGATAAACATTGAACCAAACTCATTAACAATGGTACAAATATAAGGCAACAATCGAAACGTTGCAGAAAGTTGAACTATTCCATTGTTAGGAATATTTGCGTGCAAATTGGAAGTTGAAATGTAATCTTTTGCTTTAGCAAACACTCGAACATCTGCACTTCGAAAGCCGTAAATACTTTGTTTTACATCGCCAACTATATATAAATTTCCATTAGAAGTACGTACTTCAGAAAAAAGAGAGGGTATAAGCTTTGAAAATATGTTTAACTGTAACTGATTTGTATCTTGAAACTCATCAATCATATAGTATTTGAATTGTTCTGTGATATCATTTTGTAAATTTTGAATACTAACAATTTCTAAAGCATACAGCAATATTCCATCTTGAGTATAAAGACTTTCCGATCGAAGATACTCTTGAATATTGTTTAAAACTGTTAATGCAAATTGAACTATTTGAATTTGTAAACGACTATATTCTACAATGTACGAAGTTTCAAAGGAAGAAAACTCTTCCGTAAATTTAATAGTTTTACTAATTAACTCCTTTTGTTCTAAGAGTTTAACTGACAAACTTTGCTTGGAAAAGTTTCTACCATGAATAATACTGCTACAAGCTTTTAGGAATTCTGTTAAAGTTTCCTTAAAATTTCGAACACTGATATCTACATCATTAGACTGAAAGAATGGTAGAATTGAATAAAATGCATTTTTTTTTGATGAAAATGTTTTAACAAGTGTTAGTTCATTTTCTACTGAAAATATGAAATCTGGAACGAGAGTAGAAAGAGAATTAATTTGGGATAGTAAAACATCTTTAAATCTTTTAAGTAATTGTTCTGATAGGAGATTTGAATCTAAGATATTCAAATTTTTAATATCTTCTAATCTGTCAATTTTGTTTAACAAAACTGATACTATACTCCTTAACTCATTCAAATCGTACAAGCGTAATACTTCAGAAAAAGAACCTGAATACGAAAAGGAAGGAGTGTTGATAAATTCTTTTAAGGTTTTGCTGAATATAGTTTTTTGAATCTTTAAAAATTCGTGTTCTTCAATGATTATATTAGTTTTGGGCAAACCCGCTTCAAACCCATATTTGTCAATCAAATTTTTACAAAACTTATGAATTGTTCCAATATTTGATTTATAGAGAGTTTTTTTAGCTGTAAGCAGTAATCCCTTTTCGTATTCAGTACATTGATTTGATTGAAGTTCCGATTCGATTTTTTTAGAAATTCTTTCGTAAATTTCTTTTCCAGCCTTTTTTGTAAAAGTTATTGCAACTATTTCTTGAGGTTTCACACCTTCTTTTAACAGATTTACAAATCGGTTTACAAGTACAAGAGTTTTTCCAGAACCAGCATTTGCACTTACCGACAAATGCGATTCAGTTGACATTGCCAATAGTTGTTCGGAACTAAATTTATTCTTGTTCTTTTCCATAACCTTTGTATAAATCAAATTTTGCGGAATACAGAACTATATTCATTTTGTGGTCACGCAAGGTTCCACCTGAAGGAGAATAATAAAATTCACCTACACGTGGGGTTTTAACTTTCGAGATTATGCCTTTGTCATCAATGTAGAAATGAAGTTTATGATACCCTAATTGAATAGGAATTGTAGAGGCTTGCTCTAACAAATTTTCATTCGTAAATTTAAAAAGGTCTTTAGTATTTGAAGTATTTTTATACATAAAATGATTATTTTTTTGGTAATAATATGGTGAATTTTTTGCTACTTTTTGGAATATTAGTATTAAGTATCCATGGGTTTAAATACTTTATTTCTCTTAAGGAAGTACAATTGTCAATTGCCCAATTTGAAATATTTGGAATCTCATAAATCTCTTTTTGAGTTGTTTCATAAGGTTTGTAGTAATCTTCATCATTTAGAATTAATCCATACTGAGCTTTATGTTCAAAAAGAATTTTAATTGCTAATATTCTAAAAATATATCGATATGTTTCAGAATTCAAATACAAATCATAATAATCTTTTCGAGATTGCGAAATTATGCTACCATTTATTCCATTATGACCCATATTATAACCTGCTGAAGTTAATGTCCAATTCCTAAATTTACTATATCCTTGTAACAAATACTTACAAGCGGCGATTGTAGATTTTTCAATATGGTTTCGTTCATCAATAAATTCATCTATTTGCAAACCCAACGATCTTCCAGTTTCAGGCATAATTTGCCATATCCCTTGAGCTCCTTTTAAGGAAGTATTAATTATCAAAGCACTTTCTGCGACTGCTAGGTATTTAACATCTTCGGGAATAGAATTCTTTTTCAATATAGGAACTATATCAGGAAATATTCTTCCTGATCTTTTTAAATATAGTATAATTTGACCTGGTTGTTGAAGCAATATTAACAATTCTTTTTCTAAACGTTCTCGTATTTCTACATCTTCTAATGGAACTATTTCATTACAATATGTTACCGATGAAGGTATGAAAAGTTTTGAATAAACTGTGAAAACTGTACCATTGATTTTGACAACGGTATCTTTTTGAGATTTAGTTTCACAAGAAGATAGTAATAGTACTACTACAATAGTAAACACAAAAATAAAATGATTAGGAAATTGGTATTTGTACATTCGATAAGTCTATTTCGTTAGAAAAATTAGATGCAATAATAAGAATTTTGTCCGATTGTTTATAATCTTCAATAATCCTTTCAATAATTTTGAATCCGTTATTGTCCAAATTAGTTGAAGGTTCGTCGAAGAAGAGTATTTCTGGTGATGAATAAGCAGCTAAGAATAGTTTTACACGCTGTTTTTGACCTGAAGATAACGATTGAATCGTTTTAGATTTTAAAGTATCTATTTCAAATTTTTCATATAATTCATTAGTAATAATGATATTACTTTTGACCGAATTATGGAAATCACACATTTCAAGTACTGTCAAATCTTCATATAAATTCATATATGGAGCTACAAATCCAGTTTCGGTTGAATTGATGTTATTATAGAAAATACTTCCTGAGGTTGGTTGAGATAATAACGCCAACATTTTCAAAAGTGTAGATTTACCAGACCCATTATTACCTGTCAGGCAATATACAAAACTTGGAGTAAAAGAGTAAGAGAATTTTTTAATAATATAGTCAATATTATTAAACGATTTAGCAATATTTGTTACTTCAATAGCTTTCATTTATTTAATAGATATCTTCGATAAAAAATGGTTTTCACCTTGTTGGACTATCGCAATATAAATACCCTTTGATAAAGAATCTAATTCTTGATTGGATAGTTTAATATGTTTTGTATCTGCTAGAAAGAAAACTTCTTTCGTATAACCACGAATAAGGATACCCTCAGTAGTAAGAATGGAGATTTCTACTTTAGAATTGTTTGAATAATTTTTGGGAAGCGGAATAAACAACTCTGTATGTACACTCTTTAGAAATGGCATTGGATAACTATAAGATATTTCTTGAGTTTCTAATGCAGATTCAAGATAATATTCGTGAGGTAGGTCTAATGAAAAAGTATAGTCTAAATTCTTAATGGGAATTAAATTTATTGGTCCTTTTCGAATGAGCAATGTGTATTCTTGAGCTATGTTTGTTCCTTCGTACATACTTTTTACATCAAAATTACTTGTTACTATTGTAAACGTATCAGGGCGAAATTCAACATTTATTTTAGGTAACAAAACTTTAAACATTCTAACTTCAAATGGCTTTAATGTATTGACACTTAAGTAAGATGGTGCTGTAAAAACAGAATCTGCTCCAGAATAAGGTTTTAGTAACGGAAGTTGAGCAGCATTCTTAAATTTGGAATTTGACGGAAGAAAAGAACGATAATTCGTGTAATAACTGTAGAAAAAGAAATCTCTAAATTCTTCTGAAATGGAAGAACCAACAGTGTTCAATGCTGCATCTAATGCTTGATATGGTAACAATCCATTTTTAATTGTATTCCACATTTTTTTGAATACTACATCACCATACTTTTCACTAATCATAATGGCAAAAATCGACCATTGATATCCAGAACTTGGATTTCCATCACCAAAGGGATACAATTCTAAGTTATTGAACAAATCATTTATGTAGCTAATATAATCAGGAATTTCGGGATAAACAATTTGTTCAATATATGTTGAATACATTTCATATATTTTTCTCGTATTATAATTCGTTACACCATAATGAGCATATTGAATTACGTGATGTAATTCGTGTGCAATAGTTACTTTAGCACCATTTATGCCTTTAGTATAATACCCTGCATTTTCAAAATCATTATCAATTTCAATAAATGAAGGTGAAATGGTTACATTTGGGTTCGTACTTACATCTGGATACGTAGCACCGTATAAAGGAAATAAATCTAACATGTAAATATCCACTGTAGAATCAGGTCCAAAAGTGTCTGAAATTGGCGGAGGGTAGCCCAAACTATCCACAATTATCTTAAACGAATAATCTATGGATTCACAAACAGATTCAATATAATCTGGAATTTGATTGTTATTTGCATCCTTGTTTGGTACTGCATTTACTCCTATTAGGGTATAATGAACAGTAGCGAAACCTTTGGGAGTTTTGATGGAATTTGGTAGGATTGGACGCGGTTTAACATTACTAAGTAAATGATTATCTTTCTTCATTTCGTTGAAAACTGCACATTTTGGGGGTCGTAGCTGTGCGAACGTCGCGAAAGCGAATGAAAATATAAAAAAAATCAGTATTGTTTGCTTCATAAAAAAAAAGGTAATAGTGGAAAACTATTACCCTTTAGACGATTTGAAATCGTAATTAATTCATAATAACTAAACGAGAAGAAGAAACTTTTTCACCTTGTTTTACAACTACTGAATAGGTTCCATTTCCAATTTTTGAAGTCAGTATTGACAATGAGTTTGTTCCGATAGTAGGAGTCGCAATTTCATTTGTTACAACTGTTTTACCTTGTACATCAATCAAAGAAATTGTAACTGATTGATTTGTTTCAGAAGTAAATGAAATAGTTGAGAAAATGCTAGAAGGATTTGGAGAAACTACTACATTTGAAGTATTCGTATTGTCACTCACAGATGTTGGACTACCATTTACTAACCAATCGATAATATCACCTAAGGTTGCATCTCTTAAAGCTTTTGAACCTAAACTTTCAATTGCAAAAGAAGTATAGACCAAACGAGCACCATTTGATGGATTTGAATAGCGAACACCAGCAACATCACTTTGAATTCCATTAAAGTAGAAAATCGGAATTGAGCTACTTGTAGAATTAACTGTAAATACGTCAGTAAATGGAGTGCCTTGAATAGTTCTTAATGTAGGTTCATTTACAGGGAATGAATTTGCAGGAATAGTTTTACCTTTTCCTATAGGATCGTTCATAACACCGTTAACTGTAAAACCAGTATATCTTTGACCATCGTTACGATTAGTATTAGTAGTATAATTCAAACCTAACATTGTACTGTAAAACTCCATTGCAGATTGTGGATTGCCAACTTGGCTTGCACCTTGAGGATTAAATGTATAATACATTGCTACATAAGAATTTACATATACGTGTTTGCCCGCATTTAATATGGATTTTGCTAAAGTTGCTACATCATAATTTAAAGAACCATTTAATGCAATTGGATCTCCACCAAGAGAAATAACTGAAACATCAAAACTTTCTGCTGGGAAAATTTTTTCAGTAGGAAAAAACTCATCACCATCCATTAATGGAATCAAAGCGGTTTCATTAATATATTTTGAATTTTCAGTAATTCCAGTATAAGCATCTTTTACGAAACCACCAAAACCTGTATAAACTACATATTTAGTTCCTTTAGAAAGGAAACCAAAAGATGAAGTTGAAGGAATACTAATACCTGCACCAACAGTAGAAATTTTTACTGCTAAATTAGAAAAACCTCCACTTGAACCGTTAGCAACCATAACATCAATTTCTTTAGATTCCATTGGATTCAATTCAAGAGATTCAGTTGAAAGTGAAACTGTTGCATCTTTATGAAGTGAACTGTTTTGATCATCAACTTTAATTGATACAGTTACAGTTGAGGTCGAAGGGTTTGAAATAGTAATTTTTTTCGTAGTTTGAGCATCTCTATCAACTGTTGAATATTTATTGTTAGAAGTAACAATCATACTTGGAGCTTCTATTAAGCTACTTCCAGCTTGAAGAATTTCTTTTGTAATAGTGTCTTGAACAAAAGCAACTACATATATTTGAGAAGAATCTGCTTGAGCTGGAACTGTAAAGGTTTCTGACTGATTAAATGAACCATTAGCATCAATTGTCAACAATTTTCCTGACGCTGATCTTGTGCCATCAACAATCATATCTCTAACAACATGTTCAAAATACTTTTGACCATTTGAACCTGCTTGCGGATGAGCAAAATATCGTTCAACAAAAGCAATAAACAAACGTTTACCTTGGATAGCAGTTGAAGAATTAACAATTACATCTGCAGTCAATGTTTGACCAACAACATATTGGACAATAGTTAAATCAATCGGTGACATTTGTCCACGATAATTTTTAACAGTATTTTCAATACTATTTGTGTCCCCAGGAGCACCGTCGTACCAATTCCCAGTTTTTAAATGTTTAATACCATTAGCTAATCCAGCCGGAACACCAGTAATTTTGTAAAACTCTCTTCGAAATTTTGGAATATCAGGATTTATAAGATTAATAACATCACTTCCGGGGAAGTTAACGTGAAAAGCAATTGGAATAATAATACTTTTATTTGCAGGATTATTTATATACGCTTTGTAAAAGGGATCTTGAGTTGCACAAGGAGGACAACTTGCATTTGTAAATTTTTCGTACAAAACTTTACGAGGGGAATCAGCTTTTACATAGCTAACAGAAGAAATTGCAACTGTAATTGCAAGTAAATAGAACAGTTTTTTCATTTTAAACCTTATTTTAAATTTAAGTAATACGTTAAAATAATAAAATATAAACGAAAAACCAAATCTATTTTCGGACAGATAGATTTGGTTTAAAAGTACTTGGTAAGAAGTTATATTAAAAGTTATTTAGAAGTTTGAAAACTTTTAATATCCATTGATGTTTTCGTTTCAACGACGATATAATAAGAACCAGTTGGTAAGGTATTAGTCTTAAATCTAATTGTTTGATTTTCTGAAACCAAAACATACTTTTTAACTTCTTCCGAAACAATTAACCCTGCTGAGTTGATTAGATAGAATTTTGCGTCTGTATTTTCATTTACTGTATATTCTACATCAATAAATTCACTTTTACTTGGATTTGGAGAAACATTTAACAGCGCAATTTGTTTTTGCGAAGAAACAATGAATCTTTTTCCATCTACAGAACATAGTTGCAAAGTTACAGTCGTATTTTCTAAATTTGTAAATTGAGTAGCAATAGGGCTATTAGCTTGGTTGAGCCATAGAAATCCACTACTATCTCTTCCAACTGCTGAAAAATAGAGTGAGGAAGTTTCAATCGTATCCATCATAGCTACAAACCGTAACATTAGCAAGGTGCTATCCGATGAATTTGAAAATTGAATTGGAGGAGAAGACATTTGTCTATTAAAGGGTCCTACGTCTTCAGTTGTAAATGAGTTACCACTTAACTCAATACCATTAAAGAAAATACCACCATTTTGATTTAAGAAATATAACATTCTTTTATCATATTCTAACCATATTCTAAATTTAGGAACGGTGGTAGCATCAAAATTGGATCTGTCTTTGATTTTCATAAATACAGACAGGGTATCACCTTGAGCAATTGAATCAGATGATGTAGCCAATATAATATTTGAAACACTTTCGTTACCAGCTAAAGCTCTTCCACTACTAGATATTGTTCCTGAAGCTACATTACCAGTCGTAGAAAGAATGGGCGTCAAATTCGTAGTAAACAACGAAGAAGAACTTGGTTTAAACTTAACTTTGAGCGAATAGACTCCACCTGCTTGAATTTGAATAGGTGCAACAAATTGTTGCGGTAATACAGTAAATTCTGAAGTGTTAGAAGAGCTTACTGAATTTAATATTTGAATTGAAGAAGTTAAATTTCGCACAGTAACAGTAAATAGCTTTGACGCAAAAGGGTCTATTGGAAAATCACCTAAATCTAACGAAGAAACAATAACCACATTTGTTTGAGGTGGTAACTCAGTAGTAAATGTCCAAGTTGGAGATAACGAAGATTCTGATATAGTAAATTGCGACTTAACTCCCCAATAATATTGTTTCCCTTTTATTAAACTGGGTACAATTTGGTTTGTATCAGCAGTTGTAAATAATTGAGCAGTAGATAAATTTAACAAAGTATCTAAAGAGACTTCGTAAGTTACTGCATTAGGAACAGTTTTCCAACGTAAAATTACTGGGTCTGAAACATTTGTAGAATTATTGAGTGGACTTACTAATGCTGGAGGAACTTCATTTTGATTTGCAATTCCTATACCTTGTAAAATTGCAATTGTATCACTTGAAAGTGATAGGTTGTTTGAAATGAAAATTAGATTCTCGGAAGTAGAACCAAGAGAGTTTGGAACAAATGAAACTGTTATCTTAACCGTATCACCAACGGGAATTAAAAGTGATGAAGTCCAATTTAATCCAAAACCATTTGTAGAAACTTGAGATGAAGATGAAGAAAATCGGAATGAGCTAACATTTAAATCTACATTTCCTGTATTTATCAATGAAATAGTATCAATTTTAGATTGAGTTAATATTACTGACCCAAAATTATTATCTGAAACATCTAATGAAGCTATTGGTGCTTGCGTATAAACAAACATACTTGAATCTGAATCAAAACTTGAATCTATGGAAGTTATAGTTCTAACATTCCAATAAAATGGAGTTTGATCATTATTCTGAATAGCATATGCAAAGGAAGCTTGGGTGGTTATTCCGTCTAGTAACGTTGTAGAAAAATCTTGATCTTTACTGATAGTGTATCTATAAGAAGTTGCTCCAATTACTGAATCCCACAGCAAATTAATATTCGTTTGTGTTACAGATGTTCCAAATACTGGTTTTAAATTTTTAGGTCTTGGGACAAAATATACATCATCGGAAAGAACTAAACAACTTCCGTCGGATTTGAGCAATACAGAATAATTTCCAACCCTTGTAGGTTGAATAAATTGAGTAGTAAATGGAGTAAGAGTATCATTCAAATACCAACGATAGGAGGTTGAAATATAATCAATATAAATAGAATCTTTAGCAAATTCAATATTGATAGTGGGCATAGGTTCAACAATAATTTTGAAATATGCTGTATCTGATTTTTGAGTTGCATCAGTTACAATCACCGCAAAAGAATCTGTTTGTGTAGGATAAATCAAGGCAAACGTATCATTTTCACTACTTAGTAATATACCAGCCGAAATTGTTTGAAGAGAATTTGTTAGCCATAAAAATTCAAAAGGTTCTAAACCACCAGAAATAAAAGGAGTTAAATTTAGAGTATCTCCTTCGCAAATTGAATAGGAATTACTGAGAGAGATGTTTGGTCTATCTGAAGAAGGATACAAATTGAACACGCGAGAACTAGTATAATTAACTCCATTGGGTCCAAGGGTACCTAAACGATAAAAGACTCGTTCAGGTAAATTGGAAATAGTATCTAAAAATACAGTTACTTCAGTTTCATTTGCATTTATAGCAAATGATTGCTCTAAATTTTTGAATAAACTATCTGAAGCGAATTCTAAGACATATTCAACATTAGCAGATGAGCTTCTCCAAACGAAGGTAATTTCATCAATTGATACAAGGGAGGTGTCATTTTCTGGATAAAGAAATGTTACTGTATCGCCTACGGTTAAAATAGAAGATTGAAAATTATTACCTAAAAATGAATACGTAGTAACAGTAAATGATCCACTCCCACCCTTCAAAAACCCATTACTAATCACAGGATAGCTGATTTGGGATTGAGAATGTACTATGGAACTCGAAAAAGTTCCTAGTATAATTATGGTAAAAAGTGATAGTATATATTTCATTATTATTTTTTCGAAGTTACTGTACGAACTTGTGTAGTTGGATTTTCAATTTGCTGTAAAACATTAATAACAGTTGATTCCATATTTTGTAATCGTTTTTCGAAAGTAGTGTTTTGAGCAGACAATGATGAATTCTCTGACTTTAGAATATCAAGTTGGTTTTGTAACTCTACAATTGATTGTTTTAATTCTTTGATTTTACTATTCGAAGTATTAGTTTTTTCTATTAACCCTTTAACACTAGAGATAAGTACTCCATCCATTTCAAGAGTTGAAATTGTTACCGAATCTGTAGTGTTACCTAAACCAAAATAATATTGAAAATCTTGAGCCATAGGACCCCAGTTTTTAAAACTATTATCTTGATTTTTGTAATTCCATTGTGTAACTGAAAGCAACTCAATTTTATTTAAAACTTCTTGAAAATTAATATCAGTAAAATTCTCTTTGGTATTTCTATCAGAAAGAGTTTCCCAAGAACTTCCACTTGGAGCTAAAGATACACCAGCTACCTGTGATGTATTAGGATAATCATTTGTATAAAACTTATATCCACCTTCAAACCGCATCACCATTTGACCATCATTATCATTTTGAGTAGGGTTAAAGGCTTGAGGATTTAAAAACTTTGTACCAATAATAAAAGAGCTACTTTTTCCGTCGTTGTCCACATCAGTTCCAATGGCAATAGAATTGTTACCTAGTACAGTTAAGTTCTCTCCAATTGCAATAGAACCACTTCCACTAACAACATTAAAAGCTCCAAATGCCATTGGTACGCCACTATTATCTGTAGAAGAAAGAATAATATTTGACTTTCCAATTGTTATACCTAATTCATGGTCAGAAGTATTATTTGAACCAAAAAGGATGGATCCACTTATTCCTTCATTTCGAGAACCAATGGCAATACCAGAAATTAAACCGTCTTTATCATTTGAACCAACAAAGTTATCTTTACCTAAAGCAATTGCACCTTCGTTTTGAGCATAGTTGCCAGTACCCATAGTTATAGCATTTTCACCATATGATCTATTTTTGAACCCCATTGCAACACTATTATCTCCAGTAGTCCTGTTTCCGGCTCCAGATGCAAAACTGAAACTACCTTGGGCAACAATTGTATCTTCTGTTAAATCACTAACATATTGAAGATCCATTGAACCAAATCCAACATTTGCTAATAAACCACTTGTAGACACTTTTCCATTGTCTCCTAAAGCTAATCTGGTAATGTTTTTCACCTTCATAATTAAAGGTTGGGTATTTGTAGTACCCAAGAAATCAGTATTTCCTGGAGTATTTCCAGACAAGCCCCATCCATCACCACCGCCACCA
>Ga0105049_10000716_pt1 | contig 37537 bp, 25 predicted proteins | sample MAT06_FD_78087 | JGI IMG/M metagenome (GOLD analysis project Ga0105049, IMG submission 78087) | Freshwater microbial communities from Lake Fryxell liftoff mats and glacier meltwater in Antarctica - MAT-06 | ecosystem: Environmental > Aquatic > Freshwater > Ice > Liftoff microbial mat | place...
GTGGTCGCGAGCTTCGGGGCGAGCGGGCTGTCGATGGCGGAGTTTTGTCGGCGGGAGGGGGTCGGGCGTTTGCGGTTCGCATTGTGAAGTCCGTTGAAGAAGTAGCGGGTGCGCTGCCCACTGCCAACGGATTTCACGATGCGGCGACCGGTGGAGTGCCGTCGCGGGAATCCACCGCGACCTGAGATCAGATCCGGCGCGTTTGTGGACTTGTCGTAGCGCATCGCCGCCCCGGGGCCGGGGTGGGGACACGGATCGTTGACTTGACTGCTGTAAAGCGGACGACCCTCTCTGCGCCCGCGCAGGAGGACCCACCCCATCACGCCCCGGTCCGTCCAGCTTCTCCTTGAGCAGGGGGGCCTGCCTGGGATAACTGTGATCATGGTGAGGTGCGCTCGCGCCGGTTGCCCTCGGGAGGAATTCGGACATGGACGAAGCCCCCGGGGATGGTATGGGAGTTGCTCATAACTTAGTTTTTGAGCGGAAAAGACTAGGGAATTCCCGACTCTTGTCCAAATCGTCTCCACCGAAGACCAGCTATCGGCCCAGATCGTGGAGAATACGGTCACCGTCCCACAACGAGAGGCAACAAAAATGGGTACAGCAATGAGATTTTTGGGTTATCTGGCGCCGCGGCCGAGTGCAACCGCAATTCTCCTCCTCCTGATGGCGCTTTTCGGGCTGGCCAACCGCGTCTGGGCAGTTGGGGACGCATCGACGAGCTTTCAGGTCTTCGTGCCGGCAAACAACGATAACGTGGGGCGGAATGTTGCACTCATCGTGACCAACTGCTCCCCATTCTCGACCACGGTGGACATCGTGGATCGGGATGAGGACGGGGACAGCGATGACACGGCGCTCGGTGTGGTGCTGGGGCGCGGGCAATCCTGGGTGCGCTATATCAGGGACGGCGCCGTGAATGACGATGCGGGTGGCAAGTGGGATGGGGACTACTTCTCGATCCAGAGCGATCATCCGGTGGTGGTGCAAATGTCCACCAAGAGCGATTGGCAGTGGGATTTCGCACCCGCCGACAACAAGACGATGCGCGGGCAGTCCTTCTTCCTCTACTCGCCCGACACCTCTTTCTCCCAGCGCGACGTGAATCTGGTCGCCTATGAGGACGACACGGAGGTTTTCGTCCTTGATGTGACGGTGGCGCCGACCAACGGCTCCGGCCTGACGTCGGTGAATCTGGAGTCTCCCAGAGAGGTCCTCAAGACCGTCCTTAACGAGGGGGAGGATCTGATCGGTCGGCGAGGGCTGGGCGTGGATATCTTCGATCCCGGCCGCACCTACTGGATTCGGGCGTCCAAGGGTGTCACCTGCCAGTATGGGTCGCTGGTGGGGAACGCGCGGGACGGCGGCGGATTCGTCCCGTCGGAGAATGGCTTCGCCACGGGCGACAAGTTCTACTTCTACATCCCGCGCGATTTTCCAGACGAGCGCGAGGTGCGCATCGTCTCCTTCGACGACGCCAACGCGGTGGTTCTCTCGGGATGGAACAAGAGCCTTGGCCAGTGGGAACCGTTCCGCAGTTTCACGATCGGACGGCTGGGCCATGGGGACTGGGTGGAGTCGGGGACGGACTATCCGATGTATCGGCTGACGTGCACGCCGGGTCGGAAGATTTCGGTCTTCATCGCGAGCTGGCTCGAAGCGAAGGGGCTCTCCGGCACGAAGGACATCGCGTCGTTCGCCTCCAGCCAGAGCGGCTATGGCGCGGGGAAGGAATTCCTGGTCTATGTGCCGCAGCCCGGTATCCAAGGGAACCTTGTGAGGAACGGGGCCCGCCTGGGCAACGCGAGCCACATCTATGTCTTTGGCCACGTGAATGGCACCTCGATCACGGTGGTGGATGCGGACACGAACGGCCAGTTGTTTTCCAAAACCGCGAAGGTCGAACGCGATGGCTTTGCGGATATCCGGATGAGCGACGCGGAGTTCTCCAAATTGAACAAACCAAGCCAGGGGCTGCGTCCCTATCTCAAGGTAACCGCCAACCACCTGATCACCGCGATGGTCTCGAATCACAACGACAACTGGATGACCTTTGTGCCGAGCGTGGTGCTGCCAAATCCGCTGCTCAACGTGGAGAGCACCGTGACACAGGCGACGGTGGGGGCGGAAGGCTGCGTGACCCTCTCCGCCAGCAACGCGGGCTCGGGCGCGCTCACGTCGGCCCAGATCGAATTCCCGCTGGACCCTGCCACAACATACATTTCCTCGACATTCTCCATCGCGGGGATTGGCGAGCCGCTCATCACAATCGACCCGGCAACTGGCGGCCAGGTGCTGCAGTGGCAGGGCTTTACAATTCCAGCGGAAGGCGTGCTGACGGGAACGATTTGCTACACGTTGGCCGCGCGGCGCCCCGATGGCAAGGTGGTCAAGAATCGCGACTTCCTCAGCTTTCCCATCCTGGTCAGCGGCGTGGGCTTTGGCGTTCCCGTCGATCAGGGAGGCGAGTCGGAGACGTTCACCGCACAGTCCTCCGCCGTGGTGACGGTTGACGACGCCTCGCAGACGACGGTGAACGGGCTATCGGCAACGCCCTCCGGCGTCTTTGTGAATGTGACCTGGCAGACCGGGCGCGAGCCAGACCTGAGCGGCTTCAGGGTCTATCGGTCAACCTCCGGCGATGGGCCCTTCACGCTCCTGACAACGCAGGTGATTCCGGGAACCGGCGACGCCGTAACGGGGGCGCGCTACCAATTCCAAAACCGTCCGCCAAGCGCCGGTGCCACCTACTACTACCGGCTGGAGATGGTCAACATCGCCAACCAGTCCTCCTTCTTCGGCCCCGTGGCGGTTCTGGCGGAGGACAGGACTCCTCCGACTCCGCCGGTGATCACGTCCCTTCAGGTCGGCGACGACGTGGTCCTCGCGACGATCTCCGGCTCGACGGGAGACGGCGACCTCAAGGGCTACAACATCTATCGATCGGACACATCCAGCGGCATCTATACCAAGCTGAACGAGCTGCTGATCAAGCCCGGGGCCGTCTATCGCGACAGCACCGTTGGCAATGGCGCGACATACTTCTATCGCGCCAAGGCGGTCGATACCAGCGGCAATATCTCCGACTTCAGCATCACCGCCAACGCCGTCATGGCCTCCTCGATCAGCGCGGAATACACGCTCGCCTTCGAGGATCAGATTGGGCCGGGGAAGAACGACTGGGACTACAACGACTGGGTCGTCGCCATGAAGTCCGTCGAGACTTTCCAGGGCGGCGGAGTGTCACGCGTCGAGCTGGAGATCGAAAGCCTTGCCCGTGGCGCGCGCTATCAAAACGCCTTCCGCCTGGCCTATCGCTCCGCGGGATCGTGGACCGCCGACATCAGCGTCTTTGAAAATCGCAACGCGACCACGCCCCTCTCCACGCGCCGAGAGACCGGGACCGGCGTGGTCGATATCCAGCTCTTCGCGGACACGGTGGAAGCACTCCCCCCCGCGGAGGGTGACGACTTCACCAACACGCTCAATCGCCAGAACCCGGCTACCCTGGGCCAGCACGCGCGCGTGACGCTCACGCTCGCCTCGCCCGCTTCCAACAAGTCGGCCAGCCGCCATCGGCCACCATTCGACCCCTATCTGGTCAACCAGATCGGAGAGGTTCATCAGCGGCGGGAAGGCTTTCCCAACTCGACGGAAGTGGTGACCTTCTGGCCCGATAGCCCGCTGCTCGGCTATCATCTCGACTATGTGCTGGTGGTGCCGGGATCCAGTTGGATCTGGCCCCTCGAAAATCAGAAGATCTGGGATGCCTATCCCTCCCTGTTTGCCAACAACGTCCTCTCCGGCGGAGTGCTGAGCCAGAACTGGTCTCTCCCCGGGAATCGCAATCAGGCGCGAACCTACAACTGGTATCCCTTTGCCTCCACAAAGAACCGGACAAGTGAACCGAAGGGCGTTCTCGCGGCAACCACCGCGGAGCTCGTCGCTTCCTACGACACGATCTTTGCCGCCGGCCCCAAGGCCATTCACTACGACCCAACCTCCGCCCTGCCGGACAGCATTGTGCTTGCGGGATCCCACGGCATGGTCTCGGTCGTGGAGCCGTTCCTTGGAGGCGCCATGGAAGGATGGCCGATTACTGCGAATAGCTATCGCGCCTCTCCCGCGGTCGGGAAGCTCTCCGCAAGCGACGCAAATCCGGTGATGGTTACCGGCGAGGAACGCTATGACGACGCGGCACGTGTGCTGGTGTGGGAGCTGACACCGGAACCCGTGGCCCGTTGGCAGGCAGAGGTGGGTGGTGCGGTAAAGGCCCCGCCCGTCATCGCCGATCTGGACGGGGACGGAAACGCCGAGATCCTCGTGGTCACGTCCGACGCGCAGTTGGTGGTGCTCCTCTCCAACGGGCTACAGCAGCCGAACTCCCCCGTGTCACTCGGCACGACGCTTTGGAACTCCAAGAACATCCTCTCCTCCGGCGGGCCAGTCGTTGTGGACATCGATGGAGACGCAAGCCTTGAAGTCTTCGCGGTGGCACCGTCGGGGGATACGATTTACGGGCTGAGCTCCTCACTGACGCCGCTCCCCGGGTGGCCGCGCAAGCTGACGGGACCGGTGGTCGGCGGCGTGACGCTGGCACAAAATCCGGCGAACTCTCAACTGGCCCTGTTTGCCGCCACCGCGGATGGGGCGGTCTATGGACTGGATGCGTTCGGCCGCCCGCTCGCCGGGTTCCCGATCCAGGTCCCTGGGAACGTGACCGTGCCGATCGTGGCCTTTGCCGAGTTCGAGGACATTCTGGATATGCTCGTCGTGACGACGACGGACGGCACCGTGAGCCTCTTTGGAACCAACGGCGCTCCGCGGGCTGGCTGGCCGCGCATGGCCGGGGCAGATGTGCTTGCGCCTCCGGTGGTGGGCGACCTGGACGGCGACGCGGAGATGGACATCCTCCTCGGCACGGCGACGGGATCCGTTCTGACGTGGCGGCTGGATGGCACCCTGGTGGGCGATATGACATTTCAGGTTCCGGGCTCGCTCCCCGTTTCTCCCTTGTTGGCGGACTTTGACGATGACGCCCGCGTGGAGGTGTATCTGGCGACGGCGTTGGGCGACCTCTACCGCGCCGAATCAACCGGCCAGACCCCCCTTCCGCTGCGCCGCGCACTGGGCTGGGGATCAGTCGGCGGTGGGAACGAGGCGAACGCCCCGGGGATCGAACTGTCCGTTCAGCCGAGGGCAGCGCTCGCTACAACGCGACGTCAGGTTCTCGACGTGGTTCTCGGCATCATCCGGCCCGAGGACTCAGAGGTGCTTTGCGATGTGAATCTGGATGGCGTGATCGACGCGGGCGACATCAAGAAGCTGCCGAATTGATCGGGCCCGAATTGCAGTCAAGCCCCCCGGGGGCCTCCGCCCCCGGGCCTTGGGGGCGGAGGCTACCGCGGCTGGGCAGCTCGCTGGTCAAGCTCGCGGAAGTCGCCGTTGTGCTGATGCTAGTGATTGCGCTCCTCACGGTTCTGTATTACGTAAAGTGCGTCGTGGGCATCGACATCTTCCCGGACCGCCACTTGGCTGACTTTCTTCCAGCGTTCCTTCGGGAGTATGGGAATTGAACGACCTCTCCCTCTTCGTTTTCATCGATGCCTTCGGCTGGGAACTGCTGAAGCGGCATCCCGATTTCATGGAGAAGGAGCTCCCCCGCCGCTCACGCCTGAAGTCGGTCCTGGGATACAGTTCCACCTGTGATCCGACGATCCTGACAGGCCTGATGCCCCAGGACCACGGGCACTTCTCCTTCTTCTACTACAATCCCGCCGAGTCGCCTTTCGCGCTCTGCCGGGCGCTGCGCTTTCTCCCCCGGTCCATCACCCGTCGCGGCCGCGTGCGCCGCATGATGAGCCGCCTGATCCGGCGTCTATATGGATATACGGGATACTTCCAGATTTACAACATGCCCTTTGATCGGTTGACCCTCTTCGACTACTCCGAGAAGCGGGACCTCTATCGAAATGGGGGTATCAATAGTGGCGCGCCAACGATCTTTGACCATCTGCGGGGGAATGGCGTTCCCTTCCACCTCTCCGATTGGCGGGCCAGCGAGGAGGCGAATCTCGCATCCCTCTCCGCCGCTGTTGAGAAGGGGGAGATTCGCTTTGCCTACCTCTACATGGCCGCCATGGACGCGGTACTCCACGCGGATGGAACAGAGTCCCCCCGCGTGGACCAGAAGATTCAATGGTATCATGATCGACTAGTCGGTTTGATGAATCTCGCCCGGAAGCACTATTCGGGAGTTCGCCTCTACGCCTTCTCCGACCACGGGATGACCAACATCCACGACGTATGCGATTTGATGCCGCGGATTGAGGCCGCGGGTCTCCGCTTCGGCGAGGACTATGCCGCGGTCTATGACTCGACAATGGCGCGGTTCTGGTTTCTGCGCCCGGGTGCGAAGGAGGCGATTCTCAAGGCGTTATCCGGAGAGGAACGCGGCCACATTCTCATGCCGGAGGATCTGGCCAGCTATCAGTGTCGGTTTCCCAAGGACAAGTACGGAGAAGTCTTCTTCCTCCTGAAGCCCGGCGTCCTGCTGTGTCCAAGCTTCATGGGGGAAACGCCGCTCGCCGGAATGCACGGATACGACCCGGCGGACAAGGATACCGACGCAATGTTTGCATCGAACGTCGCCTGCGATCCAACGCCAGCGAGGCTCGACGACCTCTATCGCCTCATGCGTGGCGAGGCTGATCGCATCATCGCCTCGCGAAAGGGATAGCCGAGATTGCCTCCCAAGAACCGCGCGGTCGCCATTCTGAAGAACGCGACGTCCAACTACGCGCGACAGATCATCCAGATCGCCATCTTCGTCCTCCTGACGCCGTTCATCGTGGCGAAGCTGGGGACGGATAACTTCGGACTGTGGTCCCTCATTCAGGCAACGATTGGCTTGTTGGGACTGATGGACATGGGATTCTCCACGTCTGTGGTCAAGTACGTGGCCGAGGCGAGAGGACTCGGCGACAGGGAGAGACTGAGGCGGCTGACCTCGACCTTCTTCTGGCAGTATGCGGGTCTCGGCCTGATCACGATGGTCGCGACGGTGGTGCTCGTTCCGTTCGTCCCCCAGATACTGGGGATTCCCCCCGACCGCGCGCGTTCCGCGCAGGTGGTCTTTGCCCTGATCGGATTGCGCGCGGCCCAGGGATTGCCGCTCGGCCTATTCGCGGGAATCCTAGTGGGGTATCAACAGCAACTCCTCTCCAACATCTGCCGCGTGCTGGGCACGGCATCCTATGGATTGCTTGCATGGTGGGCATTGAGTGTTTCCCCCACGATAGAGACGCTGGCATGGGTCAGCCTGGGGACCGGACTCTTCGCGAATCTGGTCTCTCTTGTCTTTTGTATCAGGGCGGCGCCCGGAGTTTCACTCTCTCCAGCGAATTTTCGTTGGAGCCTCCTCGGCGAGATCAGTTCCTTCTCGCTCTGGTTCTTCCTGATTCAGGTTTCCCTCCTGCTCGCGACGCGCGTCGACACGATCATCATCAATGCGGTGATGCCCCTGGCGGCGGTCGCTGTCTATACGGTGGCGATCCGCGTCGCGGAGCGCGCGTCGTCGCTGTGCAGGCAGTTGACAAACACCCTGACGCCGGTGATCGCGGAGCTTAAGGGCGCCGGCGAGGAGAAGAACATCCGCGCCGTCTTTCTGAAGGGATCGATGCTGGCAGTCGCGGCGTCGGTGCCGATGCTGGCGGGCCTTGCATGGCTTGCGGAAGACATCGGCGGCGTCTGGATGGGGGAGGAATTCCGCGCCTCCGCCACGCCGTGCCGCCTGTTGCTGGCGGCGGCCCTCGTGGGCATCATCCATGGGAACACGGAGAACGTCCTCTCCATGACTGGTCACCAGAGGTATCTGGCGCTCGCCACGATTGGCGGCCAAATCATGAACCTGATCCTGACACTAATCCTTGTTCGCCACTGGGGGCTGGCCGGGGTGGCGCTGGCAACGCTGCTGGCGCAAGTCACCGTGCAGATATTCTTCGTCCAGGCCCGGGGGGGAAGCCTCTACCATATCGGCCTCATGGAGTATTACGGCCGCGTCCTGTGGCCATCGATTCCCGGGGCGATCGCGTGTGTGGGATCGATCTGGGGGCTGTCGCTGATTCTCAAGCCGACGTCACTTCTGTCGATCGCCATCCTGCTGGCCGTGGGGGGATTCGCCTTCCTTCCCGCGTTCTGGTATCTGGGGATTGGCCGGTCTGAGCGCCGGTATCTGGCGGGTCGGGTGAAGGCGCTCTTTAGCCGGCGAAAAGCTCCGACCGCCACTGCCGACGAGGTGCCGGAATGAACCCCTGGATTGTGATGCGCTCCTACAACGATGCCTGGGTTGTCGGGCAGACACTCGATGGAATCGCGCGTCAGTCGATGGCGCATCGGCTGATTGTCTTCGACAATGCGTCGACCGATGGATCGCTGGAGATTATCCGCCGCCATACGGATCGCATCGTGAATATCCCGCGGGGCGCATACATCCCAGGGCGCGTCCTCAATCAGGCTATGGCCGAGACCGACGGCGAATTCGTGGTCTTTCTCAATTCCGACTGTGTTCCACAGGATCATCGTTGGCTGGCCTCGTTGATCGAGGGCTTCGCCGACGAATCGGTGGCGGCAGTGTTTGGACGTCAGATTCCCCGGCCCGAGTGCTGGCCCCTGTTTGCGAAGGACACGGAGGAGACCTTTGGCGACGGCGCTCGCCAGAAATACTGGAAGCATTGCTTCTCCATGGCGACATCGGCCATCCGGCGCTCCGTGTGGGAGGCGATGCCTTTTCGCGACGACATCCAGTATTCAGAAGACGTGGACTGGACATGGCGCGCGCGTCAGGCGGGCCACACGATCCGCTATGCGGGCGGGTCGGTCGCGATGCACTCCCACAACTACACACTGAAGCAGTATCGTCGCCGCCAGTTTGGAGAGGGCCGCGCCGACGCCGCGATCTTCGATTGGAAGCCGTGGGAGAGGACCCTGCTCCGGTACTCGCTTCTCCCCTTCGCCCGGCAAGTGGTCTCCGACGTGCGCTACGGAGTCAGGACCATGCAGCCCCGGGCGATCGCCCATTCGTTACCGCTGCGCGTTGTCCAGATGGTCGGACGCAGGCGCGGCTTCCAGGAGGGATGGAGCGCCCGCAGCCAATGACGCGTCGCCTCTTCGCCGAGCATGCCTCCGACGGGTTTAACGAATGGATGGAGAAGTGTGTTCAGGACATCGGCGCTGATGCGAATCGCGCGCTTGGGGACAATCTCCATGCCCTGGTCCTGGGTGGCGGCTACGCGCGGGGGGAAGGCGGCGTGGTCCGCGCGGGGGGCCATGAGGCGCCCTACAACGATTTGGATTTCGTACTGGTGGTTCACGAGCATCGAGGCAATCCATCGGGATTGCTGAGGCCCGTCTCCCATCGCCATGAGAAGACTCTCGGCATCGACGTTGACTTCAGCCGTCCCCTCACAGTGTCGGATGTCCGCCAATGGCCCCATTGGCTGATGTGGTCGGACCTCTTGGCCGCCCATCGCGTGATTCTGGGCCCTGGCGACATTCTCACTGCAAACGCGCCGAGGGCGCTCCTTGGGTCGCCGCCACTGATCGAGGCAACGCGACTCCTCCTGAATCGCGGAGCTGGCCTGTTGTGGTCGCTCCGAATCGCAAGGGGCCTCGAAGGCGCCCGCGATGCCGATTTCATTCGCAGGAACTTGCACAAGTGCGAACTGGCGATCGGTGACTCTGTGATCATGGCGCATGGCCGTCACCAGCCCAGATATACCGGAAGGGATGCGATTCTGGAGCAGTTGCTCTCTTCCGATCAAGCGGCGCGCTCCTTCGCGAGCCTCGACGCCTATCGGGCGGCGCTCGCATTTCGCCTGGAGCCCTCATCCGCCGAGGCATCGCAGCCGAGCGAGGCTCTTCTTTCCGCGACCGCCGAGAGGTGGGTGAAGGCGTTCGTTCATCTGGAGCAACGGAGAGCGGAGCGCGACTTCACGAACTGGGAATCCTACGCGCGATGGGATGGAATCCGCGAGGCATCCCTCAATAGCCTGGCGGAGATGCCGCGCAACCTCGTGAGGAACGCGCGCCTTGGCCGACTCTCGGCCCGCTATCCCCGGGAGCGGCTGCTGAGGACCCTGCCGGGGCTGCTTCTGCTCCGCGGCTCCCGTTGGGATACCGAGTCCTCGCAGTTTCTCCGTGAGTGGGGAAAATACAATTGAGCGCATCCTTGGCAGAACGATTCTCCGGCGTTCTGGGCTCCGACGTCACAGGTGTCATCCTGCTGGCGGAGAACAAATACTGCGGCATCCATCAAGGGACCTCCGCGGGAAAACCCGTGATCTTCAAGCAGTACAAAACCGAGGACGACAAGCTGGCTCGGTTGGAGGCGGAGGGAATCAGCTTCTACCATTCGATCGCTTCCGAACGCGAGACCCTCATCGACTCGAAAGTTCTCGGCTACGATGCGGCGCAGAAAATCATCGCGATCTCCTTCGTGCCGGGAGCGCGGCTCTCGGACTTCCTGCGCTCAGTAGCGGGGAGCCGTGATCGGTGGGCCGAGGGAGTCCACGCGATGGAGGTCCTCGGGTCGTTCCTCTCCGAGATGCGCTCAAGGACGAAGCGGGAAGGTGAACCGCTCGATCCTTTTCACTTCGAGTATCTGCGTTACGCCTCGGGTCGCCTTGCCTCGCTGCCAATTGTCGGGTCCGTGTTCTTTCGCAATGCATTAATAGAGGCCGAAGGCCTGATCGATAGGATATCCACGAGCGGAATCTCCGCATCCATGGCCCACGGGGACTTCGTCCTCCGAAACATTCACATCGATGGGGCGAAGGTCGGCGTGATCGATTTTGCCAATACGATCAAGGCTAGCAGCGCGCTAAACGATCTCTGCAATCTGTGGCAGGGACTGGAGAACATGTTCCTCCCGGCCGAGTTCAGAAGTTTGCTCTGGGAAGGCGTCGCCCGTGGATTCGGATCGATGCCGTTCGACGAGGCCGAGGAGCAATTCTTTCACGAGTATCATCGTCGCCGCTGGTTAATGCTGAACTGGAAAACAGGGGATCCACGGCGGTGGCTGAAAGCCGTCCGGGGAATGACGACATTCGCCAAGCCGTGGGAATCGGGCGTGGGAGTGATCGCGAAATGACCATGGCTTCCCTGCTTGGCATTCTGGTCTTCGTCATCGGCGTGCCGGCGGTCGCCGCATGCCTCTTCGCTTTTCCCCACAAGCGGCGATTGTTCCTGAGCGTGATGGTCTTTTCGATTTGCTACGTCAAGAAGCCACTCTATCAGGAGGTCTTCTTTGTCAACTATCGCGGAGTCGATCGGGGATTCGCCGTCACGGTGCCCGATCTCTTGTTCTTTGGATTCCTCGCATGGATGATGGCGGGTGGCCTGCGGGAGAAGATCCGCTGGCTCCCCTTCAATTCCATACCCTGGTTCCTGCTGATCATCGTTTCGGGATTCTCGCTGATAGGAAGTATCGAACCCCTCTATGGCCTCTTCACGATCCACAAGTTCATTCGCTGCTGGATTCTCTACCTTGTCATCGTGAATCTGGTGCGGGATCGCGCGGATGTGATGGCGGTGCTCACGGCGCTGGCTGCCTGCGTCGTATTCGAGGGATGCAACGTCCTCTGGGCGAAGTATATCACCAAGGAGGTGGTCGCGCGGTCGCTTGGCACATTTCGCCACCCGAATACCCTGGCAATGTTCACGGATCTGATCCTTCCCTTGTTGATGGGCTCACTGATGACGGGGGCGCTGATACGGAAGCAGCGAATCCTCTTCTCGGCGGCGCTGCTCTTGGGATTCGTCGCGGTTCTATTCACCAAGTCGCGGGCCGCGATGATTCTGTTGCCAATGTCGCTTGGAACGGTGGCACTGATCTCGGTGGCCATGCGGCCGACCGGTCGCAAATTTGGGATTCTGCTGATCGGCGTCGCCGCGATTGGGATTATTACCCTGTTGGCGCTCCCGCGCCTCATTAAGCGATTCGAGTCGGCGCCGAAGGAATCCGCGGAGACGCGCGGGTACTTCAACGATGCCGCGAAGGCGATGGCGAACGAGAACCTCTTCGGCGTGGGCATCAACCTGTTCTCCCACTCGCTCGCGGAGAGCGACTACTATTGGTATGTCTATCCCGACAAGACCGAGGTCGATGACCCCGAGGCATTCCGGGAGACAACCCAGGGCCAGAGCCGCCTGGGAACGGCACACCACATCTATTGGCTCTATGCGGCGGAGACCGGCTACCCCGGGCTTCTGGCGTTTCTGCTGCATACCGGTTTGTTCTCCGCCTACAATCTTATCTACTTCCTGAGGGAGAAGGATCACCTCTTCAAGTCCATCCTGCTCGGCATGCTTGTCGGCACAACGATCCACCACCTCCATGGCGTGCTGGAATGGATCTTTCGACAAACGGAGGTCCAGTATCTCTACTTCGTCCTGATGGGTACAATGGTGGCAATGGTGGCGATTCGCCGCCGGGAAATGGCGGGGCCACCATCATCGCGCGGCAAGTTATCCAGACCATTGAAACGGGTTTCGATTGTCCCCAAGCCCGTCATGGCGGACCGTCCATCTGCGACAGGGGTGCCTCTTTGACGCCAGACGATGTCCCAATCGAAACGACCGCGGAAGGCGAAGCGACGGGCGGAGCCGGACTCCCGGTGGATCCCCGGGCAATTGCCTTGGCCCTCTGGGCGATCCGCTGGCCGCTTGCTATCGGAGTAGCGTCTTCGCTCGTTATCGGTCTCGCCTTGGCGATGATCTTCGCCAAGCGCAGCTATACAGCCGAGACATTGATGCTGTATCAGGCACCGCCGGAGCAGACGCCGGAGGCGGCGACTATGCCGTCCCTTCTGACGCTCCTGAACATGGTCAAACTTCCATCAAATCTGGAGACGGTGATCGCGCAGTTGGATCTCGGCGTCGATACCCGGACTCTCGGCGGGGCGACGAAGGTTGAGCTCCAGCCAAAGACGACTCTCGTGATGATCAGTGCCTCGTGGGAGAACGCCCGCAAGGCATCCGAAATCGCCAATGCCCTTCGCGACACGTTTCTGCAAACGCAGACCCGCCTGAGGCGCAACGATGCCGAGACAAGGGTGCATGATCTGACCACGCGAATCGACGCCGTGAGTGCGAAGATGGCGGTCGCCGAGGACAAGCTCCGCGCGTTCACCAAGGAGAACCGCGTGGTGCACCTCTCCGAGGAGGCCCGCGCCCTGCTGGACGAGCTTTCATCGGTGAACCTGCTTTACGAGCAGGCCCGCATCGACAAGCGTTCCACGGAGCTCCAGGCGGCCAATGCCGACCGCCTGATCAAGGAGCTGCAGGATGAGATGGCCAAGGAGCAGCAATCCCAGGCCGCGCTGAGCGATGCGCTGAGCGAGACAAACATCCGCATCCAGCGGCTTCGCGAGTCGATCATGGACGACCGGGAGACGCGGGCCAACTACGCCCTCCTCGAGGAAGCCAGGCTCAATCTTGACCGCGCAACCAAGGCCCACGAGACGGGGGCGATCTCCCAGGAAGTGCTCGGCGAGGCTGTTGCCAAGCTGAAGATCATCGAGGCGCGGGCCGTCGATTCGCCGCAAGTCGCCGGATGGAAGAAGGAAATCGAGGTGCTGGACAGCAAGGTGATCCCAAGTGGCGGCGGCAGCGGCGGCGTGACCGGCAACCTCCTGAAGGACATCATGTTCCGCTCGTTCGAGATTCGCCTTCAGCAGACAACGGTGACAGAGCGGGTGGACGCCCTTGCGGAGGCGCGAAAGCGCGTGGACGATCGGCTCGCCCGGTTGCCGGACTTGCAGCGGACCTTTGCCCAGCTGACGCGCGACGTGAGTACGCTGGAGGCGGAGGCGGGCCTCCTGGAGCAACGCTTGGGGGAGGCCAATCGCCTCCTTGAAGCAAGCGCGCTCCCGTTCACACTGGTCTCCGAAGCAATGCCGCCGCCCCGATCCTCGAAGTCCAACGCCAAGCTGCTGGCCGCGGGGGTGACGATTCTCCTGGGCGCGATTGTACTGGGTGCTGGTGTCCTCATCGCGGTGCTTGATCCGCGAATTCGCACGCGTCGCGAATTGGAAATCGCGCTCCGCCAGGTCACTGTACTCTGCGAGATTCCTGCGCGCCCCGAATCCCAAACACCGTTGATCTCCGACGAATCAGAGGACGATTTGACGGAGATCTATCGCGCGGCGGCACGCCACCTACGCACGCTGCTTCCCCAGCAAGGCGCCCGGCTACTGGTGACGGCGCCGGGGCACGGCGAAGGAACGAGCACCATCGCGGTCAATCTTGCGGCGATTCTTGGTCGCTGGGGGGAAAGAGTCCTCCTTGTTGATGCAAATCTGAGGGACGAGACCCCCGGCCCGGAAGCGCAGCCGCGTGCCGCCGGATGGCGAGGCATCCTGCGGATCGCAACGAGCAAGGGAGTCTTGTCGAATGGAACGGCGGGCGATTCCCCGCTCCGTGGATTGCTGAAGAATGATCCGGAGATTGGATTGTCGCATCTGCTGGAGGATGCTTCGCTGCCGCTCTCGCGTGCAGTGGTTCCAACACACCTAATGAATGTGTCCGCGGTCGTTCACGCATCAAGAACCGCATCGCCAGACCTGCTGGCGACGGAACGCTTCCGGTCGCTGCTCGCGGAGGCGTCGCGGTCTTTCACGATCGTGCTGGTTGATGGTCCTCCCGTGCTTGCTTCCGTCGACGCGGAGAATGTCGCGCTGGCGGTGGACGGAATCGTGCTGGTGGTGAAGGCGATGGGTCCATTCGGCATGGCGGTGCGCGGGGCCACCGAACCATTCGCCCGCCTGGGCAAGCCCATCACCGGAGGAGTCCTCACGGGCGTCGCCGCGCTGTATGCCTCGGGCGCGAGTTCCAAGTAGATTGAGGATACTATTCCTGTCCAATCTGTATCCTCCCCAATACCTTGGCGGATACGAGTTGCTGGCCCGGGAAGCAGCGGTGGAGTTCACACGGAGGGGGCACGATGTCCGAGTCCTGACGAGCACCCACGGTGTCGGCGCTCCCTCAAGCGAGCACATCGAGGGTGTTCGCGTTGATCGTCGGCTGGAATTGGAGGTTCCATTTGATCGCCGCTATCAGTTCCGCGCCGCGAGGCGATGGCAAACCGCCGTCGGGAATCGTCGGGAGATGCGCCGGTCGCTGCGCTCCTTCCGCCCCGATGTGGTGTTTGCGTGGAGCCAGCTTCGCCTGACACTGGCGCCTGTTCTGGAGGCCACCGCCGTGGGCATCCCCCTGGTCTGGTCCTTCAACGATGCAAATCTGCTTAGCTATCGCGATGCGCCATTCAGCAAATCGCATCGGGGGCGAATCAGATGGCTCCTCTCACGCTGGTTCCTGCCGGGGAGCAGCCCGCGAGCGCTTTCCTTCGCCCACGCCGCCGTCATTAGCAATAGCCTGAGGGAAGACCTTGTTGCCGGTGGACTTCCCCTGCAGGGAGCGACACTCATCCATCAGGGCATACCCACCGATCAGTTTCCTCCCCGGCAAGACATCGGAGCGATTGCTTCGCCCATGCGAGTGTGTTACATAGGGCAGTTGCAATCCTACAAGGGGGTGCATGTGGTTCTCAACGCCGTCTCCATCTATGCATCCCGGCACGGCCCCGAATCCGTGAGCCTGACAATCGTGGGAAGTGGACCCGCCGACTATGTGGCCAGCCTGCGGGCGATTTCCGAAACCACCAATGCGAAGGTGGCGATCCTGGATCGCATGCCGAGGGAGCAATTGTCGGCGACCTATCGCGCGCACGACGTCTTTGTGTTTCCATCAAGTTGGCGCGAGCCATTCGGCCTGACGCATCTGGAGGCGATGGCCTCGGGCCTTCCCGTGGTCAGCACCATGGACGGCGGCCAGGCGGAGTTCCTGCGCCCGGAGGAGAATTGCCTGGCATGCCCCCGCGAGGACGCGGAGGCGCTCTGCGGGTGCCTCGAACGCCTGAAGAACGATCCATCGCTTGCGGAGCGAATTGCGCTGGCCGGTCGCGAGTTGGTCCTTGAAGAGTATACAACGAGTCGATATCTCCGCGAGCTTGAGGAGTTTGTCGTAGGCTCCGTGAAAGGCGATTCATGAAGACCATCCACGTGCCGCGGCGCTTCACACGCTCCCACTGGGGCGGTACCGAAACAGTGATTCTGCAAACATGCCGGCAGCTTTCCGCCTTGGGCCACGAGGCGCGGATCGTGACGCCGCAGGCCCTCTCCGATACGCGGCGGGAGGTGATCGACGGCGTCCCGGTGGAGCGCTTTCCCTATTTGTATCCATGGTTTGGACTCTCCCCCGAATCGAAGCGCCGTCTGGATCAAAAGGGCGGGAACCTCTTCTCCTTCTCCCTGATGCGCGCGCTGAGTGCGGAGAAGGGCATCGATGTGCTGCACCTCCACACGGCGAAGCGCCTGGGCGGCATCGTCCGCCACGTAGCCCTCAAGAAGCGTATTCCCTATGTCATCTCCGTCCATGGGGGACTGCTGGACGTCCCCGCGGCGGAGGCAGCCACGTTTGCCGAACCGACCAAGGGGAAGGCCGAGTGGGGAAAGCTGCTGGGTTGGTGGGTGGGCTCGCGGCGTGTCTTCGACGATGCCAGCGCAATTCTATGCCTTGGCACGGAGGAGCTCCGCCTGGTGCAGGCCCGCTATCCCCGCGCCCGCGCGATCCAGTTTCCAAATGGCGTTGATGCGGAACGATTCGCGACCGGCGATGGTCGCGCCTTTCGCGAGAAGTATCATCTCCCACTCGAAGTCCCGGTGATTCTGGTCATGGGGCGCATCGACGGCCAGAAGAACCAGAGGCTGGCGGTGGAGGCGCTGGTGGCGTTGAAACTGAAGGGGATAAGGACCCACCTGCTTCTGGTGGGTCATGTGACCGACGACGCCTATGAGTCGGGCCTCCGCAAGCTGATCACCGAGAAGGGACTTGAGAGCAACGTCACGCTCATCCCCGGGATCCCTTCGTCGAGCCCGGACCTCGTGAACGCCTTCCATGCCGCCGACGTGTTCCTCCTTCCGTCCATTCATGAGCCATTTGGAATCGTGATCCTGGAGGCCTGGGCGGCGGGCCTGCCGGTGGTGGCAAGTCGCGTGGGTGGTGTTCCATCGTTTGTGGAGGATGGCGTGGACGGGTTGCTCTTCGAGAGTGGCAACCTTGACCAGGTCGTGGCCGCGATGGAGGCACTTCTTGCGAATCGCGAGCGGGCTCAATCAATCGCCGACGCGGGACGACAGAAGGCGACGCAGAAGTTCAGTTGGTCGAGCATCACAACGCAGTTGGTACGTCTCTACGAGGAGGTGATCCGTGAAAATCCTCTTCGTAAATGAGAAGCTTGGCTGGTTTGGCGGCGTGGAGCAGAATGTTGGAGACACCGCGGACGGACTCCGTGCCGCCGGGCATTCCTGTTTCCTCGCCTGGGGCGAGAAGACGATTCGAAACCCGGATGGCTTCGCCCAACTCTTCGAGGGGACGGCCCCATGTCGCGAGCTAGGCGCCGCGGGCAGCGAGTCGCTCGGCGCGATCGCCAGCCGGTTCGCGGTGGACATGATCTACTTCCACAAGATCGGGCACATCCCGACGCGCGCGGAACTGGGAGTAAACCTTCCATTGGCGCGAATGGTCCACGACCACGATCTGTGCTGCCCGCGTCACCACAAGTACTTCGTCCACAACGCCCATGTATGCCATCACCCGGCGGGCTGGCGGTGCTGGATCGACCTCGCATGGGTCCATCGCGCGCCGGGCACGCCGCTGGGAGTTACATTCGGCGGGCTCCGCGCGCACCGGGCGGAGCGCGAGCGAAACCACACGCTCGATCTCTGCCTTGTGGGGAGCCGGTTCATGAAGCGCGAACTCGAGATGAACGGATTCGCCCCCGAACGTGTATACATCCTTCCGCCCGTGGTGAAGAGAGTCCCCCGGGAACCAGCACCGATGCCGGACGAACCCCACATCCTCTTCGTGGGGCAGCTCATCCGCGGGAAGGGCGTGGACCTCCTGCTGGAGGCCATCGCGAAGCTCCCCCCGCAGTACGGCGCCACCATTGTGGGAGAAGGGAATGCCCGGGAGGGCCTGCAAGCGCGCGCGCAGGAGCTCGGCCTCGGGAATCGTATTCGATTCACGGGTTGGGTGCCGAATGAATCGCTCGACAAATACTACGCCCATGCGAGAGTATTGGCGGTTCCAGTTCGCTGGCCGGAACCGTTTGGCATGATCGGGCTCGAAGCCATGCATCACGGGCGCCCCGTTGTGGCTTTCGCCACCGGGGGCATTCCCGACTGGCTCGACGATGGCAAGACGGGGTTCCTGATCGGCGAGCGCGACGTGGAGGGCTTTGCCGCGGGTCTGCTGAAACTGCTGGAGGACAAGGACCTGGCGACGCGCCTTGGGCAGAATGGCTGGGAGAAGGTCAAGTCGGAGTACTCCTTCGACGGTTACGTCAGGAGCTTGGTCACCTTGCTGGAAAAAGTCAGCCAATGAAGCTGGGCATCTGCACATTTGGCGGCGACGGTGGCAAATCGGGGATCAGCCGATACATCGTCAGCCTGCTTCAGCAGTTTGAATCCCTCGCGTCGGACATGACAATCGATGTGATGGTCTACAAGAGCGAACTCGATGTCTTCCTACCGGCGGGATCCAAGAAGCTCCGCCCCATCGAGTTTCCCGATTCGCTCAAGCCACCGGTCAGGAACATCTTCTGGCATCAGGCGTCGCTGCCGGGCCTCTGCAGGCGGGAGGGATACGACGCGATGTTCCTCCCCGCGGCCAACCGGCGGTCGGCGCTGCGGCTCCCCTGCCCCATGGTGGGCACGGTGCATGATTTCTCGAGCATCCATGTGGCGGGGAAGTACGATCCCTCCCGGATGTTCTACATTCGGCAGGTTCTTCCCTTCCTCATTCGTCGGCTGGATCATGTGCTGACCGTGAGTGAAAGTAGCCGGCGCGACATTATCTCCTATGCCAGGGTTCCCGCGGAACGCGTCACAGTGACGCCGCTTGCGGCGGATCACGGAGTGTACTTTCCCGGCGATGTGGAGGCGGCGCGCCGCGCCGTGGGAGAGAAGTACAAGATCAGGGCGCCCTATGTCCTCTATACATCGCGCCTGGAGCACCCGGGAAAGAATCACGTTCGGCTGATTCAGGCGTTCGACCAATTGAAGACAAGGGAGAACCTCCCCCATCAACTCGTTCTTGCGGGAAGCGATTGGTCGGGGTCGGAGGAAGTACACAAGGCCGCCAGCGCGGCGCGACATTCGGCGGACATCTGCTTTCCCGGTTTCGTTGCGGGTGGCGATCTCCCCGCGCTCTATCGCGGGGCAGAGGCCTTTATCTTCCCCTCGCTCTTCGAGGGATTCGGCCTGCCGATTCTCGAGGCGATGGCGTGTGGCACTGCCACCGCGTGCTCGAATCTCTCGTCCATGCCGGAAGTGGCCGGAGACGCGGCCCCGACTTTCGACCCCTACGATGTCGATGCCATCGCATCCGTGTTGGGCAAACTGCTGACCGACGACGCGTGGCGCGCGAAGTGTCGCCAGGGCGGCATCGAGAGGGCGCTTCAGTTCAATTGGAAGCGGACCGCAGAGGCGACGCTCAGTGCCCTGCGATCCGCGGCGAGCAAGCACTGACAGGAAAGGGCGATGTCCCATGAAGGCAAACGGTTCGGAGTTCTTGCTGCTCAAGCCAACTCGGTCGGCCCCCCATGCCGATGCGTTGGCCCTTGAGTTGGGCATGCCGCTGGCCCCAAGGGCCGAAGTCGAAACCGGAAAGACGGCTGTCGTGTTCATGGAAAGCGGCATGGCAAGCGGCGGATGGCTCCGTTCCCTCGGCGATGTGGTGCTGTGTGTGCCACCCGATTTTCCGCTCGCCGACTTGACTGCCCTCTCCTTCGAGGCCTTCGGCAACGCGATCCGCCGACTGGTGGTACACACGCCGATGCATCACCTGTTTGCGCTGGAGCGTCTTGAATTCCCGGCGCACCGTGTGGAGTTGATTCCCCCGGGTGTGGATATACGGGCATTCGCCTGCACGACGGAAAAGCGCGATCCAGGAATGCTCGTGGTGGCGGAGTTCGAGGGATGCGACCCGGGATTCGCCGTTCGCTCCGGCCTCAATCGTGAGGCCACCGTCGTGAAGGTTGGTGCCGCTCCCCAGCCGGAGCGCGCCGCCGCCTTTGCCCGTGCCGGTGCGGTTCTGGTCGCCGCGGCGAACCGCGAATCAGGCGCGGGGGCCTCGCTCCTTCTGGAAGCAATGGCCTCCGGTGCGCCGGTCGCGGTTTCGCGGACATGGGGGATGGAGCACCTCCTCGTTGACGAGACGGAGGGACTGTTCTTCCCCGTGGATGGCACAAAAGGTGGCCGCGATGCCGTTCGCCGACTCCTCTCCGATCCCACCGAGGCGGCAAGGCTCGGCGCGAACGCCGCAGCGAAAGTCTCCTCGACCCTGACGATGGCTCACTACGCCGCGCGCATTCGGCGCATCGCCCTCGTTCCAGGGGACGCTGCCTCGCCGGAGTTCTTCCTGATCGCGGCCCACGGGCGTGCCGAAGCGGCGAGCAAGGGATGATGGAATTGGGCACCATCACGCCCCCGCGGCTCTCTGCGCCCGCGCGTCTTTGGATGGCGCTGGGGCGCATCGCCTCGCCGGGCTCCGCCTTGGTGATTCTTGCCGCACGGCTGTTGACGGGCGCCAAGAACCTGAAGGGAAAGGGAATGGCGGTGATGGCAGGACGGCTTTCGCTGGTGGGCCCCGGGACGCCGAGAAAGCTCCCATCCGGGCGCATGATCCCCGCCGGAGTCTTCAGCGAAAGCGACCTCTCCCGACGGATGAATCTCGAGTTGTCCGCCGAGGAACTCGACGCCAGCTATCTGCGGCGACTCGGCCCGCGCAAGGACCTGGCGATTCTGCTGAGGGGGCTTTGGGCGTTGGCGCTTGATCGGGGCCCCGCGGAGGAGAGGGCGGACACGGATCATTTCAACCTCTTCGGGGTGATCGTCAACAACTCGGAGACCGATCGCATTCTCAAGACCATCGAATCCCTGGCGGTGTCGCACCCGAACATGCTGATCAAGATGCTGCCGGGTGGCCCGGCGGAGCCGGCGCCGCCCACACACGTCTGTTTTGTGAACGCCAACAACTTCAATCTGGCGCTAGAGCGGCCCGAGTACCTGAAAGTCCTGCGGGGATCCGATCTTGTGCTTCCCGATGGGATTGGCGTGAAGATCGGATTGCAGATGGCAGGCGGACGCCTCCGCAAGAATCTGAACGGAACAGACCTGCTCCCACATCTCTCGGAATTGTTCATCCGCCGCGACTGGCCCGTTTTTCTTCTGGGCGCGACATCCGAGGTGCTGGCCCGCGCGAAGGCGAATCTGGAGAAGCGCCACCCGGGCATCCGCGTGGCGGGAATGCACGACGGATACTTCAAGGCCGAGAACGAAGCGGACCTGTGTGAAGAGATCAATCGCTCCGGCGCGGTCGCGTTGATCATCGGCATGGGGACTCCACGCCAGGAGATGTGGGCTGCGCGCAACGCGCAGCGGCTCCAACTGCCGCTGGTGCTCTCCATGGGCGGGCTGATCGATTTCCTGGGAGAGAAGAACCGCCGCGCGCCCCTGTGGATGAGGCAGGCCGGGCTGGAGTGGGTCTTCCGCCTTCTCCAGGAGCCCGGGCGCATGTGGCGCCGCTACATCATTGGAAATCCCGTCTTCCTCCTGCGCGTGAGGAAGTGGGTCGGGAAGAGTTCAACGCCGCGGAAAGCGAGATAGAACCGATGGCAGCGAAACCACCGGCAGGAAAGCAACTTGATCAGGGGGAGGAGGGGTTGGAGTTCACCCCGCGCGTCTTCGCCGAACTCTGCAATCCCGTGACCGGCGAGATCGATCCCGATTGGTATCGCATGCGGCTCCGCTTTCGCCATCCGATCCTCTTTTACTTCAGCATGCACTCCCCCACCGGCCGCGTGATGAAGCGGATCGTCGATGTGATTTTCTCCTTCTGCGCGATGCTGGCCCTCTCTCCCGTCTTTCTGGTCACGGCAATTGCGATCCGGTTGGAGTCGAAGGGCCCGATCTTCTTCTCCCAATCCCGCGTCGGCGTGGGCGGGCGGGAGTTCCCGTTCTTCAAGTTTCGCTCCATGGTCCCCAATGCGGAGGCCCTGAAGACACAGCTCATGGCGCAGAACGAATCAGGCCAGGGGGTGATCTTCAAAATGAAGAACGACCCCCGCGTGACGAAGGTGGGCCGCGTCATCCGCAAGTTCAGCGTCGATGAACTGCCGCAGTTCTACAACGTCCTCCGCGGAGACATGTCGGTGGTTGGGCCTCGTCCTCCGGTTCCGGGAGAGGTTGTCCAGTATCAGGTGGACGCATGGAAGCGGTTGGCGGTGATCCCCGGGCTGACGTGTGTTTGGCAGGTGAGCGGGCGCAGCAGCATCGGCTTCAAGGACCAGGTGAAGCTGGACGTGGATTACATCCTGCGCCAAAACATCTTCTTCGACATCTACCTGATTTACCGAACCGTTCCCGCCGTGCTGAAGGGCGAAGGGGCATTCTAAACTGAAGGGGCGTTACCATGGCAGAGAACAAGCTGAACATTCTCATCGTCGAAGACGATCCGCAGCTGTTGCGAATCCTGCAGGCGGTGCTCAAGCAGGAGATCGAACTGCGCATCGCCAACACGGGCCGCCTGGCGCTGCAAATGATCGAGGACCAGCCACCGTCCATCGTGCTGCTGGATATGCGACTTCCCGACATGATGGGGATGGACATCCTGAAGGAAATCGCCCGCAAGGCGATCCCCACGACGGTAATCGTGATGACCGCGCACGGCTCCGTGGACCTTGCTGTGGACGCGATGCGCGAGGGCGCCTATGACTTCATGACGAAGCCGCTGGATTTCGAGCGCGTCCGCGTCATGGTACGCAACGCTGTCGAGCGCCATCGAATCATCCAGGAGCTGGATAGCTACAAGACGCAGTATGAGCGCACGCGGTTCCGCGGGCTGATGGGTTCCTCGCCCGCGATGCAGCGCCTCTATCGTCAGTTGAGGAGCGTGGGCCTGGGCTCCTCACCCGCCCTGCTGGTCGGTGAACCCGGCACCGAGCTGAGCGCCTGTGCACGGGCGCTGCACGACGAGAGCGCCCGTGCCTCCGCACCCTTCGGCGAGTGCGCCGGCAGCACGCTCGGGCCCGACGCGCTCGCCATCGCCCTGACCGAGTATGACCGCGGCACCCTCTCCATCTCCGCCGTGGAGGACATGCCCCGCGACGGGCGGGAAGCCCTCCTCGCCTATCTGCAGAAGGGGCGCATTGGCGACCACGCCTGGTCGACCCGCGTGATTGCGTCCAGCCACGCCGCCCTAAACGAGTTGGCCCTTCAGGGGAGGTTCGAGAAGGACCTGCTGGTCGCTCTCGAAGTGGCCCGCATCCAGGTCTCCCCCCTGCGGGAGCGCGGCGAGGACGTACTCGACATGGCGGAGCACCTGCTCGGCGCCTATACCAGGGAGCTCGAGCGATCCTTCACGGGATTCTCCGACGAGGTCGAGGTCGCACTGGTTCACTACGAATGGCCCGGCAACCGGGGCGAGCTTGAGAAGGTGCTGCGCGCGGCAATCCAAAAGCACGAGGGGCGAACGCTGACGCTCGAAATGCTTCCGACGGAGATTTCCGCCACGCTGGCCAAGGGAGACGCGAAGGGCGCGGCGCCCGTCCGCGGCTTGGCCGGCGGATCGATCAGACCCCTGTGGCAGGTTGAGCGTGAGGAGATCGAGAAGGCCCTCAAGCTGTGCGAAGGAAATGTCCTTCAGGCGGCGCGCCTGCTGGAGGTCAGCCCGGGCACGATCTATCGCAAGCAGCAGAGCTGGAAGTCGCGCAAGCTATAGGTCCGCCGCCTCCGGGCGCCCGGCATACAGTTCCGGCACCGTGTCGAGATAGGCGCGTGCCAGTTCCTCCACAATCTCCGCAAGGCGCGCCGTGCGTCCCTGCCGGATATCCGTCTGGATTCTGTTGCAGAGCGCCTGAACGCGGCGGGCACCCAGGTTGCCACTCCGGCTTTCCCACGTGTGGGCGAGCGCGCGCGCGTCGTCGGGCTTCCCATCCTTGACTGCATGCCGCATCAACTCGACGACGGGCTGGAATTCACCAATGAAGGAGCGAACCAGATCGCGCGTCAGGCTGTCGTCGGCGTCGCCGACGAGCTCGGCGAGACTGCGGAGCGGCTCGGGATCGAAGAGCGGCTCGTCATCCGCGACACCATGTGGAGCCGGCGCCACAACGGGCCTTGCGGGCGCGGAGTCGGCCATGTTCTGCAACGCTTCGCGCAGGGTGTCCATGAGCTGCTTCGACTGCACCGGCTTCCGCAGATAGTCATCCATCCCGGCCTCGATACACCGCTCCCGGTCCCCTTGCAGAGCGTTCGCGGTCATCGCCACGATGATAGCGTGATGCCCGGACTTCTTTTCCCGCTCCCGGATGATGCCCGTTGCCGTGAAGCCGTCCATCACTGGCATCTGGCAATCCATGAGGATCACGTCATAGCGCGTCCGGTCCGCGGCATCCACGGCCTCCTGGCCGTTGGAGGCGATATCACACTGGTAGCCACCCTTTGCGAGCAGGAGCGATCCCACCCGTTGGTTGATGGGATCGTCCTCCACAAGGAGGACCAGACTCGGCTGGGGACTGGTCGCGCTTCCTGCAACGGCGTCGGGTGCGTGGGCGATGGGTCTGGACGGGTCCACCATCTCCGCGATTAATCGCTGGAGAGTCGTTCGCCGCACGGGCTTCGTCACATAGGTGCGAAAACCGCGGTCAAGATACTCCTGAGCCGCCCGTCGCGATGGAATGGAAGTAACGAGCACGAGTTGCCCGAAATCAGGCGATGGACCCGCCGCCGCGAACCCGGCCAAGTCCTCCGCGTCGGAATCGATGTAGCTGATGGCGGGGCGAAATCCTTCGGCCAGGAAAGCCTTCGCCGCGGGAAGGCTGTCCGCTTCGCGGACCACGACGCCCCAGATTTCGAGCTGCTGTGCAAGCACCCGGCGCGTGAGCTCCGTGGGATCGACGATCAACATCTTGATCCCGCGCATCTTCGCGCTGCGGATGCGCGTGGCGCTCATCGCTTCGGCAACAACAGCGCGCAGCACAATCGCCATGCTGAACGTCGTCCCCTTGCCGACCTCGCTCTCCACAACCAGCTGCGTGCCAAACAAGTCGGCCAGCATGCGCGAGATCGCAAGCCCCAGCCCGGTCCCACCATACTTGCGGACAATCGATGCGTCGAGCTGGATGAACGGCTGGAAGAGCCGCCCGACCGACTCCTCGGGAATCCCAATCCCCGTGTCGGTTACGCGGAAGTTCATCTTCACTTCCTTCCCGGAGACCGAGACGACATCCGCCCCGAGCAGGACGCTCCCCTTCTCCGTGAACTTCACCGCGTTGCTCAGCAGGTTCATCAGGATTTGCTGAAGCCGGGCGCGATCACCCATCACGTGCTCCGGCGCACCGGGGTCCAACTGGAGCGCCACGCTCAGCCCCTTGCGCTGCGCCTGGGCCGCCACCATGTCCAGGCTCTCCTCCAGCAACGTCCGAAGGGGGAACTCGGACTCCTCCATCTCCACCTTCCCGCTCTCGAGCTTGGAGAGGTCGAGGATGTCGTTGATGAGCATCAGGAGGTTCTCGCCACAGGTCTGAACCGTGCCGAGGAACTCCCGCTGGCGCGTGTCCATCTGCGTATCGAGGAGAAGCTCCGTCATGCCGATGATGCCATTCAGCGGCGTGCGGATTTCGTGACTCATATTCGCCAGAAAGCGGCTCTTGGCCTCCGTCGCGGCCTGGGTCTCCTTCGCCAGCTCGCGCGCCATTTGGTTCGCAACCCCCAACTGCCGGTTCAGTTCTGCCAGGTCGCGATGGGAATCCTTCAGTTCGTTGTGGATACGATCCCGCACAACGGAACTCGCCAGCGTACCGGCGAAGGCGGCAAGCAGGCTCAACTCCTCCCCCGTGAGTTGTGGTTGAGCGATATTCTGACTGAGTCGAAGCACACCCCAGATGAACCCGCCGAGCATCACGGGGATGAAATAGATGCGACCACCATCGCCCGGGCGAGTGACAATCTTTCCGGCCAGAAGGCGCGCATCGTCGGGCGCGAACTCCTCCTTGAATCGCCGCAGTCCCCCACTGGTCGCACTCATCGTCGACGGCCAGGCCTGGAACGGAGCGCTCAGCAAGTCGCCCGTCGCCACGTCGAACTCATTCGCATACAGCAGGGCGACCTCACAGAGCGCCCCCTCCACCACCAAGTGAAGCGCCTCGGGAACGGCAAACTCCATCTGGTCATGCACACGGATGGCGAGCAAGTCCTGCGTCGCCTGCGCCGTCGTGCGCAACAGCGCCATCAGCCGCACACCATCCGCGTTCGACTCGCGATCCTGCCCCGTATCCTGCCGCAGCGCCTTCAGGCGGGCATCTTCATCGGGACGAGTCGAGTCAGCTGGCATGCCGGGCTCCGGGACTAAGAGGCTTGGGTTTTCCCACTGCGGGCATCTTGAACTCCAACCATCCCGATTCCTTCAAGAACGAATGCCCCCGATCCAATGCGCGGATCGGCTGGTTCCAGCGCTGCGCAATGGTCTTTTCTGAAGGGTGCAAGAAAGGCGGGCCGGGTTTCATACCGTGGCTTTCATATTCCGAAGCTTGCCTCACAGTGCTTGCCTTGAGCGACGCGGGCGAGGGCAAAACGAACTCTGGGCCCCTCCCCATGAAGGAGCCCAGATCGTTGAACCATCATGGCTTGAGAAGAAAATGGTGCCGTCGAGAGGAGTCGAACCTCCACGGTGTTACCCACACGGACCTGAACCGTGCGCGTCTGCCAGTTCCGCCACGACGGCACCGGGCGGTGCTCGCAGCTATTCGCCGCGAGGGGGTAAAGTGTCGGCGGGGGAGGGCCGTCGCGCAACGGGAAAGTTTGCGGCCTTTGGGGGAGAAATCCGGGTCAGGGCTTGCGGCTAAGGCGGATCCCCTTGATGGGAACCGCCTCGTAGGACTCTCCGGAGAGCCGGTCGATCACATAGTGGATCTGCGCCGTCTCGCTGTCCAAGAGGCGCTCGAAGCGGAGACCGAGGACGCAGTGGGCGGAGTCCTCGGGCGTGCGGCGGAGGTACTGGCTGCGGACGATGCGGCTCTTCAGTTCAAGGGGGCGGGCGAGATAGGGAAGCTCGATGGTCACCTTGGCCCAGTGCGATCCGTCGGCGACGAGTTCGGCTTGCTCGGGGCTGACTTGGTAGCTCTTCAGGCGCATTCCCGTTTCTGAAATGTCCATCGCCACGCCACGGACTGGCGTTGCGGAAAAGGTCTGCTCGGGAACAAGCAGCGACAGCATCACATCCGCCGAGAGGGGGAGGCGGCGCGACTGGCGGCGGTCGTCTGGGGGATCGGGCGGAGGCATGGTGTCTATACGCGGTCGGTTTCGGTAGGGCGCCGCTACTTGCGGCGGGCGCGCTGGAAGTTCAGGCTGCCGAGGGAGTTGCGCACGAGGCCCTCGATGTTGGGATTCACGAGGATCGGGTTGGAGTAGGTCAGGATCGGCATGATGGCGCATTCGTCCTTCACCAGGATGCGCTCGGCCTCGATCATGTGGTCCTCGCGCTTGACCTGGTCCTTCTCGTTGCGGGCCAGCTTTACAAGCTCGTCATAGCGGGCGTTGCTCATCTTCGGGCGGTTGAACTCGTTCCCGGTCTCGAACATCTCGATGAATGTCATGGCGTCCATGTAGTCGCCATACCATCCGCTGCGGACGATTTGGAACTCGCCCTTGCGCGCGCGCTGGAGGCGGATGGACCAGTCCACGGGCTGGAGGCGCACGTCCACGCCAAGGGCCTCCTTCCACATCGCCTGCAACTGCTCTCCGATCATCTTGTGATCCTCGAGGGAGTCATAAAGGTACTCCACGGCGGGGAGCGGATTGTCGGGGCCATAGCCGGCCTCTGCGATCAGGCGGCGGGCCTCCTCCACGTTGCGCGGGCCGATCAGGTCGCCGGCATGCTCGCGAAAGGTGCCGCCGCGGGGGCTGGGCAGGGTCTCGGGAATGATGCCGCCGGAGACGACTTCCCCGCGGCGCAGCAGGCGATCGGTCAGGCGCTTGCGGTCGATGCAGATGGAGAACGCACGCCGCACGCGCGCGTCGGTAAAGGGCGCCACCTTGGTGTTGAAGTCCAGATAGTAGGTGCCAAACATCGTCCACGGCGTGAACTCCGGCTTGCCGCGCCAGCGCTCCACGTCGCCCAGCATCACGCGATAGGTGATGTCCAGGTCGCCGGTGGAAAAGGCCAGGCTCTCCGTGTTCAGGCTCTCGATGAAGTAGAACTCCACCTTCTTCCAGAAGATCGAATCCTTGTCCCAATAGGTGTCCGCCTTCGTCATCGCCACGTGATCCTTGGGGCGATAGAGCGACATGCGAAAGGGCCCATTGCCGATATACGTTTCGGGCTTCTGCCACCAAGCGTCTCCGTTGGCCTCGGCGGTCTTGCGGTTGATCGGAAACCAGCAGGAAAGATCGACGACGGAGGGGAAGTAGGGCATCGGATACGCAAGGTGATAGACGACGGTGTGGGGGCCCCTCTCCTCCACGGCGGTGAAGGCCTCGGCGCTGTCGAGCCCGCCCGCCGCGTAGAACTTGTCGGCGTCCTTCAGCGCGGAGAGGACGGTCTTGGCATATTCCGCGGCCAGGCGCTTGGTCAGCACGCGCTTGATGCCATAGGCATAGTCGGTGGAGGTCACCGGCGTGCCATCGTGCCACTTGGCGTTGGGCTGAAGCTGGAACGTCCAAACGGTATAGTCGTCATTGTGCTCCCAGCTCGCCGCGCCCGCGGGAATCGGTTGGGAGTCGCCATCGAGGCCGATCAGCCCCTCCATCAAGCCCCGGATCACGCGCCCGCCGATGACGCTCTGGTTCATCGATGGGTCAAAGGTCTCCGGCTCCGCGCCCAGGTTGATCTTCAGCGTGGTGCGGCGGTCCTCGGCCGATTGGGAAAACGCGGACGAGGTAATGGCCAGAATCATCAGGACAATCGAGAGGAAACGCGACACGGGCAGGGCCTCCGGCAAAGGGCGGGGTGTTTGATTGGCCAAGGCGACCACGGGTTGTGGGGGGATGGCAAGAAAGACTGTGGCCCCGGGCGATCGAATCCGCCGACGGGAGCAGCTTCCCCAGGTCGTCGCCAAGGAACTGGGTCCTGCGGGCCCCCGCAATGATCCAGGAGACGACCTTCATGCTCACGCCCTGCTCGTGGCGGACGGCAAATCCGTCGGCAATGAGGCGCTGAATGGTCTCCACAGTGAGAGCGCGGGCATGCCGGTAGGAGATCACGGAGGCGTGTGTGATGAACGGATGCACCCCCGGTGGCAGCGCGCACGACGTATCGGAGCCGGGGCGGCGATGCTTGCGGCTGGTGAGGTAGGGCTAATCGCCGATCAGCAGGCAATCGCCGACGCGGAACGGGGCGGCCTCATCCGGCATTCCGGGAATAGGCGGCAAGGAGGGAATCAGTCCGCTGAAGGGAGAGGATCTCCTCGCGTTCCTCGTCGCCCTTGCCGAGCGCCCGGAGGATATCGTCGAGCGAAATCGGGCGCGAGGACGGGCCGGGATTCCGCCACTCTGGAAAGCGATGGGTCAGCTCGCTCAACTCCCAGGGGTCGTGGTCGCCATACGCATTGTATATCTCGCGGGCCAGGTCGGCATCCGCCGCCGAAAGCGTTATCGGCGGCAATTGGATGAGGTTGACGTAGTAGGAATCGGACGCCATGTGCTGCATCCAGCGGCATCCCAACCCCGAGGCGGATGGCGACGCCGCCTTCATCAGGTCGTAGGTGTTCGAGAGCACGGGACCCCACTTCATCGAGTAGGGCTGGTCGCCGGTGATGGAGCTCCCCCATCGGTCGAGGGCGGCTCGCTCGCAAAGCTACATTAGCTTGAGCAGCCTGACGCGATCCAGCGATCCCCCCGCCATCTCCAGAAGGAGAGCGGCGAGCTGGGTTGCCTTGTTCTCGTCGAAATGCCAATCTATGGCAGGCGTCGCGATTCCCTAGGATGGCACAAGGTTGCCCAACCCGGTGCCTGCGGTCAAGTGGGAGGCGAATGCCCCCCCACCTTCCAGTGGCCCCGCCCGCCACCCCGTGGTCGCAATGGCGCCATGATCCCCGATCCCGCACATCCCCCCGCCCGATGGGTCCAGGTGGAAACAGCCCCGTGGGAGCACGCGATGCGCTTGCCGGGGCATCACCTGGCGGAGTGGCTGGCCGCGCGCGGGCGGCGGGTCGCGTATGTCAGCGCGCCGGTGTCGCCGTGGCACTTTCTATCCGGCGCGCGGCGGGCCGAGGCGCGCCGCCGGTGGTCGCTGGAGGGAGCGCGCGGCCGGTGGCGCACCCCGCGGATATACACGATGATCCCCCGCACGATGCTTCCGGTGCATCGGTCCCCCATGCTGGACACCGATTTCGCGTGGCGGTGGAGCGAGCGCCTGACGATACCGCGTGCCTCGCGCGTGCTGGCGGCGGAGGGCTTTGCCGGCGCCGAAGTGCTGACGATGCACAACCTCCAGTTGGCTGGCCTGCTGGATGCGCTGCCGCATCGGCGATTCGTGCTGAGGCTTGAGGACGACATCGCCGGGTTCCCCGAGATGCCCCGCGCCATCGTCCGCAACGAGGCCGAGCTGATCGCGCGCGCCGACATCGTGACGGTAACGGCGGCGCGCCTGCGCGCAAAGGCCCACGCCGCCGGCGCGCGCCGCGTGGTTGATGTTCCCAACGGCGTCGATACGGCGCGGTTCCGGCGGCCAGAATCGTTGCCCCCACGCCCCGCGGACCTTCCGCCGGGGCCCGTGGCGATCTATGTGGGGGCGCTGGACAGTTGGTTTGACGAGGAGCTGCTGGCCGAGGTCGCGAGCCGCCTGAAAGGCTGGAACTTCGCGCTGATCGGACCGCCGCGGCGGGAATTCGCCAAGCTGCGCGCACTCTCCAATGTCCACTTCCTCGGCCCGCGCGCTCCGTCGCTGGTGCCCGCCTACCTGTGGCATTCGCAAGCTGGCCTGATCCCGTTCCGGCGAATCCCGCTGATCGAGAGCGTCAGTCCGCTCAAGCTCTTCGAATACCTGGCCGCCGGGCTCCCCGTGGTCGCGACGCGTTGGGAGGAAATCGAGCGCCTCGCCAGCCCCGCGCGCCTCGCCGCCGAGGCGCGGGAGTTCGCCGATTCGCTGGAGGAATCCCTCGTCTCGCCCGCCGACGGCGTTGCGTGGGCGGGCGCCTACGACTGGGATGCGATCTTTCAGCGGCTCGACGCGGCGGTTGAGAACATCGCCGAATCTTCGCCCTCCGGAGCTTGACGCGGTGGACGCCGCCCGCGTCTATACACGCCGATGGCTCCCAGCGGCAACGATACAACCGGCGACATGGAATGGACGACGCGCGAGTGGCGTCTGGTCTGGATCGCCTGCGCCGTGGCTGTCGCGCTCAGGTTCGCCTTTGGCGGACGCGGCTTCTGGCTCGACGAATACTGGACGCTGCACGCGGCAATGCTGCCGACGGATGCCCTGATCCGCGAGCGCGTTTCGGCGGGTCATTCCCCGCTGACGTTCTTCCTCGCCAAGGCGTTTCTCCCGCTCGACTTCCTCGGAGAGCGCGGCCTGAGGCTGGGCTCCGCATTGGCGTCGGGCGCGGCGGTGGCCGGGATGGCTGCCCTGGCGACACGGCTGGGACTGAAGCGCCTGCTTCCCATCGTGCTCGCGCTCTCGGTCGCGTGCCCCCACTGGCAGCAGATCGGCACGGAGTTCCGCTACACGATGCCCCTGGTGGCGACGGCGGCGTGGCTGTGGTGGGCGGCGGTGGGATACGCGCGGGAGGGTACCTGGCGACGCGCGTGTACCCTGATGGGGCTGGCGACGCTTTGCTCGTATATACACGGCAGCGGATTCTTCGTCGTCGCCTCCGTCATGGTGTTCCTGATAGCGGCCCCGCGGGCGGGTTTCGGCGGCGGATGGCGTCGCGCGGTCGGCGGCGTCGGCGCCGTGTCGGTCGCGCTGGCATGCGTGGTTCCGCTCATGCTCGCCCTCCGGCCGCGCCTTGCGGAGAGCCCTGCGCGCAAGGGATTCGTGCCGTTTGACATGCTGCACAACTTGGCGGAAAGCTTCTTCTCCACCACGCTCGCCCCCCAGGCGATCATGGGTCTTGGGCCCGACTTTTTCCGCGTGGTGGAAATAGCGTTGATTGTCGCGGGCGTTGCCCTTGCCCTCTCCGCGCGAAGGGACCCGGGAGGCGCGGCCCTGCCAAAGTGGTGGATCTTCCTCGCCGTGGCCGGCTTCTTTGCCGCGCAGGCCATCTATTCCGCGACGGTCTCCAACGTGCAGGGAACGCTCCGCTTCAGCGCCGCGCTCTCGGTGCCGTGCATCGTCCTGCTGGCGATCGCGTGGGACGCCGCCGTTGTGCGCGGCGGGCGCCTTGCCGCGGCCTGGCGATGGGCCTTGGGCGGAGTGGTGGCGGTGCTGCTCGCCGCGGAATGCGCCAACCCCGGCCCGTGGCATCGCGAGTCCATCCGCTGGCTCGCCGACCACCGCGCCCCCGATCAGCCCGTGGTCACCTACGGCCGCACGGTCAACCTGCTCGCCTTTTCGTTTCACGAATTCCCCCCCGGGGGCGCCATCGCCGGCATCGAGACGATCACCGAAACGCGCGAGCAGGCCTTCGCGATCCTTCGCGAAACGTGGGCCCCGGGCGATTCCGCATTCCTTTTCCAGTACCGCAGCAGCGATGATTTTGTGGAGGAGTCCCTTGATCGCCTGACGGCCGAGGGCTTTGTGACATACCGCAGGGAGTGGCGCGCCACCAGCGAACTCCGCATCATCGGCGTCGCCCGCAACGACGCCGGAAAGGCGCGGCTGGAGGCGCTGCCGGAACTGCGGGTGTCGCCGCTACTTCCATCAGCAAGACGGTAGCATGGGCGTCTCGTCCATGTGGGTGTACCCGCAGGCACCGCTACGCCCGGGGGCTGGTCGTGCATGGACAGGATGTCCATGCTACCGTGGGCGGCGCCGCTGTTTTGCGCGTTCCCTGCTCAGTTGCTCGGCGGCTGGTGGTCCCCCGTTGCCATCTCCAGCGCCTTCTCCAGCACCGGATCGCCATTCAGGAAGTCGCCATCAATCGGAACATCCGGCGCCAGCCCGATGCCCTCGAACGGGGTGCCGTCGGGTTGCAGCGACTGCCAGCGCGACATGATCAGCTTGTAGTCGTTGGGGAGCGGCTCCGCGGGGAACCCCGCGGCAGAGGCGAATCCCCGGGCGTTGAGGCAGTTGATCGAGAGCGAGTACGTCGTCTCCGGCTTGAGCCTTACCGGCATCGCCACCGTGTCGGGCGCTGTGTTTCGGATCGTGCCGACGATCTCGGGGAAGCTCTCTCCCCCGCCGCAGAACGACCATGATCCCTGCTTCATCGGCCGATCAAAACGCACAACGATCCCGGCGGGACCGGGGCTCACGTGGCGCGCGTTCAACGTGGGAGTGGTCGCGATGACGATGGGCGCATCGGCGCGCGTGATGGCGCCAAGCAAGAGGAGAAAAATCGTGAGGACGAGCCGCATTGGCGGGCCTCCGTTAGCGGTACTTCTTCACGAGCGCGGCGAACTCAAGAATCGCCTTGAGGAAATCGCGGCCCTTCACCGTGGAGCCCTTCACGTCCTCCCACCGGCGGAGAGGCTGCTCGAAAATATGGTCGGCGGGATTGCCGAGTCGCCGCTTGCGGCACGCGATCTTGTAGCGCGCCAGAAGCTCCACGTCGAAGATCCACTTGGAGATGAAGCGCTCCCTGAACAGCCCGCGCACAGCCGGCGTGTTGCGGAACAGCTTCGCGCCGCACTGGGTATCGTAGATCGCCATGCGCAGATAGTTGGACGCCACAGTGGCGAAGATTCGCCCCAGGTAGTGCCGCAGCGTTTGGCGCTGGATGTCGCGCCCCAGAAGCTGCACGCGCGAGCCCAGCACCATGTCCAGCGTGGGATTGGCGTGGACGATTTCGAGGAACGTTGGAATCTCGTCCAGCGGCGTCGCCAGATCCGCGTCCCAGAATCCCACGTAGTCGGGATCGGACTTGAATGCCTTCAGGAACCCGCGCCGCACCGCCTCGGCCTTCCCGCCGTTGGGCTGCACGTCCAGCACGTCGATCACAGCCGGCTCCGCATCGCGGAGCGAACGCAGCACCGCCAACGTGCCATCCTTGCTGCCATCGTTCACCATCAGGAACTTGACGCCACCGAGGTGTGCGATGCGCGCAAACGCGAGGATCGCCTCTGCGGGGAGGCGCTTCTCCTCGTTGTAGCAGGGCACGACGATGATGGCTCCAGGCATCGGGGGCTCGCAATCGGTGGCGTGAAGGCGTTGGGAGCATGGGAGCGGCGCCGCCCATGGCCAACGGGAAAAACGCTCCGGTCGCGTTGGCATTGACGCGCCGCCTTGCTCCGCAGTCATTTTCGCCCTGCCTGCGGAGGCTTGGCCGAGTGGTTTAAGGCACCTGACTTGAAATCAGACGTACCTGCAAGGGTACCGGGGGTTCGAATCCCTCAGCCTCCGCCATTTCCCAAAATACATCTGGCCGTCACGGCGCCACGGGATCGCGCTCCCTCAGCGAGAAACTCCCGCGCGAACGAATCTCCCCGTGGAGCGGCGTTTCCGTTTCCTTCTTCGTCACGATGAAGCGCACGTTGTGGGCAACCTTCGCCACTTCCCACAGTCCGTCATCCACCACGGGCCGCAGGTCGATCTTCGTTCCCGCGTGGCTCGCCAGCACCCAATCCTCATAGCCCCAGAATCCGGGGATCCCGCGCGCGTCCAGAGCGAGGATCTCCAGCTGGCCGATGGGCTCCGCTCGATAGCGCAGGTAGTTCCCGAGACGCACCATGTCGCGGCTCGGCGGATTGGAGATCAGCAACTCGTCGAAATTCCCAGCCGTGTGGCGCGCGTCCAGCCCGGCGACGACCACCGCCACCGCGATCACAGCGGGCCTCGGGATCCAACGCGCCAGCAACGCGATCCCCAGCGGCGCCAGCAACGCCACCGGCGCAATGAAGGGAATCGCCAGGCGGAACGGCCAGTTATTCCCCAGCCCCATCCAGGCCGTGGAGGCGATGACCACCGCCCAAAACGCCGCCAACAGCCCCCCCGCCGCGCGCGCCCCGCGCCCCGGCGCCATCAGCGCGGCGACCACGCCCACCAGACCGGGAATGACCAGAGTGGGAGTCTGTGCCCAGGTCTGCCGCGGATAGAAGCTCATGCGGTTGCGGACTCGATTGGCGACCGATTCCACCGCGTCGCTCGCGATCATCGGGCGCATGTTCTCCATGAAGGCAAACGCCGACCCCAGGCGGCTGTGACTGCTCCACATCCACAGGAGCGGAAATACCGCCAGCGCCAGCCCCATCGCGCCCCACGCGATGACATCGCGCCACATGGCCCGCCGGATCGAAATCGCGAAGAACGCCAGCGCCGCCAACCCCCAAGGCACCGCGAGAAACCATCCCTCGTAGCGTAGCGTCCCGGCCACAACCACAGCCGCCGTCCCCCATGCCCACGCCCAGGACGGGCGCGCGGAATCCCCGCGCGACACGTGGTACGCCACCGCGAGCATCGCGCCATAGAGCATCGCGATAAAGAGCATGTCGGGCTGAGAGGACTTCGACAGCGCCATCACGATCGGCCGCGTGGCGAAACACACCACCCCCGCCAGGGCCACCCACCGCCCCGCGCCCAACGCCCTCAATAACGCATAACCCAACCCCGCCGCCAGCAATCCGCAAACCGCGCCATGCACAATCCCAACCACCACCGGGGAACCACCCAGCGCCAGCATCGAACCCAGAATCCAAAAGTTCCCGCCCAGCCAGATGTGATCCCACGTTGCGAAGTACGGATCCCGCGTCCACTGAATTGCATAGACCAGACGGCAATACTCGTCCGACGACGTAAACACCTCCCCCATCCGCGCCACCCCAAGCACGGTCCCGCCAAGCTGCACCGCCAGCGCGGCGAGCAACCACCGCCATTCGGCGCGGAGAGAGGGCGTGCTGGACGCGTCGTGACACACGGGATCGATTCGCGGCGCGGATCAAACGCCGCAACGGCGATGAAGGTAAAGCGGGAAGGCGCCCCCTCGGAACGCCAAACTCCCGTTTGGCGCCGTTGCCGAACGACCCGATGATTACCCGGGGGCACGTCCGTCATCCAGCCGATCGGGAGATCGGCGTTCCCAGATGGCTAACCGCGCATCAAGTGAAACGCCACCTGCATCACCGCACCCACGATAACGCCAATCAGGCCGCCGAGGCGGACGATGCCCCGGAGTTCCCGCCCGCTGACGCGCTTGATGGTTTCCTCGATGCGGGCGGCGTCGAACTCCCGGATCTTGGCGGTGACGACGGCGGCGAGGTCGAGTTGCTCGCGGAGGAGCTGCGGCAGCAGCCGGTGGGCGCGGTCGTCCAGCAACGCCGCCACGGCGGCGATGGCGCGCTCCCATTCGTCCGAGGGGAGCAGCGCGACCAAGTCGCGCACGGGTCGGTCGAGCACCATGCGGTCGATTCCAGCGGACGCGGCGGCGGAGACCGCATCGGCGCCCTCGGCGGTAGCGAGCCACTGGGAGAGCGCGCGCGAAATGCGCGAGGCCGCTGGCCCCTCGGAGAGTATTCCCGGCAGCGCGTCGGCAAGAGTCTCCGCGCTGGCCGATATACGCTCTCCGAGCGCGACGGTCAGGCCGGGGCTCAGCGCCAGCTCCCGCAGCTCGGCGGCGATTTCCTCCCAGCGCGCCTCCAGCATGTCGTGAATCGTGCGCTCGCCGATGAACATCTTGGCCATGGAATACTTGGCGATGATCAGCTCGCGGAGCTTGTTGGAAAGCCGTTCACGCGCGTCAGTGCCGAACTCCTCGCTGCCGAGGTAGGCGGCAAGGCCCTCCTGCACAGCGGGGGCCAGCGACGCGAGGCGCGGCGCCAGGGCGTCGCGCGCGATGGCGGAAAGCGTGAACGACGCGGGCGGCGCCGAGAGGCGTTGCGCCACGGCGGGAACCATCTCCTCCGCGGCGCGCGGGGCGTAGGCGGCAAGTTCCCGCGCCACGCGGTCGCGCGCGGCCAGCAGCGCCGCCCCGTGGTCGGGGCCCGCGACCACGATCAGCGACCGCGACTCCGTGGCGAGCTTCGCCAGCTCCGAGCGCAGCAGGCCTGCCATCGGCGTGCAAAGGTCCAGCCCCCGCAGGTGCGCCGCCAGCGTGTCCGAATCCAGCAGATCCCCCGCCACCGTCCGCCCGATGGAATCCGCCAGGCCGTCGCGATTCTTCTCCACAAGGCCGGGAGTCAGCGGCACGCGAATTCCAAACACGCTCAGCGGCGCCCTGGGATGGAACAACATCCACACCGCCAGCGCGTTGGTGGCATAACCAACAATCCCACCGGTGAGGGCGCCTTTTGCGGCTTCGAGAAGGAGGGAGTCTAGCATGGGGGAA
>Ga0105049_10000718_pt1 | contig 37507 bp, 36 predicted proteins | sample MAT06_FD_78087 | JGI IMG/M metagenome (GOLD analysis project Ga0105049, IMG submission 78087) | Freshwater microbial communities from Lake Fryxell liftoff mats and glacier meltwater in Antarctica - MAT-06 | ecosystem: Environmental > Aquatic > Freshwater > Ice > Liftoff microbial mat | place...
GATCCCGCGACGGTCATCGACCAGCAGCTCGCCGATTGGCGCGCGCGTGACGCGGAGGCGTTCGCATCCCACTATGCCGCCGATGCGGTGATGACGGACCATCCGGGAGTGGTGACGTTCAGCGGACGCGAAGCCATTCAGGCGCGCTATGCCCAAGCCTTCGCCGCGAGGGGACCGGCAGAGGTGGTCATCGAGGCCCGCATCGTTTCCGGCGACTACGTCGTCGACGATGAGACTGTTTCTTCGGCGCAGGGCGGCGGACGAGCCGTCGTGATCTATCGCGTTGAGAACTGCCTGATCACCCGTGCGGACTATTTGCCGTTCCAGCCGTTCCCTGCGGTCGGTGCGGGCCAATGAACGACAAACCCCTGAGCGAACTGGTTCGGCAAGGCTGGTCGGTCGTGGCCTATTCGGCCACCGACATGAGCGGCGAAACCTATCAGCACAATGTGCTGCTGACCCGCCAGGGCCAGCACCGCATCCTAACCTTACGCAAGAAGATGATGGGCGAGGGGATCGTCGCCTCGGAACTGGAAGTCTGATGAGCGTTCGTCGCCTTGCCAAAATGCAGCCCGCGTCGTTCGCCTTTTCGAAGGCGACCAAAGCCAAATGCGACTGGTGGATCGCCAAATATCCGGAGGGCCGCAAGGCGTCGGCGGTGATCCCGATCCTGTGGCTGGTGCAGAAGCAGGAGGGCTGGTGCCCGGAGCCAGCCCTGCGCGCCATCGCCGAACTGCTGGGCATGCCCTATATCCGGGTGCTGGAGGTCGTCACCTTCTACACCATGTTCATGCTCGAGCCGGTCGGCTCGGTCGCGCTGATCCAGGTGTGCGGCACGACGCCGTGCATGCTGCGCGGCTCGGGCGATCTGATGAAGGTGTGCAGGGACAAGATCGGGCCCAGGGACACGCTGAGCGCCGACGGCCGCTTCACCTGGCAGGAAGTCGAATGCCTCGGTGCGTGTGCCAATGCGCCGATGGCCCAGATCAACGACTATTATTTCGAGGACCTGACCGCCGGGACGATGGCCCGGATCATCGACGACTTCGCCGCAGGCAAGAAGCCCAAGCCGGGCTCGCGCATCGGTCGCCGCAGTTCCGAGCCGGTGGGCGACGACCTGACCCTGACCGACCCGGCCCTGTACGACGGCTCGGCGGCCCGACCGATCGCCAAACTTCCGAACTCGAACCCGGTGACGGCGTGAATATTCTCGTTCCGCTCGTCCCGGCGAAAGCCGGGATCCAGCGCTTTCATGAGGCACGGTGCGTTGGATTTGCCGGGTGCGCCCGGGGTGCAACCTGTCATCCAGAGACCTGGGTCCCGGCTTTCGTCGGGATGAGCGGAGGTTCGTGGTGAATTCTCCCGATCTTTCCGACGAAGCCGCCGTCGCCGCCTATCGCGCCGAGCTCCGGACCGTGGGCCGCAACCAGCGGCTGGCGGGGTTTGCCCTGGTCGTGCTGGGCGCGATCGCCGTCTGGGCGGCGAGCGCCGCGGGCCCCGCCGGACCGATGCTGCAATGGGCCGGCTATGCCGGACTGGCGCTGGGATGGGCGTTGATGCTGGCCGCGATCTTCCTGCGGACCCGCTTTCACCGCCAGCGCATGCGGGAAATCGAGTAATGGCGGCACATTCGCAACGCCGTCAGAAACCTCGGGCATGGTATGGGCCGCTTCAGTCCGGGGGATGCGGCCATGTCGGGACCATCGAACAAGGGCGGCGGGCGCGTCGGCAAGGTGCTGCGCAACACCGGACTTCTACTGGCCAATCTGGCGGGCGCGACCTCGCTGTCGCTGGGCGGAGCGCAAGCCCGGGCCGAGCCGCAGCCGCCCGGCCCGCCGACGCCTCAACCGCAAGGACCCGTGCGTGCGCCTGAGCCTGCAAACCGACCCAATACCCCCGCTCCCGGAGAGCGCACCCCGACGCTGGCCGAGCGCGATATCCGCGACCGCCGAAGCGAACTGTCGCGTCCGCGCGGCAAGGGCGGCGATGGTGGCGGAGGCCACGACCCGATGACCGATCTGCTGCAAGACAAGGACCGTATCTTCACCAACCTGTACGGCTTCCACGACTGGGGGCTCGAGGGCGCCAAGCAACGCGGCTGCTGGAACGCCACACCGGACATGCTGGGCATGGGCCGGGACTGGATCATCGCCCAGGTCAAGAACTCGGGCCTGCGCGGGCGCGGGGGCGCCGGTTTCGGCACGGGCCTGAAATGGTCCTTCATGCCCAAGGCGCTGAAGGACCGGCCGCACTATCTGGTGGTCAACGCCGACGAGTCCGAGCCGGGCACCTGCAAGGACCGGGAGATCATGCGTCATGATCCCCAGCTGCTGATCGAAGGCTGTCTGATCGCCTCCTTCGCGATGCAGGCCCACGCCTGTTACATCTATCTGCGCGGCGAATATGTGCTGGAACGACAGCGCATGGAGGCGGCGGTCAAACAGGCCTATGAGGCCCGGCTGATCGGCAGGAACAACATCCACGGCTGGGATTTCGACGTCTACATCCACCACGGCGCCGGGGCCTATATCTGCGGCGAGGAGACGGCCCTGCTGGAGAGCCTGGAGGGCAAGAAGGGCCAACCCAGGCTCAAGCCGCCGTTCCCGGCGGGCGCTGGCCTTTACGGCTGCCCGACCACGGTCAACAACGTCGAGTCGATCGCGGTGGTGGGCGCCATCCTGCGGCGTGGCGCGGAGTGGTTCGCGGGCTTCGGTCGGGCCAACAACACCGGCACCAAGATCATGTCGATCAGCGGCCATGTGAACCGGCCGTGCAATGTCGAGGAGGCGATGTCGATCCCGCTGCGACTGCTGCTGGAACAGCATTGCGGCGGCGTGCGCGGCGGCTGGGACAATCTGAAGGCCATCATCCCCGGCGGCTCGTCGGTACCGCTGATCACGCGCGAGATGAGCGATGTGGCGCTGATGGATTTCGACAGCCTGAAGGAGATGCGCTCGGGCCTTGGGACCGCGGCGGTCATCGTCATGGACAATTCGACCGATCTGGTCCGAGCCATCGCCCGCATCAGCTATTTCTACAAGCACGAGAGCTGCGGCCAGTGCACGCCGTGCCGCGAGGGCACGGGCTGGATGTGGCGGGTGCTGGAGCGGATGGCGGTCGGCGAGGCGGACCCGTCCGAGATCGACCTGCTTCTGGACGTCGCCGGTCAGGTCGAGGGCCACACCATCTGTGCGCTGGGCGACGCCGCCGCCTGGCCGGTGCAGGGGCTGATCCGCCATTTCCGGCACGAGATCGAGGACCGCATCATCCAGTACCGCAGCCGCCGCGCGAACTTCGCCGGCCATGCGATCGCGGCGGAGTAGGGATGCGCGCGGTCGCCGTCATCGCGCTGATCGGGCTCTCCCTGGCCGCTTGCGGCGAGAGCGCTCCGGCGGGTGTGCCGGTGCCTTCCGAGGTCGCACCGGTCCCGCCTCCGGTGGCGACCAACCCCGCGATGCCAATGGTGTTGACCGCCGACCAGCTGCGTCGGGTCTGCCAGACCGGGCTGGCGGCGATCCACGGCCAGACGGTCGCGGACATCCAGATCGATGGAGTCGAGGGCCGGATCGTCAGCGCCTGGTGGCGGGCACCCGTCGACGGCGGGCGGCGGCGGGCCCAGTGCCGGGTCGACGGCGACCGGGTCGTCTGGAAACCGCTTGAGCGCCTGACGCCCCGGGAGAATCGCTGGATGGACCAGGCCGGTGACCCGGTGACCCGCTTCGTCCTTGACGGCGAGACGGTCAGGGTCAATCAGACGCCGCCGGACGATGCGACGGGCCTGGCCGACAGCGCCGAACCCGCGGCGGGCGAATGATGCGATACTATCGGCAAGTCTCACGCGGAGCCGGCATCGGGCCGGTTTCGAACGGCACCCGTCGGGGGAACTGACATGCGCGGCAAGGTACTGAATTACGACGACAACGCGGGCTCCGGCCTGATCAGCGGCGACGACGGCGTGCGCTATCCGTTCACGCGCGGGGCGCTGAGCGGCGGCGCCCGCGAGGTCTGGAGCGGCTCGACGGTCGATTTCGAGATCGTCGATGGGGCCGCCTCCAACATCTATGTCATCGCCGGCGCGCCCATCAACCTGTCGGGCGACAAGAACAAGATCGTCGCCGCCCTTCTGGCCTTCTTCCTGGGCTGGCTGGGCATCCACAAATTCTACCTCGGCAAGACCACCGCCGGGATCATCATGCTGCTGTGCGGCACCGTCGGCTGGGTGCTGTTCGCCATCCCGCCGCTGATCGTCGGGGTCATCGCCTTCATCGAGTTCATCATCTACCTGGTCAAGCCGGACGCCGAATTCCACCGCGACTATGTGGTGGGGAACAAGTCCTGGTTCTGAGGGACTGCAAGGAGTCCATGATGGTTGAAGAACCCGAAAATCTCGTGGTCCAGATGCTGCATCGCATGGAGACCAAGCTCGACCGGGTCATGGACGACCTGGGCGATCCGAAAATTCGCATGACACATGTGGAAGAAGGCCTGGTCGGCGTCAACCGACGTCTCGATCGGATGGAGACACGGATCGACCGGATCGGGAAACGTCTCGACCTCGTCGACCATCCCTACGGCGGAGTTCGAGAATAGTGCCAACCGCTAAAGTCAACGGTGTAGCCACCGAGTTCGAGGCCGGGATGACCGTGCTTCAGGTCGCCGAACGCGCCGGGCACGAGATTCCGCGCTTCTGCTATCACGAGCGGCTTTCGATCGCCGGCAACTGCCGCATGTGCCTCGTCGAGGTGAAGCCGGGACCGCCCAAGCCGCAGGCGTCGTGCGCCCTCCCGGCCGCCGAGGGCCAGGAGATCTTCACCGACACGCCGATGGTGAAGAAGGCGCGTGAAGGGGTGATGGAGTTCCTGCTCATCAACCACCCGCTGGATTGTCCCATCTGCGACCAGGGCGGCGAGTGCGACCTGCAGGACCAGGCCATGGCCTACGGCCGCGACGGCTCGCGCTATGCCGAGAACAAGCGCGCGGTCGAAGAAAAGAACATGGGTCCGACCATCAAGACCTACATGACGCGGTGCATCCAGTGCACCCGCTGCGTGCGGTTCGTGACGGAAGTGGCGGGCGTGCCGGACATCGGCATGATCTCGCGCGGCGAGGACGCCGAGATCACCACCTATCTCGAAAAAGCGGTCGGGTCGGAGCTGTCGGGCAACGTCAACGACCTGTGCCCGGTCGGCGCCCTGACCCACCGGCCGTGGCAGTTCCACTATCGCCCGTGGGAGCTGAAACCCACCGAGACCATCGATGTGATGGACGCCCTGGGCTCCAACATCCGCGCCGATTCCAAGGGCGCAGAGGTGATGCGCATCCTGCCGCGCGTGCATGAGGGCATCAATGAGGAGTGGCTGTCCGACGTCAGCCGCTATGCCGTCGACGGCCTGCAGCGCCAGCGGCTGGACCGGCCCTATGTGCGCGAGAACGGCAAGCTGCGCGCGGCCACGTGGGACGAGGCCCTCGCCGTGGTGGCGGACCGGCTGAAGGCCGCGCCGGCGGACCGGATCGGCGTGATCGCCGGCGACCTGCAGGACGCAGAATCGATGAAGGCGGCGCTGGACCTGTTCCGGGGCCTGGGCTCGGCCAATACCGACTGCCGTCAGGACGGCGCGCCGCTGGGCCCCGGTCCGGACGGCAAGGGCCCGCGCGAGGGGTGGCTGTTCAACTCGGGCATCGAGGGCATAGAGCAGGCGGACGCTGTGCTGCTGATCGGGGTCGATCCCCGCACCGAGGCCCCGCTGCTGAATGCCCGCCTGCGCAAGGCCTGGCTGAAGGGCAAGATGCGGATCGGCCTGATCGGCCCCAAGCCCGACCTGACCTACGACTATGATTTCCTCGGCTACGGCACCCGCATCCTGTCGCGGATGCCCAAGGCGGCGCGCGAGGCGCTGGAGCGGGCCGAACGGCCGGCGATCATCCTCGGAACCGGCGCGCTGGCGGGGCATCAGGGTGCCGCCGTGCTGAACGCCGCGGGTCGGCTGGCCGCCAAGATTGGCGTGATCAAGGACGGCTGGAACGGGTTCAATGTCCTGCATCATGCCGCGGCGCGGGTCGGCGGGCTGGACATGGGCTTCGTCCCCGGCAAGGGCGGGCTGAACGCCGCCGACATGGTCAAGCCCGGCGCGCTGGACGTCCTGTTCCTGCTGGGCGCCGACGAGATCGAAACCTCGGTCTCGAAGGCCTTCCGCGTCTATCTGGGCAGCCACGGCGACCGGGGCGCGCACGGTGCCGACGTGATCCTGCCGGGCGCGGCCTATACCGAAAAGCCGGGCCTGTATGTGAACACCGAGGGCCGGGTGCAGATGGCCGAACGGGTCGTCTTCCCCAAGGGCCTGGCGAAAGAGGACTGGGCCGTTCTGCGCGCCCTGTCGGCGCTGGTGGGACAGACCCTGCCGTACGACAACATGGACGCCTTGCGCGCGACGTTGATGGCGGATCATCCGACCTTCGGCCGCATCAACTATCGGCCCGCGCCCGGGTCGTTCGACCCGGCGGTGCTGGGCAAGAAGGGCGAGATGGACGACTTGGCCTTGGGCTCGGCGGTGCGTGATCCCTATCTGAACAATCCGATCACGCGCGCCAGCGTGACCATGGCCGAGCTGTCCGCCCTGCGGATCGCCCCGCTCGCCATGGCGGCGGAGTAGGCGATGACCGAGGTCGTTCCCCACCGTTCCAACCCCCTGGCGGCGATCTTTATGTCGGTCGTCGGACTGGCCGTCGCCGCGGCCCTCGCCGTGGGGGCCGTCTGGCTGTGGGGTCAGATTCCGCCGACGTTCTGGAGCGGTCCGGTCGGCTGGTTGCTGATCACCACCGGCGGCATTCTGCTGGTCACGGTCGGCATCCTGATCTCGCTGGCCTTCCTGCTGCTGGCCGACCGCAAGATCTGGGCGAGCGTGCAGATGCGCAAAGGCCCGAACGTGGTCGGCCCGTTCGGCCTGCTGCAGTCGTTCGCCGACTTCCTGAAATTCGTGCTGAAGGAAGTCATCGTCCCCGCCGGCGCGGACAAGGTGGTCTTCCTGCTGGCCCCGCTGTTGACCTTTGTCCTCGCCTTCATCGCCTGGGCGGCCATTCCGTTCGCGCCGGGCTGGGTGATCTCGGATCTGAACGTCGGGGTGCTCTACATTTTCGCGATCAGCTCGCTGGGCGTCTACGGCATCATCATGGGCGGCTGGGCTTCGAACTCGAAGTACCCGTTCCTCGGGTCGCTGCGGTCGGCGGCGCAAATGGTCAGCTATGAGGTCTCGATCGGCCTGGTGATCATCACCGTCATCCTGCTGGCCGGGACCATGAACCTGTCATCGATCGTGACGCAGCAGCAGGGCATGATCTGGAACTGGTTCGCCTTCGGCGGCGGGGCCGGAACGTGGCCGACCATCGCGGTGATGTTCCCGATGTCGATCATCTTCTTCATCTCGGCCCTGGCCGAGACCAACCGCCCGCCATTCGACCTGCCCGAGGCCGAGTCCGAACTGGTGGCCGGCTATCAGGTCGAATACAGTTCGACCCCCTATCTGCTGTTCATGATCGGCGAATACGCCAACATCGTCTTCATGTGTGCCCTGATCACTCTGCTGTTCTTCGGCGGGTGGAATCCGGGCGTGCCACAGTATTGGCTGGACTCCCTGCCGGGTTGGCTCGAGCAAGCCATCTATCTGGTCACCTTCCTCGGCAAGACCGTGTTCTGGTTCTGCATGATCGCCCTGGTGAAGGCCTTTGTGCCCCGCTACCGCTACGACCAGCTGATGCGGCTCGGCTGGAAGATTTTCCTGCCGACCTCGCTGGTCGCGGTCGTCGCCGTCGCCGCCTGGCGTGTGTTTGGAGTGGGTGCATGATCCGTCTGATCGCCGTTGCGATGCTGGTGGCGACCGCCGCCTGCACCATCCCCACCTATGAGGCCGACCCGGTCTCGCCCCGGCAGTGGCAGGAGCGTCAGGAACGTATCCAGCGCGAACAGGCCGAGCGGGACCGTCTGTGCGCCATCACCCGACCTGAGGACCCGCGCAAGGAACAGCTCTGCCGCAGCGTGGTCGGAGGCCAACGCTGATGCTGAACCGCCTCGTCCAGGCCGCCAAAGGCGCCTTGCTGCTCGACGTCGTCGGCGCGATCGGCCTGTCGCTGAAATACATGGCCCGCCCCAAGGCCACGGTGAACTATCCGTTCGAGCGCAATCCGCAGTCGCCGCGCTTTCGGGGCGAACACGCCCTGCGCCGCTATGCCAACGGCGAGGAACGCTGCATCGCCTGCAAGCTGTGCGAGGCCATCTGCCCGGCCCAGGCCATCACCATCGAATCCGAACCGCGCGCCGACGGCAGCCGCCGCACGACCCGCTACGACATCGACATGGTCAAATGCATCTACTGCGGCCTGTGCGAGGAGGCCTGCCCGGTGGACGCCATCGTCGAGGGGCCAAACTCGGAGTTCAGCGTCGAGACGCGCGAGGAACTGCTCTACGACAAGGAGCGGCTGATGGCCAACGGCGACCGCTGGGAGCGGCTGATCGCGAAAAACCTCGAACTCGACGCGCCCTATCGCTGAGTTGTTCCTCCCCCGTCGGGGGAGGAATGGCGTCCTCAGAGCTTTTCGGCGATCACTTCCAGCACCATGGGTGTGATCAAGACGGCGTTGGGATCGGCTTCGGCGGCGTCGAACACGGCAATGACCCGGTCGGCCCAGGCGTGATCGACTTTGCCGGCATCGGCGAGAAAGCGAGGATAGTTGCGGCCCCAGCTGGCGGGCCACTGCCAGATCGCGTCGCCTTTCCGCGCTGTCTCGACGAGCGGCTGCATCGAGCGGATGCGAAAGCCGGCGGCCGGAAGCAGGGCGGGCAGGGTCCGGCCGATGTCGGGCTCGCCGCCCGAGGCGCGCCAGTCATCGACGACGACCCGCTTGAAGTCCTCGATCGCCGGACTGTCGGGCAGGACGGCGAAGGTCCCATAGTCCAGATACTCATGGATCACGGCGACGCCGCCGGGCCGTAGCGCGCCGTGCAGCTTGGCCAGGACCGCGACAGGGTCGCTGACGAAGGCCAGCACCCAGCGCATCCAGAAGGCGTCGGCCCCGGTCACGCCGAGAGCGTCGGTGACCAGATCGACCGTATGGGCCGACACCTGCTCCATGCCCCGGCTTTCGGCCTTGTGCCGCAGGATGTCGACGAAGCGGGCCGACCGCTCCAGCGCATGCACACGACCCCCGCGACCGACGATTTCGGCCAGGTCCAGACTGGCCCAGCCCGGTCCGGCCCCCGCGTCGATCACCGTCGAGCCCGAAGTCACGCCGGCGCGGTGCCAGGCGTCCAGCACCCGTGGACGCCAGACCCCATGCTGCAGGCCGAGACGTTCCACCTCCGCGTCATGGGTCCCCAGCAGATAGTTGCGCTCTTCACTCATCGCGCCCCTCGGATCGGCACCCGACCCGGGTGTCCGTGGCGTGATAGACAAGGCGGCCGGAAGCGGCAACGACCCGTCGAATTCGGCCTTTGCAAAGGCCCCGGCGGGGGCTAGAAGTCGCGCGCTTTCCGAGGCGCTCCGGGCGGGATTCGCGGCCGGGTTTCGGTTTTTGTCAGAACGATCCGCTGGCCGCCGCTTCGCTCGCCGGCAAGGCGTGAGGAGCCGATCCCGCAATGCTCTTGCAAGGCCTGGCCTTCTATCTGTTTGCGACCGTGGCCGTGATCGGCGGCCTGATGGTCGTGACGGCCAAGAACCCTGTGCACAGCGTGCTGTGGTTAATCCTGACCTTCTTTTCCTCTGCCGGGCTGTTCGTTCTGCTGGGGGCCGAGTTTCTGGCCATGCTGTTGGTGGTCGTCTACGTCGGCGCGGTGGCGGTGCTGTTCCTGTTCGTCGTGATGATGCTGGACGTTGATTTCGTGCGGCTGCGCGAGGGCTACGCCCGCTACCTCCCGCTGGCGGCGATGGTAGCCGGGGTGCTGCTGGTCGAGATGGTCCTGATCTCGCTGGTGGTCGTCAGCGGAGGAGCCGCCGCCGGGGCCACAGGGCCGATGGTGGCGACGCCCGAGGCCTCGAACGTCGAGATGATCGGCCGGGTTCTCTACACCGACTATGTCTATATTTTTCAGGCGGCTGGGATCGTGCTGCTGATCGCCATGATCGGGGCCATCGTCCTGACCCTGCGGCACAAGCCCAACATCAAGCGCCAGGACGTCGCCCGTCAGGTCGGCCGCAAGGCGAAGACGGCAATGGAGGTCAAGTCCGTGACCACCGGCGCCGGCGTCACCCCCGAGGATCTGGTCTGATGGTCGTGACCCTGGAACACTATCTTGTGGTGGCTGCCATGCTGTTCACCATCGGGGTGTTCGGCATTTTCGTGAACCGCAAGAACGTCATCATCATCCTGATGTCGATCGAGCTGATCCTGCTGGCGGTGAACATCAATTTCGTCGCCTTCTCGTCCTACCTCAACGATGTGTCGGGGCAGATCATGGCCATGTTCGTGCTGACGGTGGCCGCCGCCGAGGCGGCCGTAGGCCTGGCCATTCTGGTGACCTTTTTCCGAAATCGCGGCGACATCGCCGTGGACGACGCCTCGGTCATGAAGGGCTGATCGTGAACCTCGAGCTTCTCGTCACCCTGGGCGTCCTCGCTCCGCTGCTGGGCGCGGCCATCGTCGGCCTGAGCGGACGGCGGCTGGGCGACCTGCTGTCGAAATCCATCACGACCGGCCTGCTGTTCTTTTCGTGCGTCGTGGCCTGGATCGTCTTCAGCCAATGGACCTGGGGCGGGCTCGAGGCGTTCACCGTCGAGCTGTTCCCCTTCATAAATGTCGGTGATTTCCAGTCCGTCTGGTCGATCCGCATCGACGCCCTGTCGGCGGTGATGCTGGTGGTGGTCACCACGGTGTCCGCGCTCGTTCACCTGTATTCCTGGGGCTATATGGCCGAGGACCCGGACAAGCCGCGGTTCTTCGCCTACCTCTCGCTGTTCACCTTCGCCATGCTGGCGCTGGTGACCGCCGCCGACTTCATGCAGCTGTTCTTCGGCTGGGAAGGGGTGGGGCTGGCCTCCTATCTGCTGATCGGCTTCTGGTACAAGAAGTCCACCGCCTCGGCTGCGGCGATCAAGGCCTTCTTGGTCAACCGGGTCGGCGATTTCGGCTTCGCCCTCGGCATCCTGACGGTGTTCTGGATGTTCGATACCATCCAGTTCGCCGAACTGTTCCCGATGATCGCGTCGAAGGCCGGCACCGGCTGGCTCTTCCTCGGCCACGAGTGGTCGGCGCTGGATCTGGCGGGTGCGCTGCTGTTCGTCGGGGCCATGGGCAAGTCGGCCCAGTTCTTCCTGCACACCTGGCTACCGGACGCCATGGAGGGTCCGACCCCCGTTTCGGCCCTGATCCACGCCGCGACCATGGTGACGGCCGGCGTCTACATGGTCTGCCTGCTGTCACCGATCTATGAGTATGCGCCGGTCGCGTCGGCGATCATCGCCCTGACCGGCGCGGTGACCGCCCTGTTCGCTGCCACGGTCGGACTGGCCCAGAACGACATCAAGCGCGTCATCGCCTATTCGACCTGTTCCCAGCTCGGCTACATGTTTTTCGCTGCGGGTGTCGGTGCCTACCAGGCCGCCATGTTCCACCTGTTCACCCACGCCTTCTTCAAGGCCCTGCTGTTCCTGGGGGCCGGCTCGGTGATCCACGGCATGCACCACGAGCAGGACATGCGGAAGATGGGCGGGCTGTGGAAGCTGTTGCCCGTCACCTATGCGGTGATGACCATCGGCACCATCGCCATCACCGGACTGGGCATCCCCGGCGTCGGCGGTTTCGCGGGCTTCTACTCCAAGGATTCGATCATCGAGAGCGCCTTCGCGTCGTTCACCGAAGGCCACAGTGCCATGGGGCTTTTCGCCTTCATGGTCGGCATTCTGGCCGCAGGGTTGACCGCCTATTATTCCTGGCGGCTGGTGTTCATGACCTTCCACAACAAGCCGGTGTGGAAGGACGCGCATCAGGATGATCACGCTCAGGACGACCACGCCTCGCACACCCGGTTGGAGACGCACTCCGAGCCGATCGTCGACACCCATGACGGCGACGATCATGCTCACGACGACCCCGCGCACCATGGCCCGCTGAAGCCTCACGAGAGCCCGTGGGTGATGCTGGTTCCCCTGATCCTGCTGTCGGTCGGTGCCGTCGCGGCGGGCGTGGCCTTCGCGCCGTACTTTATCGGCGATTTCGAGCATGAATTCTGGCGCGGCGCGATCTTCACCAGCCCGGACAACCACGTCCTGCACGAAAGCCACTATGTTCCGACCTGGGTGAAGTGGTCGCCGCTTATCCTGACCCTGATCGGCACCTTCGCCGCTTTCTGGCTCTATGTGCCGAAGGAAGGCATGGCGCGCCGGATGGGCGAGCGGGGCGGGGTGGTCCACGCCTTCCTGTTCAACAAATGGTATTTCGACGAGCTGTATCAGTTTGTCTTCGTGAAGGGCGCCAAGGCGGTCGGCGACCTGTTCTGGAAGATCGGCGATGTCAAGATCATCGACGGTCTTGGGCCGAACGGCGCAGCCTGGGCCTCGCTGAAGTCGGCGGCCCGGCTGGCGAAAATCCAGTCCGGCTATGTCTACCACTATGCGTTCGTGATGCTGCTGGGGGTGGCGGGTCTGCTGGCCTACGCCCTCTATGCGTGGGGAGGCTGATCTTGCCCCAGATCCCCTATATTCTGAGTGTCGTCACCTTCATGCCGCTGGTCGGTATGGGCCTGATCCTGCTGGCGCGTCTGATCAACAAGGGTGCGGCCGCTTCGGCGGCGCGCTGGATCGCGCTCGTGACCACCCTTGCGACCCTCGGTGTCTCCGCCGTTCTGGTCGCGACCTTCGACCCGTCCAGCGCTGGCTATCAGTTCGTCGAGCGTTATCAGTGGTTCGCTGGCGCCCAGTATTTCATGGGGGTGGACGGGATTTCGATCCTGTTCGTGCTGCTGACCGCCTTCCTGATGCCGATCTGCATCCTGGCCAGCTGGACGACGATCAAGGACCGCGTGGTCGACTATATGGTCGCCTTTTTGGTGCTGGAGACGCTGGTCATCGGGGTGTTCACCTCGTTGGACCTGTTCCTGTTCTACATTTTCTTCGAAGGCACCCTGGTGCCGATGTTCATCATCATCGGCGTGTGGGGCGGGGCGAACCGGATTTACGCGGCCTACAAATTCTTCCTCTACACCCTGCTGGGGTCGGTGCTGATGTTGCTGGCCATGCTGTGGATGGCGGCCGAGACCGGCACCACCAGCATTCCCGCGCTCAAGGAATACGCCTTCAGCCCGACGGTGCAGCCTCTGCTGTGGCTGGCCTTTTTCGCCTCTTTCGCGGTCAAGATGCCGATGTGGCCGGTGCACACCTGGCTGCCCGACGCCCACGTCCAGGCCCCGACGGCGGGCTCGGTGATCCTGGCCGGCATCCTGCTGAAGCTGGGGGGCTACGGCTTCATCCTGTTCAACCTGCCCATGTTCCCGGACGCGTCGGTGATGTTCCGGCCGCTGGTGTTCGCCCTCTCGGCCATCGCCATCGTCTACACCTCGCTGGTCGCCTTCCGGCAGACGGATATCAAGAAGCTGATCGCCTATTCGTCGGTGGCGCACATGGGCTTTGTCACGATGGGCATCTTCGCCGGCAACGATCTGGGCGTGCAGGGCGCGGTGTTCCAGATGCTGAGCCACGGCCTGATCTCGAGCGCGCTCTTCCTCTGTGTCGGCGTGGTCTATGACCGGATGCACACCCGCGAGATCGCCTTCTACGGCGGGCTGACCAGTCGGATGCCGTGGTTCGCGGCCATCTTTCTGATGTTCACCATGGCCAATGTCGGCCTGCCGGGCACGTCGGGCTTTGTCGGTGAAATCCTGACCTTGACCGGCGTCTATGGCGTCTCGACCTGGACAGCGCTGTTCGCCACCACCGGAGTGATCCTGTCGGCGGTCTATGCCCTGACCCTGTACCGCAACGTCATGTTTGGCGAGATCACCAATCCGGCGCTGAAGACCATCACCGACGTCGACGCGCGCGAACTGCTGATCTTCGTGCCGCTGATCATCGGCACCCTGTGGCTGGGCGTGCAGCCCGGTCTGGTGCTGGACTATACCGCCGCCTCGGTCGAGGCCCTGACGACCACGTATCGCGCCGCGGTCGGTGGGTGAGACCATGATGCCTGATTTCGATTTCGCCCTGCGCCTGTCCGCCCCGGAAATCACCCTGGCCGTCGGCGGCCTCGTGCTGCTGATGCTCGGCGCCTTCATGGGCGACAAGAGCGCCCGGCTGGTGTCCATACTGTCGGTCGGCCTGCTGGTCGCCGCAACGGCGGTGACGGTGACCGGGCCGCTGGGCCAGGCCTTCAACGGGGCCTATGTGGCCGATCCGCTGGCGATCTACGGCAAGGCCGTGATCTTCCTGTCCAGCGCCGTGGCCATCGTGCTCGGCGGGGGCTGGATGCAGCGGGCGCGGATCGCCCGGTTCGAATATCCGATCCTGATCGTTCTGGCCTCGGCCGGCATGGGGATGATGGCGTCGTCGGGCGATCTGATTTCGCTGTATGTCGGCATCGAACTGCATTCGCTGGCGCTGTATGTTCTGGCCGCCTACCACCGCGACGACCTGAAGGCGTCCGAGGCGGGACTGAAGTATTTCGTCCTGGGGGCCCTGTCGTCAGGCCTTCTGCTCTATGGGGCCAGCCTGATCTACGGCTTCACCGGCTCGATGCGGTTCGACGAGATCGCCGCCTATGCAGCCGCCAACCCGTCGACCGGCCTGATCTTCGGCCTGGTGTTTCTGATCTGCGGCCTGGCCTTCAAGGTCTCGGCGGCACCGTTTCACATGTGGACGCCGGACGTCTATGAGGGCGCGCCGACGCCGGTCGTGGCCCTGTTCGCCACCGCGCCCAAGGTCGCGGCCATGGTGCTGATCGCCCGCACGCTGGAAGGGGCCTTCGCCGGCTCGCACGAGCAGTGGGCCCAGGTGCTGATCCTGATCTCGTTGATCTCGTTCGCAGTCGGCTCGTTCGGTGGTCTGGTGCAGAAGGACCTGCAGCGGCTGCTGGCCTATTCGTCGATCGCCAACATCGGCTACGCCCTGTTGGCCATAGCCGCCGGGACGACGGCGGGCGTTCAGGCCATGTTGGTGTTCATGACGCTGTATGTCATCGACCAGTTCGGCTTCTTCGCCATCCTGCTTTCGCTGTCGCGCGGCGGCAAGCCGGTGCGGCGGATCGCCGATCTGGCGGGGCTGCGCAAGGACAAGCCGGTGACGGCTCTGGCCCTGACGGTCCTGTCGCTCTCGGTGCTGGGCATGCCGCCGTTCTCGGGCTTCTGGGGCAAATTCTACGTCTTCGGCGCGGCCGCCGACGCCGGCTACTGGATGGCCGCCGCCGCCGGTCTGGTGGCCTCGGTCGTGGCCGGCTTCTACTATCTGCGTATCATCAAGCTGATGTGGTTCGATGCGGCCCCGGAAGGTATCGAGCCCCTCGAGCGGTCGCCGGTCGAGACCAGCGTCATCGCCTGGGCCAGCGCGGCCTTCGCCTTCCCGCTGGTGATCATCGGTCTGACATGGATCGAGCCGCTGAGCCGCGCCGCCGCCGCGGGCTTCGGAGCCGGGTAGGCCACAGATGCCTGCCGCCCCCGTCCTGCTGCTCGACCAGACCGATTCCACCAACGCGGAGGCCCGTCGGCGCGCCGAGTTGGGCGAGACCGGCCCGCTTTGGATCGTCGCCCGCCGTCAGACCGCCGGGCGCGGTCGGCGGGGCCGAAACTGGGACAGCGAGCCAGGCAATCTTTTCGCCAGCCTGCTGCAGCTGACGCAAAAGTCTCCGGCCGAAGCGGCGCAGGTGACCTTTATCGCGGCCCTGGCGGTCGCCGATCTGCTGGACGCCTTCGTGCCGTCATCGCTGGTGACGATCAAATGGCCCAATGACGTGATGCTGGCGGGGGAGAAGGCGGCCGGGGTTCTGGTCGAGTCCGGCGCGCACGACGGCGGTGGCCTGTGGCTGGCGGTCGGGATCGGCGTCAACCTGGCCGGTGCGCCCACCGGGACCGAACGACCCGCGACGGCGCTGGTGCGCCACCTGCGCGCAGACGTCGGCGCGCCGCCGACGGTCGAGGTGGCCGCCGCCAAACTGGCGGACGTCTTCGGTGTGTGGATGGATCGATGGGAGGGGCTGGGCTTCCAGCCGATCCTCGACGCCTGGCGCGCCCGGACCGCAGGACTGGACGGGCCGGCGGTCGCGCGTCTGGGGCATGAGACGCTAGAGGGGCGAGCCGAGGGCGTGGCCGCCGACGGCGCGCTGAAACTCAGGCTGGCGGACGGCTCGCTGCGGCTGATATCCGCCGGCGACGTATTCTTCGGGGAGGCCGCGTAATGCTGCTGGCGATCGAGCAAGGCAACACCAATACGCTGTTCGCGGTGCATGACGGCAGCGAATGGGTGGCGCAATGGCGCACCGCGACCCATGCCAACCGCACGGCCGACGAATACGCGGTCTGGCTGAGCCAGCTTCTGGCCATGCGGGGGCTGGCGATCGCGCAACTTGACGGCTGCATCATTTCCAGCGTCGTGCCTCAGTCGATCTTCAACCTGCGCAATCTGGCGCGGCGGTATCTGTCGGTCGAGCCGATGGTCATCGGCGACAGTGTCGACCTCGGCATGACCTCGCGGATCACCAAGCCGAGCGAGGCGGGTGCGGACCGGCTGGTCAACGCCATCGGCGCGCATCTGGTCTATCCCGGCGACCTGATCGTCATCGACAGCGGGACCGCCACCACTTTCGACGTGGTCGCCGCCGACGGAGCGTTCGAGGGAGGGGTCATCGCGCCCGGCATCAATCTGTCGCTTCAGGCCTTGCACGAGGCGGCGGCGATGCTGCCCCGCATCGCCATCCAGCGGCCCGACCGGGTCATCGGCAAGGACACGGTCTCAAACATGCAGTCCGGCGTCTTCTGGGGCTATGTCGCCCTGATCGAGGGCCTCGTCGCGCGCATCAAGGCGGAGTGGGGCGAGCCCATGACGGTGATTGGAACCGGCGGGGTCGCCTCGCTGTTCGAAGGTGCAACAGATTCAATCGACTGGTTCGATCCGGACCTGACTATCCGCGGCCTGCTCGAAATCTGGCGGCGGAACACCCATCTAAAGGACGCATGAAAAAACAAGTGAACGACGAACTCGTCTTCCTGCCGTTGGGCGGGTCGGGCGAGATCGGGATGAATCTGAATGTCTACGGCTACGGCCCCGAGGCGAACCGCGAGTGGCTGGTCGTCGACGTCGGCGTGACCTTTGGCGACCTGTCGACGCCCGGCGTGGACGTGATCGTGCCGGATCCCTCCTTCCTGGAAGGCGAGACCATCCGCGGCATCGTGCTGACCCACGCCCACGAGGATCATATCGGTGCCCTCGGCTGGCTTTGGTCGCGGATAAAGGCACCACTGTATGCCACACCTTTCACCGCCTTCCTGATCCGCGAGAAGCTGCGCGAGGCGGGCATCCTGAACGAGGTCAAGCTGATCGAGGTCCCGTTGGGTGGGACCATCGACCTGGGGCCGTTCCAGGTGACCATGGTCACCATGACCCACTCGATCGCCGAGCCCAATGCCTTGGCGATCAAGACGCCGTTGGGCACGGTGTTCCATACCGGCGACTGGAAACTGGACCCGTCGCCGGTTATCGGCAAGCCCACCGATATCGCGGCCATCACCAAGCTGGGCGATGAAGGCCTGCTGGCCATGGTGTGCGATTCGACGAACGTCTTCGTCGAAGGCAAGGCGGGATCGGAGACCGACGCCCAGGCAGGGCTGATCGAACTGATCGGCAGCCTGAAGAAGGGGCGGATCGCCGTCGGCTGTTTTGCCTCCAACGTGGCCCGGATGATCAGTGTGATGAAGGCCGCCGATCTGGCCGGACGCCGCGTGGCGCTGGCCGGGCGATCGATGCATCGCATCACGGCGGCGGCCAAACATGTCGGTCTGTTCGATGATTCAAAGCGAATCCTGTCCGAGGAGGAGGCGAGGGTCTGGCCGGCCGAACAGATCCTCTATCTGTGCACCGGCAGCCAGGGCGAGGAGCGGGCGGCCCTCTCCCGCGTCTCGCAGGGGACCCATCCGGTCATCAAACTGGGCGTGGGCGACCACTGCATCTTCTCGTCGCGGGTCATTCCCGGCAACGAACTGGCCATCGCTGCCCTGCAGGACCGGCTCGCCGATCGCGGCGTGCGGCTCTACACCGAGAAGGATCACCCCCACGTCCACGTTTCGGGGCATCCGTGCCGGGACGAGATGAAGCAGATGTACGCTTGGGCGCGGCCGCGGATCGCCGTGCCGACCCACGGCATGCGCCGCCATCTGGCCGAGCACGCCAATCTGGCCCAGGACATGGGCGTGCCGGAGACGGTCACGCCGAGGAATGGCGATATGGTGCGTCTGGCCCCCGGGCCTGCCGCCATCATCGACGAGGTCCCCAACGGCCGGCTCTATGTCGATGGCGGGCGGCTGGTCACCGAACAGGGCGAGGCCCTGCACGAGCGGCGTCACGCCTCGACCAATGGCGTGCTGATCGTCAGCTTTGCGATGGACAAGCGCGGGAAGATCGTCAGCGACATCGATGTGCGCGCCATCGGCCTTCCGGGCGACGCGGAATCGCCGCTGGGCGACGCGCTCGATGACCTCGCCGAGCGGGTCGAACAGGCGGTCGGCAAGCTGAAGGGGGCGGCACTCGAGGACGAGATGGTGATCGAACAGGCCGTGTCCCGGGCGCTCAAAAAAGCCAGTCAGCAGATCTGGGATAGACGGCCTATCGTCGAGACCATTATTCTCAGGCTTTAGGCCACGGGACGTCGCGGATGTACGAGGGTTTTCGCGGGCGGCTGAAGGTCAGAAGCCGGGCCTCGCTGAAGCACGTCCGGCACGCCCGCCACCCGCTGAAGGGCTGGCGCAAATGGGCGCTGATCCTGTTTCAGGCCTGCGTCGGCATCGTGCTGCTCTTCGCCGTGGTGAACCTGACGCTCAGTCTGACGACCTTCCGGGGGACGCAGCCCGTCGAGCGGTCGATCCACGAGTTGCGCAGTCTTTGGTTCAGTCCCGCCGACGGTCAGGCGGTGTCTCCCGAGGCCTTCGCAGTCATCTACGGGGACGAGTTGGGAGCCCAGCCCCGGGCCGTGGACATTCGCGCGCATTTTGCCCGCAAGGCTGAGCAAGGGATATTCCTGCTTGACCATGTGATGGCCGACCATATCGTCCGGCGCTTCGGTCGGATCGACGGACGCACCCTCCCGCCCGGCGTCTATGTCGGGGCGCACGCGGTGGGTCCCGACGGCGATCCCTGGGTCGGGGTGACCAAATGGCCCGCCCACTATCTGTTGTTTCCGCGTCACGCCTATATTCTGGTCGTGCCGGAGACCGGCCAGGCGCTGGCCTTTTCCGCCAGCCAGAACGCCAAATTCGATCCCGATCTGCCCGCCGGTTACCGTCTCGGCGCGCGGATGGCGGCGTACGACGCCGGGGCCTACGACTTTCCCAGCTCGGGGCAGGCGCTGCACGAGATGACCCTGATCACCGACGACCCGGCGCAGGTCGCGGCTGCGCCGGCGGCGCTGGAGCGGGCGCGTGCGGCGCTGGACGCCAGCGGCCTGCGCTATGGCCTGTTGGCCCCGAACTCGAACACGGTGGTCGGCTGCGTCCTTGAGGCTTCCGGCGAAATGAGCCGTCAGCAGCGTAGCCGCATCCTGCTGACGGTTCGGGCACCGGGAATCGGCGCGGACTGCTGGTAGTCTTTGAATCCCGGGCGTGGCCTACCTATAAGAAACCGAATCCGCCGCCCAGGACCTTTTATGCCCGACGTCCCGTCCGAGTTCCGCTACAAGCGCGTCCTGCTCAAGGTGTCGGGCGAGGTGCTGATGGGTGACCAAGCCTATGGCATCGACATGCCGACCGTCGCCAAGGTGGCCGAATCGGTCGCCCAGGTGGCGCGCGAGGGGATCGAGATCTGCCTCGTCATCGGCGGCGGCAACATCTTCCGTGGGCTGTCGAAAGCCGCAGGCGACATGGATCGGGCCACGGCCGACTATATGGGCATGCTGGCCACCGTCATGAACGCCCTCGCCATGCAGGCGGCGCTGGAAAAGATCGGCGTCCAGACGCGGGTGCAGAGCGCCCTGACCATGAACGCCGTGGCCGAGCCCTATGTGCGCCGGCGGGCCCTGCGGCATCTGGAAAAGGGCCGGGTCGTGATCTTCGCCGCCGGCGTCGGTGCGCCGTTCTTCACCACCGACTCGGGGGCCGCGCTGCGGGCCGCCGAAATGGGCTGCGACGCCTTGCTGAAAGGCACCAGCGTGGACGGCGTCTATACCGCCGATCCCAAGAAGGACGCGACCGCGACCCGCTATGAGAACCTGACCTATCACGATGTACTGGCCAAGGATTTGAAGGTCATGGACGCCTCGGCGATCGCCCTGATGCGTGACTCTCACATTCCGATCGTGGTCTTCTCGATTCGCGAGGAAAATTCGTTGCGCCGGACCCTCACGGGTGAGGGGACCTTCACCGTCATTTCGGGCACTAAGTCCGCCTGACCGGTCAAAGACAAGAAAACACGAGAGGCATTGCCATGGCCAAAACCGATCTGAAAATCTACCGCGAGCGCATGGAAAAGTCCGTCTCCGCCCTGAAGGAGGAGTTTAACGGCCTGCGTACTGGCCGCGCCAATGTCGGGCTGCTGGATCCCGTGCAGGTGCAGGCCTACGGCTCGAACGCGCCGTTAAACTCGGTGGCCGCGATCAGCGTCCCCGAACCGCGGATGATCTCTGTCAATGTCTGGGACAAGACCATGGTCGGTCCGGTCGAAAAGGCGATCCGGGCGGCAGGTCTGGGTCTGAACCCCATCGTCGACGGCATGACCCTGCGCATTCCCGTGCCGCCCCTGACCGAGGAACGCCGCAAGGACCTGGCCAAGCTGGCAGGCAAATACACCGAGCAGCAGAAGATCGCCGTCCGCAACGTCCGCCGCGACGCCAACGAGGACCTGAAAAAGGCCGAGAAGGCCGGTGAGATCAGCCAGGACGAGCAGAAGAAAATGGAGACCGAGGTCCAGAAGGATACCGACGCGGCCATCAAGCGCATCGACGAGGCCTTGAGGACCAAGGAAGTTGAGATCATGCAGGTTTGACGGCGCGAATTGCCGTAGGATAAGCGCCGATGCTCGCCGAACCCTCCCATTCCACCGCACCGACCAGCGGTCCGCGCCACGTCGCCCTGATCATGGATGGCAATGGTCGCTGGGCCGAGCAGCGCGGCCTGCCTCGGGCCATGGGCCATCGCGAGGGCGTCCAGGCGTTGAAGCGCACGGTCCAGGCCGCGTCTGATCTGGGAATTCACTGCCTGACGGTGTTCGGCTTCTCGACCGAGAACTGGCGGCGGCCGGCCGAGGAAGTGTCGGATCTGATGGGGTTGGTCCGGTCCTATGTGGCCAGTGACCTGAAACGGCTGGAGCGCGAGGGTGTTCGGGTGCGCGTATTGGGCCGCCGCGCCGGCCTGCCGGTCGATATCGCGGCCATCGTGGAACACGCCGAGGCGACCACGGCCCACAACGACAAATTCCTGCTGCAGGTGGCCTTCAACTACGGCGGAAGGGCCGACATCGTCGATGCCGCCCGGCGGCATGTCGATCGGGTGCTGGCGGGCGAGGCCGTGGGCCCGCTCGACGAGGTGAGCCTGGGCCTGGGGCTGTCGACCGCAGGCGGGCCACCGGTCGATGTCATCGTCCGGACCTCGGGCGAGCAGCGGCTGTCGAACTTCCTGTTGTGGGAGGCCGCCTATGCCGAACTGGTCTACCAGAATGTGCTGTGGCCCGACTATGGACCCGAAGCACTGGCCGAGGCGGTCGAGCAATACCGCAACCGCGACCGTCGCTTCGGTGCCCTGGCGGCACCCGTGCCCGTGCTCGCGGTCGGCTGATGGCGGTCAAGGCGGGCGAGATCGGCCTCAGGGTCGCATCGGCCCTCGTGCTGGCCACGGCGACGGTGCTTGCCATCTGGGCCGGTGGGCTGTGGTTCCTGGCGCTGATGTTGCTGGCGTGTGCCCTCCTTGCGGTGGAATGGGCGATGATGAGCGCAGCCGGGGCCTGGCGGGTCATGGCCGGGGCCGTCGCCTTCGGGCTGGTCGCCGGGGTCGTGGCCGCCCATGCGGGCGAACTGTCGCTCGCGCTGGTCATGCTGGTGTTCGGCGCGGTGTCCGCCGGTCTCTTCGCCCGCAATCGGGGGCAGGAGGCGCTGGATGCCGCCTATGGCGTCCTCTACCTCGGCTGGCCGGCGGTGCTGATCATCTGGCTGCGCGACGTCGACAGCGCCGAAGGCCTGTCATGGACGGTGTTTGCGTTCGTGGTCGCATGGACATCGGACAGCATGGCCTATCTGGTCGGCAGCCAGGTCGGCGGGCCCAAATTGTGGCCGCGTTTTTCACCCAACAAGACCTGGTCCGGCTTTATCGGCGCTGTCGTCGCCGGCACCATCGCCGGCTCACTGCTGGCGGTCTGGCAAGGGATGGCCATCGGGCCGGTGTGGGGCGCGGTGCTGGGTTTGGCGACAGCGCTGGCAACGATGGGCGGCGACCTGTGGGAATCGGCTCTGAAGAGGCGCTACGGCGTCAAGGACGCCGGCAAGCTGATCCCCGGCCACGGCGGCCTGATGGACCGGGTCGACGGGTTGATGTTCGCGGTGGTCGTGGTGGCCTGCGGGCGTTTGATCGTCGTTCTGCTCGAGCGCGCGGGATGATCCGCCGCCGGGTGACGGTTCTGGGTTCGACCGGTTCGGTCGGCTGTTCGACCCTGGACCTGATGGCCCATGCGGAAGCGGCGGGCACCGGCACCTTCGAGGTCGAGGCGCTGACCGGGGGTCACAATATTGCGCGTCTGGCCGAACAGGCCCGGCGCTGGAAGCCGAAGCTGGCCGTCACGGCCGATCCGTCCCGGCTTCAGGAGCTCAGGGCGGCGCTGGCAGGAACGGGTGTGGAGGCGGCGGCAGGGGACGAGGCGGTGATCGAGGCTGCGACGCGTCCGGCCGACTGGATCATGGCGGCCATCGTGGGGGCTGCGGGCCTGCGCTCGACTTGGGCGGCGGCGGCGACGGGCGCGACCCTGGCCTTGGCCAACAAGGAAAGCCTGGTCTGCTGTGGTCCGGCCTTGATCGAGCGCGTCAAGCGCTCCGGCGGCCAGCTGATCCCGGTCGATTCCGAGCATTCGGCCATCTTCCAGGTCTTCCCCCACCACGCTCCACAACAGGTGGAAAAGCTGGTTCTGACCGCGTCCGGCGGGCCGTTCCGGACCACACCGCGCGAAGCCTTGACCAATATAACGCCCGAACAGGCCGTGGCACATCCCAACTGGAGCATGGGTGCCAAGATTTCCGTCGACAGCGCGACCATGGCCAACAAGGGGCTGGAGATGATCGAGGCGGCCTATCTGTTCTCCATGCCGGCGGACCGGATCGATGTGGTCGTCCATCCGGAATCGATCATTCACAGTCTGGTAGAATACGTCGACGGCTCGACCCTTGCCCAACTGGGCCCACCGGATATGAAGACGCCGATCGCCTGCGCCCTCGCCTGGCCCGACCGGATCCCCTGGCCCGCGCCGCGCATGGATCTCGCCGCGCTGGGCCGGCTGACGTTCGAAGCGCCCGACGAGGCCCGCTTTCCGGCGCTGAAACTCGCCCGTCAGGCGTTACAGGCGAGCGGCGCTGCCCCCATCGTGTTCAATGCCGCCAACGAGGTGGCGGCGTTGGCTTTCCTTGACCGTCGGCTGGGCTTTCTCAATATTGCCGCAGTCATCGCCGACACCATGTCGCGCGTGACGGCCTCGGGGGTGGATTTCGGTTCCGGCAGCGCTTGCGACATGGCCTTGGCCGTGGACTCGCAGGCGCGGCGGGTGGCGGAAACCATGGTCAAGGCCAGGGTTGCGGCGGCCTGAATGGCGGAGGGATCAAGACCGTCATGACAGGCTTCCTGGCGCAGGCGCTGCTCTACATCGTACCTTTTTTGCTGGTGCTGACGTTTATCATCACCATTCACGAATTGGGCCATTTCCTCGTCGCGCGCGCATTCGGCGTGAAGGTGGACCGGTTCGCCGTCGGTTTCGGCAAGGCGATCTTCAGCCGGACCGACAAGCACGGTATCGAATGGCGCGTCGGCTGGATGCCGCTGGGCGGCTATGTAAAGTTTTCCGGCGATCTTGACGCCTCCAGCGTGCCGGACCATGCCGGTCTGGCCGAACTGAAGCAGCGCGTCGTCGCCGAGCGCGGTCAGGGTGCCGAACGCGATTATTTCCATTTCAAGCCGATCTGGCAGCGGGCCTTGATCGTGGCGGCGGGACCGGCGGCGAACTTCCTGCTGGCGTTGGTCCTGTTCACCGTCCTCTTCACGGTCATCGGCGAGCAGATCGCGCCGCCGCGTGTCTATCAGGTCGCACCCGGGTCTCCGGCTGCGGCGGCCGGTTTCGCGCCGCGCGACCTCATCGTGTCGGTCAACGGCCGAGCGGTTGAGGACGGCACCGAGGTTACCCGGACCATCATCCTGAGCGCTGGGGACCCCGTGACCTTCGTCGTTGATCGGGATGGCCGTCTGCTGACCCTGACCGCGACGCCGGCGCGACGTGTCGAGCAGGACGAAATTGCTGGACGTATCCGTGTGGCGCGAATCGGTCTGGTGATCGCGCCGCTGCAATCGGACGTCCGTTTCCGCCGACTCAATCCGCTCGAGGCCGCGGGCAAGGGCGTGGAATCCATCGGCAGCACCGTCGCCACCACCGGCACCTATATTGGCCGCATCTTCGCCGGCAAGGAGTCGGGCGATTTGCTCAACGGACCGATCGGCATCGCCCAGGCCGCCGGCGGCGTCACCCGGCAGGCCGTAGAGGCGAATCCTGAGCCAGCAATCATGGCCCGCAACCTGGCTCTGACGTTTATCGGTTTCGCCGCCATAGTTTCGATCGGAATTGGCGTTGTAAACCTGTTGCCAATTCCGGTTCTGGATGGGGGTCACCTGCTGTTCTACGCCTATGAAGCTGTGGCCCGCAGGCCAGTCCCCGCCGGTGTTCAGGAGATCAGCTACCGCGTCGGCCTTGCTTTGCTGGTGGGATTGATGTTGTTCGCCACTTGGAACGACCTGCAGAAGCTGAGCCTGTTCAAATTCCTCGGCGGGTTCGCATGACGAGCCAACGCCAGCCCCCGATGGTTTACCGTATGATCCGAAACGACGCGTCCGTACTTCATCTCGCTCGGGCTCTCAGCCCCAGCCTTGTTGTCATTGCCATGGCCGCAGGGCTTGCCGGCCCCGTGCTGGCCCAGACCGCGCCCGTAGCCGGGCCGGTTGCTCAGCCCGCCCGGGCACCGGACGAGGCCGCGACGCCGGTCCAGCCCGAGCGCCTGGTGATCAACCGTATCCTCGTGCGGGGCAATCAACGCATCGATCAGACCACCGTCCTGTCCTACCTGCCGATTCAGCCGGGCGACACGGTCGATCCCGCAGTGCTGGACATCGCGGTCCGGACCCTGACCCGCACCCAGTTATTCGCCGACGTCCAGCTTGGCGTGCAGCCGAACGGCGACCTGATCGTCCAGATCGTTGAAAATCCGATCATCAATCAGGTCGTGTTCGAGGGGAATGGCGCGATCAGCGAGGACAAGCTGCGCGAGGAAGTCACCTTGAAGCCGCGGGGCATCTATACCCGGGCCCGGGTTCAGGAAGACGTCGGCAAGATCGTCGAACTGTACCGCCTGTCGGGCAGAATCTCCGCCACGGTCACGCCCAAGCTGGTGCAATTGGACCAGAACCGCGTCGATGTGGTGTTCGAGATCGACGAGGGCCCGGAAACCGGCGTGCGCGCCATCACCTTCCTAGGCAACACCGCCTATTCCGACAGCGAACTGCGCGAGGTCATGGTGACCCAGCAGTCGCAGTGGTGGCGTCTGTTCTCGACCAACGACAACTACGACCCGAACCGACTTGACTATGACCGCGAGCAGCTGCGGAAATTCTACACCAACCGCGGCTATTACGATTTCCGCGTGCTGTCGGCGATTTCCGAACTGGCTCCCGATGACAGTGCGTTCGGCATCACCATCACGGTGGACGAAGGCGACCGCTATAATTTCGGCGTTGTCGACGTTGTCACCGAGAACGACCGCCTGAACCCCGACTTCCTCAAGCTGCTGCTGCCTGTTTCGACGGGCGACCTTTACGAGAGCGACAAGATCGAGACGGCGGTCGATGCGTTGACGTTCGCGGCGGGCTCCGCCGGCTATGCCTTCGTCGAGATCGAACCGACCTACCGCGCCAACGCCGAGACAGACACCATCGACGTCACTTTCAACGTCAAGGAAGGTCAGCGCGTTTACGTCGACCGCATCAACGTCATCGGCAATACGCGCACGCTGGACAATGTGATCCGTCGCGAGATGATGCTGACCGAAGGCGACGCCTTCAACCGCACCCTGCTGGAGCGGTCGCGCAACAATCTGCGGGCCCTGGGCTTCTTCAAGGATGTCACGGTCGAGGAGGCGCGCGGCTCGGCCGGCGACCGTTCGGTCGTCAATGTCACCGTGGAAGAGCAGCCGACCGGCGAACTGTCCGTCGGGGCCGGCTTCAGCTCGGTCGACTCGTTCGTCGTGAACCTGGGCATCACCGAGCGCAACTTCCGCGGACGCGGCCAGAACGTGGTCGCCCGGGTGGAATGGGGCTCTTTGCGGCAGCAGGTCGATTTCCGCTTCACGGAGCCGAAATTCTTGGGCCGCGACCTGCGGGCCGGCTTCGACGCCTTCCACTCCCGCTACGACCTCAGCGAGTTCTCGTCCTACGACTATCGTTCCACCGGTGGCGGCGTGCGTCTGTCCTATCCGTTGAACGGCTACACACTGTTGAGCACGCGCTACTTCCTCAAGAAGGACGAGATCATCGTTCCCCAAGGCTTTTGCAGCGCGACCGGATCCGGATCGAATGCCCTGTGCGATCAGATTGGCTCGTTCCTGAACTCTTCGGCGGGCTACACCCTGCTGGTCGATCGACGCAACGACCCCGTGCGCCCCACCCGCGGCTGGACCGGGTCGCTGCGGCAGGACTTCGCCGGCATCGGCGGCGATGTGAACTATGTGAAGACCGAGGCCGACGTCTCCGCCTATTGGGGCATCACCCCCGACTGGGTGGTCACCGCCACCGCCTCGACGGGCTACGTCTCCGGCTGGGGCGGCGACCCGATCCGGATCAACGACCGCTTCTTCAAGGGCGGCAACAGTTTCCGGGGTTTTGAAACCGCCGGACTCGGTCCGCGCGACCTGACGACCAACGATGCGCTTGGTGGCAACTTTTACGCCATCGGCACGCTTGAACTGACGGTGCCCAACTTCCTTCCGGAACAGTACGGCATTCGCACCTCCCTGTTCGCCGATGTCGGCACGCTGGGCGTGCTGGACGGCCGGTACACGGTGACCGACCTGGGTCAGCCGGACGCCAACATCATTGACGAACTGAGCCTGCGCGCGTCTGCGGGTGTCAGCATTCACTGGAAGTCGCCGATGGGACCCATCCGCTTCGACCTCAGCCAAATCCTCGGCCAGGAAGTTTACGACCGGACCGAGACGTTCCGCTTCTCGACTTCAACCCAGTTCTAACCGTGCGGGGATTGCCCCGCCCAAAGGTCTACGATGAAATTGTTCGCAATCGGCGCATTCGCCCTCGCTTTCCTCGCCGCCGGTCAGGCTACCGCCCAGACCCAGGCTCCCGCCAACCCGGGGCCTGTCATCCCGGGCGTCTGCGTTTTCCACAATGACCGTCTGCTGGCTCAATCCACCGCCGGCCAGTCGGTCCAGACCGGCATGCAGCGTCTGCTGGCAGAGGTTACGGGCGAACTCCAGCCTTACGCCGCCACTATCAACACCGAGGCCCAGCAACTGCAGCAGGGGGGAGCGGCCGCCGATCCGACCGGTTCGCGCCGTCAGGCTCTTCAGCAGCGCGCCCAGGAAGCCCAGCAACTCGAGCAGCGGCGACAGACTGAGCTGCAATACACCCAGCAACTGCAGATCCGCGCCATCGCCCAGGCAGCCGATCCGCTGCTGGTTGCCATCTATCAGGAGCGTGGCTGCGGGCTGCTGCTCGACCGTTCGGCGGTCTATGTCTACAACCCTGCGATGGACGTCACCGACCTGGTGATCCAGCGCCTGAACACCGCGCTGCCGTCGCTCAGCTTCAATCGCCTTGAGGTGCCGGCCGACCTGCAGCAGTAGGCGGCGGACCGGTCGCCATGCCCGATCCCCGTTTTTTCGAGAGCCTGCCGGCGCTGACCGTCGGCCTGCTATCGGAGCGGATCGGCGGCGAAGTATCGCACGGCGGCGACACTATGGTTTCGGCTGTGGCTCCCCTGTCCTCGGCGGGCCCCGGCGATCTGGCGTTCCTGGGTGACCGTCGCTTTTCCACCGCTCTGACCAGCTCTCTGGCCGGTTGCCTTATCTTGCCGGCCTGGGCGCTGGACGCGGCACCGTCGAACGCCGCGGTCATCCTCTCGAACGAAGCCCAGGCCGCCTGGGCGCGCGCGTCGATCTTGTTGCACCGCCCCATTCCGCTGGATTTCGCCGCCGAGCCGGCGGATGTGATCGAGGATGAAACCGTCGTGCTGGAGCCCGGCGTGGTTCTCGGGCGCGGCGCGCGGATCGGCCGGGGTACGCGCATAGGGGCCAATACCGTCATCGGCCCGGGCGTCCAGATCGGGCGCGACGGCTGGATCGGGTCCAATGTCAGCGTCGGATTTGCCCTGATCGGGGATCGCGTCCGCATTCTGGCCGGGGCGCGAATCGGCGAGCCCGGGTTCGGCGCGGCGGCCTCCCGGGCCGGGCCGATCGATATTCCGCAGCTGGGCCGGGTGATCATTCAGGACGGGGTGTCGATCGGCGCCAACACCTGCATCGACCGCGGTGCCTATGACGACACGGTCATCGGCGAGAACAGCAAGATCGATAATCTGGTCATGATCGCCCACAATTGCGTCATCGGCCGCAACTGTCTGATCGCTGCCCAGACAGGGATTTCAGGATCGGTGACGGTCGGCGACGACGTCATTTTCGGCGGCAAGGCCGGCATCGGCGACCACATCAAGATCGGTGAGGGGGCCCGGGTGGCGGCGGGGGCCGGCGTGCTGGCCGACATCCCCCCCGGCGAGACCTGGTCGGGCTATCCGGCCAAACCCCTGCGACAGTTCTTGCGCGAAGCTGTCTGGCTCGCCAAACAGGCGTCCGGCAAGGCGCGCGCGGGAAAGGCCGGAGAATGAGCGACGGAACGATCGACTATGCGGAGGTGATGCGGCGCCTGCCGCACCGCTATCCCTTCCTGCTGATCGACAAGGCCGAGGATTTCGTCGCCAACACCTCGATCACCGGCATCAAGAACGTCACCCACAACGAGCCCTATTTCCCCGGTCATTTTCCGATCGACCCGGTCATGCCCGGCGTGATGATCATCGAGGCCATGGCCCAGACCGGCGCCCTGCTGATGTCCAAGTCGATGGATGTCACGGTCGAGGGCAAGGTGATCATGTTCATGTCGATCGACGGCGTACGATTCAGAAAGCCGGTCCGGCCCGGGGATCAGCTGCGCATGAAGGTCGTGGTCACCCGCATCCGGGGCGATATCTTCAAATTCCGCGGCGAGACCTTCATCGACGGCAAGCTGGCCTCTGAGGCGGACTTCGCCGCCATGATGATGACCATTGCCCAGCCGGCCGTATCGTGAGCATCCACGCGACGGCCATCGTCGACGCCGGGGCGGAGCTGGCGGGCGACGTCGAGATTGGGCCCTGGTGTATCGTTGGGCCGGGCGTCGTGCTGGCCGAGGGCGTGCGCCTGGTCAGCCATGTGGTGGTCCAGCAAGACACGTCGGTCGGGGCTCGTACCGTCATCCATCCCTTCTCGCTGATTGGGGGCGACCCACAGCATACGGGCTACAGGGGCGAGACGGTGCGGTTGGAGATTGGCAACGACAACCTGATCCGGGAGCATTCTACTTTCAACCGCGGCACGCCCCATGGCGCGGGCGTGACCCGCATCGGGTCGCACGGCCTGTTCATGACCGGTGCCCACGTCGGTCATGACGCGGTCGTGGGCGACCAAGTCGTTATGGCCAACCAGGCCACGCTTGGCGGCCACGCAAGGATCGGCTCGAAGGTCTTTCTCGGTGGACTGGCCGCCGTGCACCAGAATGGGCGGGTGGGGCAGGGCGCGATCGTCGGCGGCCTGGCGGCGGTGACCCGTGACGTCATTCCCTATGGCTCGGCCTGGGGCAATCACGCGCGTCTGCACGGCCTCAATCTGATCGGCCTGAAGCGCAAGGGCTATGACAAGACCGCCATACGGAGGCTGCTTGCGGCCTATCGCGATCTGTTCGAGGGGGGCGGGACCTTCGCCGAACGGCTGGACGCGGTCGAAGGCGGCTATGCCGACCTGCCGGAGATCATGGAGATCACCGCCTTCATCCGCGAGGACGGCAAGCGGCCCCTCTGCCTGCCGGGCGAATGAGCAAGCTGGGTCTGATCGCCGGTGGTGGGGCGCTGCCTGTCTCCGTGGCGGCGCGCTGCGAGGCCGAGGGCCGGCCCGTGTTCCTGATCCGGCTGGCCGGGTTCGCCGATGCTCATCTGGCGCGCTATCCGGGCATCGACGCCGGTATGGCCGAGTTCGGAAAGATCCTGTCGGCGCTCAAGAAGGCGGGGTGCACGGCGGTGTGTTTCGCCGGGACGGTCAGCCGACCCGATTTCAGGACACTGAAGCCCGATCTGAAGGGGGCGACCCTGTTGCCGGGCATCATCGCCGCCGCCAGCAAGGGCGATGACGCCCTCCTGCGCAAAATCCTGTCGGTGTTCGAGGGCGAGGGTTACGCGATCGAGGGGGCCGACGACGTCCTGGGTGGCGATACCTTGCCGGCCGGGGCTCTGGGCACGATGACGCCGACGAATGCCCAGCTTGATGATCTCAGGAAAGCGCTTCACGTCGCGGAAAAGGCAGGGGAACTGGACATCGGCCAGGGCGCGGTCGTGTGCGACGGTCTGGTGCTGGCCGTCGAGGCGCAGGAGGGCACGGACGCGATGCTGGCCCGCGTGGCCGGGTTGCCCGCCGATCTGCGCGGCTCGGCCGCCGAGCGGAAGGGGGCGCTGGGCAAGGCGCCCAAACCGATCCAGGATCTGCGCGTCGACATGCCGGTGATCGGGCCGCAGACCCTCGAATTGGCCGCAGCGGCCGGTCTGGCAGGCGTCGGCGGCGTGGCCGGAAAGCTGATCCTGATCGACCGCCCGACCCTCGTCGAAGCGGCCGACCGGCTGGGACTGTTCGTCTGGGGCGAGACGCGGTGAGCCGCCCGCTCAAGATCATGCTGGTGGCTGCCGAAGCGTCGGGCGACGACCTCGGTGCCGGGCTGGCGCGAGCGTTGAAGGACCGGCTCGGTACGGACGTGGTTTTTGTCGGCGTCGGGGGTTCGAAGATGGCCGCCGAGGGCGTGCCAAGCCCGTTCGACATCGCCGAACTGTCCATCCTGGGCTGGCTGGAGGGGCTGAAGGCCTATGGGCTGGTCAGGCGGCGGGTGGCCGATACGGTGGCTCTGGCGGTGGCGGAAAAGCCCGACGCCGTCGTGCTGATCGACAGCTGGGGCTTCACCATCCGGGTCGCCAAGGCGTTGAAGACAGCGCTGCCGGGGGTGCCGCTGATCAAATATGTCGGACCACAGGTGTGGGCGTCGCGCCCGGGCCGGGCGAAGACGCTGGCGGCCTCGGTCGATCACCTGCTGGCGCTCTACGCCTTCGACGCCCGCTGGTTCGAGCGCGAGGGGCTGCAGACGACCGTGGTCGGTTCCCAGGCGCTGCATGTGGACATGAGCGGAGCTGATCCTGAGGCCTTCCGCGCTTCACACCATATCGCGGCCGGGACACCCCTGATTGTGGTGCTGCCCGGCAGCCGGCCGTCGGAAATCCTTCTGATGACCCCCGTCTATGAGGCAGCGGTCGCGCGGCTGAAGCAGGCCAATCCGGCGCTGGCGGTGGCGGTCGTCGCCGCGGGAACGGTGGCCGCCGACGTCACCGCGCGCGTCGCGACCTGGCCGTTCCGTGCCCATGTCGTGGCCGAGGCCGAGAAATACGCCGCCATGCGGGCCGCCACCGTCGCCCTGGCCACCAGCGGCACGGTGTCGACGGAACTGGCTCTTGCAGGTGCGCCGATGGTGATCGCCTATCGCTTCCAGCCGCTCAGCTATGCGATCATGAAGCCGTTCTTCACGGGGAAATACGCGACCCTGTTCAACCATGCTGCGGGCGAGGAGATCGCCCGGGAACTGATCCAGACCGACGCCACGCCAGAGAAGCTGGCCGTCGAGGTCGGGCGGCTGCTGGCCGACCCGGAGGCGCGGCGCGCGCAGGCGGAGCGGCAGACAGCGGCGCTGGACCTTATGGGGCGAGAGGGCCGCGACCCGTCAGAGATCGCGGCGGAGGCGGTACTGCGGGTGATCGCGACCAAGCGGGGGTAAGGCTCGCCGCTGGGCGGCGAGCCTTCCGTTCCTCGACCGTCGTCACCCCACGCGGGCCGCGATCCCGGTCAGGGTTTGCTTCAGGCCCGCCATGCGCTTGGCCGTCTGGTCGTTGCCCGAGACCCGTACCTCTCCGGCCAGGGCCCGAAGCGAGCGTGCAACGGCGGCGTCACGACCGCCGTTGTCGATCAGCGGCATCGCCTGATCGAGCACCTCGGTGATGCGACCCATCATCTCGACCGGCATGGCGTTGTCGCGCGCCATCTGATCCAGATAGGCCCGGGCCACGACCGGGTGGGCGGGCCAAGTGACGGGGAACTGCTGCTGCGGGTTCACCGTCTCGCCCTGCTCGGCCATCATGGCGGCGGCGATCTCGTTTGCGGTCAGGTATTCGCTGGGTTGAAGGGTGAAGACGTCCAGCCCGCGCGCGATCTCCGTGCCGTAGATGCGACCGTTGTACCAATAGACGGACCAATAGCCGCCCTGGCTGGCTCGGTCGGCGTTGACCGGGCCGCGGTCGAAATAGGCGATCTCGCGCACATCGGACGAGTCCGTGAAGTCGCTGATCGAGATACCGCCCTGGTACCAGGCCTGCACGAAGATGTCGCGGCCGGGGATGGGAACCAGCGAGCCGTTGTGGGCGACGCAATTCTCGAGGTCGGTCTGGGCGGCGGGCAGCTTGTAGTAGCTGCGGAACACCAGCTGGCCATCGACGATGTCATAGATGGCATTGGCGCCCCAGGTCAGCGGGTCCTGGACGCGGCAACGCGGTCGTCCACCGCCGCCCCACTCGTCGGTGAAGACCACCTTGGTGCCGTCGTTGTTGAACGTCGCCGAATGCCAGTAGGCGAAGCCTTCATCGACCACGGCGTCCATGCGTCTTGGCGCGCGCGGGTCGGAGATGTCGAACAGGATGCCGTTGCCCGAGCAGGCTCCGCCCGCGATGTTCTTCGACGGGAACAGGGTGATGTCGTGGCAATGGTTGGTGCTGCCCGTGGTCTGGGTGCCCGGGCCGTGATTGCCCCCCCGCCACAGGCCGGCGATTTCGCCGGTCGCCTGGTCGGCGAAGACGGTCGGGCTGTCGATGATCCGGGATCGGGACGGATCGGCCAAGGGGATCTCGATCACATCGACCCGGAACAGGGCCGTGCGCGGATCGCCCGTGGTGCCGACGACGCAGCCGGCCAGTTCGCGCTCGTCGCGGATGCCCGCCGTTCCTGAGTTGTAGACGATCAGGCGGCGCGCGTCCGCGGCCACCACCGAATGGGTGTGCGAGCCCCGGCAGGTCTGTACCTGGCCGACCTGGACCGGGCGCGTCACGTCAGAGATGTCGAAGATGCGGACACCGCGGAAACGATCGGCGCTGGGGTCCGGCCCGACGCCTTCGCGACCGCAATCGACCCGGCCGTTGGTGGACTCCACCGACATCAGCATCAGGTTGCCGACGATCGACACGTCGCCCTGGCCGCCGGGGCAAACGATCGAACTGATCAACTGTGGCGCGGCGCCCTCTCCGAGGCGGTAGAGGTTGACGCCGTGGTAGTTGCCGGTGGCCAGGAGGTCGCCGGAGAAGGCCATGTCAGTGTTTGAGAAGCTCAGGAAAGGTGAGCGACCACCCCCCTGAACGGCTGGTGCCGGCCCCCGGCGGGCCTCGCCGCCTTCGCTTGCGGGCGGCGCACGGAGCGGCAGACCCTCCGGGTTGGACGGATCGAAGAAGCCGGGGGGTTTGGGCAGACTGGCGATCAACTCCATGTTGCTGGCAGCCTGTCCGGCGTCGCGGAATCCGGCGCGCAGATTGGTTCGCGGGTCCGGCGATCGTTCCCGCGACAGGGCGGTCATGCGTTTGATCTCGGCCTGCTGCTCGTTCGTCACGTCGGTGGCGAAGCGATACAGGACCGGATCGTAGGCCGAGCCCGACCGGGCGAACAGGTCCGCGACCATCTTCACCGCGCCCTCGTGGTGGGCGATCATCCGTTCCAGGAACAGGCCGTCGAACGCGGGGCCCTGCGAGGCGGCGAGGGCCGCCATCTGCTCGGCGCTGGCCATTCCCGACATGCCCGCGTGGGCGGCCATCGCCTGGCCGCCGTGGGCCGAATGGTCCATCCCGGCCATTGAGTGGGCCTGGCCCGGCTCCGGCGCTGTCTCGCCGCGCTCGCGCAGCCAGCCTTGCATGAACGCGATCTCGTCGGCCTGGGAGGCGTTGATACGCCCGGCGATGTCGATGACGGACTGGGTGTTGGTGCGATCGGCCACCAAGGCAGCCATCTCGACGGCCTGGGCATGGTGCAGGATCATGTCCTGCATGAATTTCACGTCGTCGGCGGAATAGCGGTTGTCGGCGATACGCGAGGCTTCGCGACCCTCAAGCGTGCGGCTGGCCTGGCCCGGCGCGCCCGGCTGGACGATCGGTGCCTGCTGCGCCAAGGCGCTACTGGCCACCAAAAAAACACCGGCGGCGGCAGAGCACCCCAACAGCCTACGAACGGTCAAACCGGTTTTGCGCACTGAACTCACTCCCAGGGACGATGACCGTCAGACCTAGCATGTGAAATACTGTAACAGAAAGCGTGGTTTTGCGACTCGACTGCCCCAATTGAAAACGCCGTGACGCGGGTCCCGGCGCTTTAACGCTGCGGCTTGCGGCCCGATCAACCGCGAGACTGGATCGGGACATAGTCCCGTTCGGTCGGGCCGGTGTAGAGCTGGCGCGGGCGGCCGATCTTCTGGCCGGGGTCGGCCATCATTTCCTGCCACTGGGCAATCCAGCCGACCGTGCGGGCGAGGGAGAACAGCACGGTGAACATCGAGGTCGGGAAGCCCATCGCCGACAGGGTGATGCCCGAATAGAAGTCGACGTTGGGGAACAGTTTCCGCTCGATGAAATATTCGTCGTTCAGCGCGATCTCTTCCAGAGCCTTGGCGACCTGGAACAGGGGGTCGTTGGGATCGCCGACGGCGGCCAGCACCTCGTCGGCGCTCTCCTTCATCACCCGGGCGCGCGGGTCGTAGTTCTTGTAGACGCGGTGGCCGAAGCCCATCAGCTTGTATTTCTTGGCCTTCACGCCCTCGATGAACTCCGGGATCTTGTCCGGGGTGCCGATCTCCTTGAGCATGTTCAGTGCCTCCTCGTTGGCGCCCCCATGCGACGGGCCCCACAGGCAGGCGATGCCGGCGGCGATACAGGCGAACGGATTGGCCCCCGACGAGCCGGCCAGACGCACCGTCGAGGTCGAGGCATTCTGCTCGTGGTCGGCGTGGAGAATGAAAATCCGGTCCATGGCCTTGGCCAGAACCGGATTGACAACATAGTCCTCGGCCGGGACCGCGAAACACATACGCAGGAAATTCTCGGCATAGTTCAGTTCGTTGCGCGGCGAGACGAAGGGCTGGCCGATGTGGTATTTGTAGGCTCGGGCCGCGATCGTAGGCATCTTGGCGATCAGCCGGATGGCCGAGATGTTGCGCTGGACCGGATCATGAATGTCCAGGCTGTCGTGATAGAAGGCCGACAGGGCCCCGACCGTGCCGACCATGATCGACATCGGGTGGGCGTCGCGGCGGAAACCTTCGAAGAAGCGGTCGAACTGGGCATGCAGCATGGTGTGCATGGTGATGCTGCGCTCGAAGCTCTCGTACTCCGACGCCGACGGCAGTTCGCCGTGTAGCAGCAGGTGGCAGACCTCGACGAAGTTGGACTGCGACGCCAACTGGTCGATCGGATAGCCGCGGTGCAACAGGGTACCGACGTCGCCGTCGATGAAGGTGATCGCGCTCTCGCACGCCGCCGTCGAGGTGAAGCCGGGGTCATAGGTGAAGGCGTCGGTCGCCGCATAAAGCTTGCGGATATCGATCACGTCCGGGCCCGTCGAACCGGACAGGACCGGCAGTTCCACGGCCTTGTCGCGGTAGGTCAGGATCGCCGTTCCGGCGGGTGTCACAGTGTCAGTCATGTCGGCCCCTTTTGAAGGCGCGGAGCCCGACGACAGGACGTCGGGTCGCAGCCGCTTTGTCTAATGTCAGATACTCTGTTGCAGCGCATCATCCAAACGTCCGAGGCTTTCTTCCCGCCCCAGAGCCGCGAGCGTCTTGGCGATGTCCGGTGAAACGCCGTCGCCGGTCAATGCCGCCCGCACGGCCGGGCCGATCTTGCCGAAGCCGACCGCTTCTTCCTCGGCGAAGACCTTCAGTTCGGCTTCCAGCGCGAAGACATCCCAGCTCTCGAACAGTTTCAGCCGGCGGGTCAGCCGCCCGATGCGCTCGCCCGATTCGCCCGACAAAATTGGCAGGGCCTTTTCGTAGATCGCCAGCGGTCGGACTTTGAGCACGAAGCCGGTCTGGTCGGCCAGCTCCAGCAGGGTCCGGGCCCGGTCCTTGACAAAGGGCATGGCCCGCAACAGGCGCGTCTCGTCGTCGGGACCCAGCGCGTGGCCGCGCGCGAGGTGGACGTCCAGCGTCTGTTTGGCCAGCCGGTCGTCGTCGGCGAGGCGGATCCAGTGGGCATTGACGTGGGCCAGTTTGTCGAAGTCCAGCCGCGCCGGTGCCTTGCCAACGGCGGCGAGGTCGAACCACTCGACCGCCTGGGCGTCGCTGAACAGTTCGTCGTCGCCGTGGGCCCAGCCCAGCCGGGCCAGATAGTTGCGCATACCTTCCGGCAGATAGCCCATCGCGGCATATTCATGGACCGCCTGGGCCCCGTGCCGCTTGGACAGTTTGGCACCGTCCGGCCCGTGGATCAGCGGGATGTGGGCGAAGCTCGGGCGCCTCCAGCCGAGCGCGTCATAGATCAGGCTCTGGCGGGCCGCGTTGTTCAGGTGGTCGTCGCCGCGGATGACATGGGTGACGCCCATGTCGTGATCGTCGACCACCACGGCCAGATTATAGGTCGGCGCGCCGTCGGAGCGCAGCAGGACCAGATCGTCCAGATCGTCATTGGCCCAGGCGACGGTGCCCTGGACCTCGTCCGCGACCGTGACCTGACCCGGA
>Ga0105049_10000719_pt1 | contig 37486 bp, 25 predicted proteins | sample MAT06_FD_78087 | JGI IMG/M metagenome (GOLD analysis project Ga0105049, IMG submission 78087) | Freshwater microbial communities from Lake Fryxell liftoff mats and glacier meltwater in Antarctica - MAT-06 | ecosystem: Environmental > Aquatic > Freshwater > Ice > Liftoff microbial mat | place...
CGCCACCGACGTGAACCGGGTAGGAGATGGCGGGATCGTCGGCAAAAATCTCCCGTGGAACGCGACGCAGGTAGGCATTCTCGACGTGGCGGAAGAGGCTCTGCTGGGGATTGTCGAAGGTGAGGTCGTCATAGCCCAGCGCCAGCGTGATCGACGCCGGAGTGCCCACCGTGGCAACACGGCCAGTTGGATCGAACCGGAGCAGAACGCCGGTGTTGCGCGGAGAGGTGATGAGCGGACCGTCAAGGATTCCGCCAGGCTTTACCTCCCAAAGTGGAATGCCGGAGAGCGGGTTGTTCTGATCCAGCTTAAAGCCCGCGATCTTGGTCTCCGCCGTATCGACAAGGATGAGGCGGCTTGGCGCGGTCACGCCGGGGATGTTTCCGAAGACCGCGAAGCGGAGGAACGGGTCCTCGGGCTTGTCGCCCCAATAGACGGCCTGGGGGACGGAGCTTTCGCCCTGCCCGCCGAATCCGCGCTTTTCCGTCTGCCACTGCCCGTTGACGAAGAGCTGGGGTGAAAGGAAGGAGCCGTAGGCCGCATTGAAGACGCTGGCCATGCCGAACTCGATGGGATAGCCGAGCGGGTTGGCGGGGGTTTGTGTCTGGTTGAAGAGCGTGTAGGTGACCTTAAGCACGCGCTCCTGAAGAATCGGCCCGATGATATTTGAAATCCGAAGTTCTGGAAGCGCCACGATTTCCATCTTCTGCTCGAGGATACCGACGGACGCGCCGCTGGAGTCCCTGATGCTGAAGATCAGCGTGGCGGTGTTGGCATCCTCGTCCAGTTCGAGATCGTCGAGGCTGCCCGCGAAATCGCCGCCAAAGCCACGCCCGCGATTGTCCAGGAAGATCGTCTGCTGGCCGGTCGGCTTGTTCAGGCGAAGCTGAGCCACGGCGAAACTTTCCAACGTGCCGCCAGCGGTTCCGCCCGAATCGATGAACGTGGGTCCGGCGGGGATACCGACCCGATAGCGGCCCGTATAGCTCTGCTGCTGGAAAATTGCTCCGGTGCTGCTGTCGGATACGATCTGGTCACGAAACTCCAGCCAGAACTCCAGAAAGGAGCTTCCGATGATATTGTCGCCGGGGCGCGACTCCTGCACATTGCCATCGCCGTATACAGGCGAGGCGGGATCGACGCCGCCGAAGAATTCGACGAGTTCGGGAGTAATCTCGTTTTCGAGCAACGGGACAACGGCGTTGGAGGCGATGAGGGAGATGCCTTCCTCGCGAGCGCCGACCAGCACGGAATAGCTTCCGCCCGGTAGTCCCGGAATCGAATAGCGCGAATTCTGGAAGTCCACGAGCGCCGGAAGAATGATCTCGCCTTCGGCGTCCGCAAAGAGGTACTGCTGCTCCGGTCCGGTGAGCGCGTGAGCGACCGCGCGGAGCGGCCCCCGGTTGCGCTCTGTCAGGCCGAAGCGCGTGTTGGTTTCGACGACCGTGTCGAGAGTGAGTGGGTCCCGGAAACTCTGGGGGAGGCACGCATAGATCGGATGATCGTAGATATCCAGTGCTTCGCGGGAGGTGATCTGAGTAAACTCGAAGGCGAAGCCGGCAAAGATCTGCCCCGGCACGTTGGGGAATCCTCTCGTGGGTGGCGTCACCAAGGCAAAGGCGAAATCGGCGAAGCGGGTACCCGTCCCCTGCAACTGAAGCGAGCCACCGCCATCGGCCAGCGCGAGGTTCTCGGCCACACCTTCGATGAAGGTGGAAATGCGCAGGATGTCGGGCCCGTAGGCGACGGGATCGAGTTCGCGCGCAGCGGCGAGTTCTTCTGGATCGGTCGGCACGTTGGTCGGGATAGGGACAACGATCGTCGCCCCGTAGCTGAGGAACTGGATGACGTTGAAGCTATCGTCCACGAGCGCGATGCCGCCAATGGTGTCGGGCAGGCCCTCGTTGAAGATCGGATTCGTGGAGACCGCGATGGTCCCGTAGTTGACAAGTTGGGTGGGCAGGCGCTCTCCGGGAATCGTGTAGCCGCCCACGGGGCCTATGGGATTACCGCCCGAATCATAGATGTAGAGGCGCCATCCTGTGATATCGAGACCGGCTCCGCCGGCGATTTCGACGAAGTCATTGCCTAGGACTCGATTGTTCTCGATTACGTCGTAGTCAATATAGTCGATTTCGTTGATCCACACGTCGCTTCGGAGGGGAATGCCGAAATCGGGAATCAACTGATCCTCGCCGCGCACCAGGCTGCCGCGGATGCCGCCGCCCTTGCTGTCGCTGTACAGGCGCGTCATGCCGCTCTTGTCGTCCACGGAAAGCTCGCGGACGTCGTAGGGGTCGGTCAGGAATTCGTCGTTCACGTCGCCGGGCAGGATGTAGAAGGGCGAAAGCGTGGCGGCGTAGATGTGGGAGTCGGCCAGACCGATCGATCGCCCGATGGCTCTGGTGAAGACCGCCTGAATGTCCACGGTGCCGATGACGTCGTTGCGATCCAGATCTTCTCGGGGAAGGTCCTCTGGATCCTCGGGATAGAGGTTGAAGCCATCGAAGGCGCCCGCTATGATGATGTCGGACTCGATCAACTCGCCCGCCTCGATCGTTTCGCCGACTTGGCCGCGGAGCAGGAATGCAAGCTCGCTGAGCCCACCAAGCAACCCGCCATCAAGGAAGATACCAACGACAACGTCGCCGCCGATATCGTCCGTCGCGAGGAGAACCTGCTCGTTCGGGTTGCGGTTGAGGTCGATCGTGTAGTCTTCCTCGAAGAAGTAATAGATCGGTAGCGCGAGGATGCCATCGCCCACGGTGATGTTGGGATCGCGGAAGGTGATCAGGTTGCGTGTATCGAGCGCCGCCTCGAAGGGGCCCAGTTCCAAGTAGGCGATGCCGGGGAAGGCGCCGTCGGCGGAATAGAGCGGCAGCTTGAACTCGATGTTGGAGTCGTCGACTGCGTCCTCCCACTGCTTCTGTGCCTTTTGCAGGGAGAGGTAGATGTCGTCGTCGAGGATCGGGTCGGGGCCGGTGTTGATGCCCGGGTCCAGGACAGCGGCGGGGCCTTCGAAGGGCCGATAGAGGTAGTAGCGCAGCTCGGTCCCATCGCGGAACTTCAACTCTTTGCGAGAAAACGAGTCGTCGATGGCAGTCAGATCGGTACCCGCGCGCTCGCGGGTAAAAACCAAAAACCCCGGGCCGGCGGTCGCCTGATGAAGGGCGCCGAGCAGGATGCCTGCGAGTGCTGCGATGGGAAGGAACTGGCGAAGGGCGCGTGAAAGCATTCTGATCCCCTGATAGGTATCTCGTGCGGAGGAGGTGCGCGTGCGGTCGGTCATTTTTCTTCGGGGGCGGCTCCGGTGGCATTGGGCGCCACAGGCGCCGCCTTCTGGCTCTTCAACTGATCATCGATCATTTTCGCGCGGACCGCTTCGAGTTCCGCATCCGGCAGATAGGCGAAGCCGGGGAGCGGATCGAATAGCCGGACGACAGGGTCGTCGGTGCGATCGGGAACCGCGAACTCGCCGCGTATGCCGGCAATCTTGCGCAGGGCGCCCTTCTGGGCCGCCTTGTCGGCCTGTGACTTCGCCACGCCTCGAAGTGCGCCGCGAAGCTTCGCGACTTCGACCTTCGGTGCGCTTGTGTTGGTGCCGGTGAAGGTGCCGCGCGACGCCGTCGCCGTGGCGGGAATCGGTTCGGTGCCCTTGCGAAGCTGCTTTGCTTCCTTGTTGTGGTTGGCGATGGTGATTTTTCCCTGAAATCCGCCGACGACTTGATAGCTTTGGTTCACGGGGGATTCCGGATTCATCGCGTCGCGCGTTGACTTGGGCATGCGGTCCTGCGGCCTGCTGAGGAAGAGGATCGCCTCCTCGCCCGCGTGCAGCTTGGGGACGCCCGGCACTTCCATCACGAGCTTGCCAGCTTTACCGCCGGGCCAGCTGATTTTTTGGGGGCCCGCCATCTTGCCCTTGTAATTCTCAAGAACGGCGACGTTGGCGGTGGTGTAGATCTTTCCCATCACCACCTGGGTCTCGGTGGAGTCCACCCTCACGGCCACGATTTCCTCGGCCACTGCGACGAGTTCCTCGATCGACAGGGGCACGACTTGCGCGGAGGCGGGCTGGGCCATGGCGGTCAGGGCGGCCAGAATGGCCGCCGCAAGGGTTTGCTTCAGGGCTTTCAGGCAGGACATGCCGTGCTCCTTAGGGCTTGGTTCGGAACGCATCCGTCGCGGTCGCTCCGTTCTTGAAGAATCGCGTCACGTTTCCGCCCGTGACCGTCCCGTTCGTGGGGTCGTATTCGTCGTTCCAACTGATACTGGGACTCCGAACCGGATAGTTCCCTTGGTTTCCGGAATTTCCGAGCACCGTGTCCGGCCCGACAGACAGCAGCATCCACCCGAAGTCGAAGACCTTCGCACCACCACTCTCGGCAGCATAGTCGAGGTCCACGTTGTTGGACCCGAGTGCGGAACGACGCATGTGCTGCACTGTCAGCGGATCGTAGTAATCGATGAGGTTGTTTGGGGCGGCAACCCGATTCTCGAAAACATCGGAGGGAAGCGAGGTGAGGTAGCTGATCGGGGTGGTTATCACGCTCATCTGCTCGACGCGCAAGAGAGTATCGGGAAGGCCGAGGATGCCGGCGGCGGCGGGAACCTTGGTCCGCGGGGGATAGCGGTTGTTGTCGATGAAGTAGGACTCCAGCGCCGTGGCCAGAGTCCGCTGATCGGCCCGCACCCGCGCCACTTTGGAGCGCGTCTGTGCCTCCAGGAAATTGGGAAGGGCGATGCCGGCGAGAATGGAGATGATGGCCACCACCACGAGCAACTCGATCAGGGTGAATGCCCGCGTTCCGCCGGTTGGGCGGGAGCGCGACAAGGACTGCTTCCAACTGACTTCAGCGCGCTTTCCCGCGCGCCCGCTCTTGCTCGACATGGCTGGGCCGACCTCTTCTCCCCAAATTGTGGCGCCCGGCTGGGTCGATTCGTTGAGACTCAACGCCTTTCAGCCAAGATTCAGCCCTCTCCGCGATGCGTCAAGGGGGGAATCCACGCCCAGCCGGGCTTCCTGTGGGTAACGACAGCGACTTCCCCGCGAAGGTTCCCGAGCTTCGCAGCATTTTCACCAATTCGGATTCGACTAATCCGACATGGGCAATGGGCTTGACGATCCAAATCGCGATGGCCTCCCGTGGCGCCATCGACATAATCGCCGTTCGAGAGGGACGCAGCCTGTGGAGTGGTACCTGCCGATTCTTATTTTCTTCGCCCGCATCGGAGACGTCTCGATCGGGACCATGCGTGTCATTCTGATCATGCGCGGAATGAAGCTGATGGCCGCAACCTTGGGGTTCTTCGAGGTCATTATTTGGATATTCGCGGTTTCGGCCGTGATCTCCAACATCTCCCAGAGCTTGGTTACGGTCCTTGCCTACGGTGCGGGATTTGCTGCGGGGACCCTGGTGGGGATGCTGATCGAGGAGACGGTCGCCCTTGGGGACCAGATGATTCGGATAGTGAACGTGGACGCCAGCCGCCCCATTGTGCCTTTTCTGCGCAAGCGGCGCCTGACGGTTACCCAAGTGGCCGCCACGGGGGCGTCAGGGGAGGCGGAACTCTGCTTCCTCGTTGTGCCGAGGAAGAAGGTCAAGCTCACGGTACAGGCTATTCATCGCTATGCGCCGGGGGTGTTTATCACGATCGAGGATGTTCGGACCTCGGTGGGGGCGTCGGTTGTGTTCCGCGAGGAGTCGAGCCGACTACCCCTATGGAGGCGCCTGATCAAATTCAGGTAGGTTGCAGGCCATTTTCAGGGAGTCACCCCGGGGACCGCACGATTCGATTGTGTGTTTGAAGGTGGGGTGAATACTATCCCGAAAATGGCATCTCGAGTCTGAATGGCGTGGAAATAATGCGGAAGCCGGATGCGGGCGAAGAATCGGAGCAGGAGACCATGGCGGGGCCCGATTTCCCGTCGGACCTCCCGGAGGATTCGCTCCTTTCCTACGATCCCTCCCAAACTCACCTGCGAATCGCGCCCGGCGTCTCCGACTCGATGCGCCTGAACGCCTCCCAGCTCCCAACTTCCGACAACATCCAGATGTCGCGATGGGCACTTCGCCTTGAAAAGGGGATGGAGGATGGCGTGGAGGAAGAGGAGGTCGGCCAGGGTGGCTCGACGTTCCGCCTCCGCAAGATTGTGGGCAAGGGCGGCTTCGGCGAGGTCTGGGAGGCCGTTCAGGTCAGCCTCAACCGAATCGTCGCCGTCAAGCGCCTGCGCCGCGACATCCTGCAGGGTGACGAGGAAGACCGGAGCCTGATGTCCAAGGTGATGAAGGCCGAATTCCGGCAGGAAGCCGTCACCACCGCCAACCTCGACCACCCAAACATTGTCCCTGTACACGACCTGGGCGTGGACGAGGATGGCTCGCCGCTGATTGCAATGAAGTATGTGCGCGGCGATCCGTGGAACAAGTTGATCGAAGACGAGTTCAACGCGACGGATCCCGCGGAGTTCCTTGCTCGCCACATCCCGATCCTGGTGCAGGTGACCCAGGCCGTGGCGTTTGCGCACTCGCGCGGCGTGGTGCATCGCGATCTCAAGCCCGCGCAGGTGATCGTCGGCGAGTTCGGCGAAGTGCTTCTGGCCGACTGGGGTCTCTCCATGGTCTTCGACCGGGAGGCGCTGGCGCGCGTGGGGCAGCGGATCGACTTGCAGTTCCTCCACACGGCGGATTCAGCCTCCAACCCCGCGGGAACTCCCGCCTTCATGGCGCCGGAGCAAACCGAGCGGCGCCCCAATCGCATCGGCCCGTGGACGGATGTCTATCTTCTGGGCGGCATCCTCTACTACCTGCTCACTGCAAAGCCGCCGCATCAGGCGGTCTCCACGCGCGAAGCGTTCCTGCGCGCGAGCCTTGGAGATGTGCCGCCACCGGAAAAGGCCACTCCCGGGCGCGACATGCCACCCGAGTTGGTGGACCTTGCGATGATCGCGATGAAGCCGGATATAAAGGACCGCCTCCAGACTGCGGGGGAGTTTCTCCATCTCATCCAGGATTACCTCTCCGGATCATCCCGCCGCCGCGAATCCCTGACAATCACCGATCAGGTGGCCCGCGATCTGGAGAAGAAGGGCGCCACCTACGGCGACTTTGGACATTGTATCGGCCATGTCTCCCGCGCCCAGGCGCTCTGGGGCGATAACCCGTCGATCTCCTGGCTGAGCCAGCGCTCCCATACCCAGTGGTGCCGCGCGGCGCTGGCCAATGACGATCTGGTGCTCGCGAGGCTCCAGGCGGAGAGCCTCGAACCTTCGGAAATCCGCGACCAACTGCTGATCGCGGTTTCCCAGGCGGAGGACCGCGCACGGAGGCGCGAACGGATCCGCCACTGGTCCATCAGCTTCGTCGGCATTTTTTTCATGGGAATGCTCGCCCTTGGCACCTGGTTCAACCGGCAGGTCATGGTGGAGCGCGACAACGCGCTGGCGGAGCGCGACAAGGCGCAGACGGCGCGCAACGACGCCCACCGCCTCGTCAATTTCATGCTCACGGACCTGCGCGAAAGCCTAGAGCCGAGCGCCCAGCTCGAGCCGCTCCTCCAAGTCGGCCAGAGCGTTCTCGATTACTACAATCGCGTCCCCGAAGACGAGGCTTCTATCGAGACGAAACGCCAGCGCGCCCTTGCCTTGCGTACCGTTGGCCTCGTCCAGCGCCAACTCGGCGACAGTGGCCTTGCCTTGGACCTGCTTCGCCAGTTCAACGAGGCATGCGTTGAGATTGTGGCGGAGGAGCCCGGCAACGAGGAATGGCTCAGCCAGCTCGGCTATAGCCATATCCTGATTGGTCAGGTGCTGGCCGACCAAGGGGACATCAAGGGCCAACAAGTGAATCTGGCGCGCGCCCTTGCCGCCGCGGTGAAGGCGGCCCTCCGGACACTTGGTCCGGAGGCCGACGATGGAAGCATCGCCCGCGAGGATCTGGACAAGATCAATAGCTTCCTCCTTGCGCAGGATGATCTCTCCGGCCTCGGCGCGGATCAGGAGAAGCTCGTGGAAGTCGTCGATCGCCTCGTGGCCTCGAAGCAGAACGACCCGGATTGGACGGGTGACATGGCGACCGCCTATTCCTGGCTGGGCGATGCGTTCCTGCGGCAGGGCAACATCGGCTTGGCGCGGGTGACATTCGAACGCGAGCTCAAGGTCCGCGAGTTTCTATCCAAGGAGTATCCTTCCGACGGCGGCTTCCGCATCGACTTGGCGGAGAGCCTGATGCGGACGGGACAGTTGAGCGAATCCGAAGGCGAGCAGGTCCTTGCGAATGAGGCTTACTCCAAGGCCCTCGACATTGCCCAGCGGGGGCGCGTGGAGGAGCCATCGCAGCCGCGTTGGCTCAGGCTGCTGGCCGCTGTCCATCTGCGCCGGTCAACCCTGCATCTGGCGGCGGAAGACCTGCCCCGCGCCGTGGCGGAAGGCGACATGGGGCTGGATCAGGCCCAGACGCTCGCTTCGAGGGATTCCAACAATGCCCTCTGGCAGCACACGCTTCTGAAGGCCGTCCTCCAGGCTGGCCGTGCACGCGCGGCCTCTGGTCGTCTGGCGGATGCAAAGCGCGCCTACGAATCCGGGCTCTTGGTTGCCGAGCGGCTCGCCTACAAGGACCCAAACAGCAACTTGTGGCGCGGAGATATTGTCACGCTCGTAGGCGCCTATATCGCGCTCGGCGAGGCATTCGAAGGGCAGAATGATCTGAACGCCCTTGCGGAAATCTGCGCCACGGCGGGAATAACTCTCACCACCCTGGCGCCCGTTCCCGGTGTCGCCGAGCTGGAACAGGTTTGGGCCAAGGCTTGTCATTAGCCTGGCCCGACCCCCATCGCGAAGATCGGCACGGCAAAATGGACGTATCGGTGGAAGTTGGCGCGGTTGATCTTGGACACGAGACGCGGGTTCAGACGCTTGCCCGCGCATCGAGTCTTTTTGAAGCAGGAAACCGCAGCGAGGCGCGCCAGCTCGCGGAAGGTCTGCTGCGCGCGGATTCCGGATGGTACGAGCCACTCGATCTGGAGGCTCGAATCCTCGCGAGCGGAGGCGAGGCCAAACTGGCCCAGCGCCTTCTGGAAGAGTACACGCGCTACTATCCGGACCACGCCGAAGCGCGGTCGCGGCTGGCGTGGATCCACTGGAATCTTGGCCTGCGCGAAGAAGCCATCGCCGAGGCGCGCGCCACGCTGGCCCGCCACCCCGGCAGCACTTCGGCGCGCGCGAACTTGGTCGATTGGATGCTCGACACCGGAGACAACGCCGGGGCCGCCGCGTTGGCGGAAGCAGGGCTCGCGCAATCTCCGGACGACCGTGCTCTCCTTTCCGCGATGGCGCGCGCGGCAAGGCGGCTGAGGGACGAGCCGCGTGCCCGGCGCGCCTATGAGCGTCTGCTCGCCAACAATCCGGGGGATGAAGACGCCGCGCGCGGATTCGCGGAGTTTCTCCTCGACCAGAATCACTCTGAGGAAGCCGTCCGCTTCCTCGAGCCGTTCCTGCAGGGCGAGGGATCCAAGCCTGCGACGCTCCTGCGGGCGGCGGATGCACTATTCCGTAGTCGACGCCATCCCGATGCCCTTCTGATCATCCAGCGCCTCGCATCGGACGCGCGGGGCGATTCGGAGGAGTTTCAGCGCGAGGTCCTCGACATTTGCCTTCACAACATGGGGCTGGTGGGTTCGGACCAGTTTGCGATCGAGCAGCTTCGGTCGCGCCGCGCGGTCGATAGCTACGCCCTGGAGCTGCTTGAACGCTGCGGCCAGCGCGGCAATCGAGGCCAGGTCATCGAGATTTACAATGTTATCTCCGCCGAACCCCTGCGCTATCCCCGGGCCATGGCGCGCTTCCTCTCCACCTACTCCGGCCAACTCTTGGTGCCGGGGGCCGTGTCGCGCTGGGTCGCCGCCAATCGAGCGGCTATCAACTCGAATGCAATCCTGTGGGGCGGAGTTGGCGCGTGGCTGATGGACAAGGGGAAGCCCGCGGAGGTGGTGGCGCATCTTTCCGCCTACGAGGGGAGGACCGGCACGAAGCCCTGGATGCTGTTGATTCTGGGAATCGCCCTCGAAAGCCTCGGGAATGGACGGGAGGCGTGCCGCCACTATCGGCGGGCGCTGCTGATGCCGCCGGACCACACCGAGCTCGCGGTCCGGTCGCGACTGGCGTTCCTCCTCGCGCTGGAGGGGATGGCCGCCACCGGGCATCTGATCGTCCTGGATTGCTCGGAATCGGGGAAGCGCGTCCAGACGGGCGACGACATGGTGCGCCTGTTGGGCGTCGAAGCGTTGGCGGTGGCCGCGAAGCTTTCCAGCGCCGATGAAAAGCGCAGCCTGCTCGACCGGGCACTGACGGAGATGCAGGCCATCTTCCGCGCCACGCCCTCGCCAGAGGCGCGACGGGTCATGCAGGCCTTCAAGGCACGCAGCATCGAGCTCCTTTCCACCCCGGTGGGATAGCGTGTCGGCAGAGTCGCTGGAGGAACTCCTTGCCCGCGTCCGCGCGTGCCGGGCCTGCGAGGCGGAGCTGCCTCTGGGCCCGAGACCAGTTCTCAGGGCTTCCGCCACGGCACGGGTGCTGATCGTTGGCCAGGCGCCGGGAACACGCGTTCACAAGACCGGCATTCCATGGAACGATCCGTCGGGCGACCGCCTGAGGGAATGGTTGGGAATTGACCGCGAAGTATTCTACGACGAGTCGCAAATTGCCATCATCCCGATGGGATTGTGTTACCCGGGGCGGGGGAAGAGCGGCGATCTCCCTCCCCGAAAGGAGTGCGCGGAGCTCTGGCTCGACGGCCTCTATTCAGGGCTTCCGCGAGTCCGCCTGCGAATCTTGATTGGGAGGTACGCCCAAGCACATCACCTTGGAACCGCCGCAACTGGCGGAGGCGTCACCGCGACTGTTCGGGCATGGCGCGATTTCGCGCCGGGGGCGTTTCCGCTCCCCCACCCGTCGCCGCGCAATAACCTGTGGCTCCGGCGGAACAACTGGTTCGAGCGCGATGTCCTACCTGAGTTGAGGGTGGCCTTTCGCGCCGCGCTTGATGGCCCGTGAAAACCGGTTGGGCCGACGGAAGTTCCCCTTGAGCCTATCGCTCCGGGGGCCGATAGAACCGTCAGCTAAAGGTAACAGGCCGAACTCCATCCAGTCGCCCTTGCGCAAAGGTTCCAAGGATATGATCTTTCGCTTTTCGCCATCGAGCCCGAGGCTGACCGCCCTTTCGGGGGCCGGAGGTCTGGGGTTGGCAATGCTTCTGATGGTTGGCGGGCCCGCGTTTGCGGTCAGCCCCAAGGCGGCTCACCTCCCCACGGCGGATGCCAGTGGGGTGGTGACGCTGAATCTGCTGGAAGCCCTGGAACGCCAGAAGACCAAGGGAATCAGCACGGAGGAAAGCCTATCCGCCGTCGTCATCGACAGGGGCCCCAACGGCCCCATCGTGGAGGTCATCTTCGAGAAGGGCGCTTCGGGCAAGGGCATCAAGGCGCTCAAGTCCAAAGACCTCGAAATGACCTATCATTCCGAGTATTGGGACCGTGCCTACTTCGAGTTGAAGAACTTGGATGCGGTGCTGGACCTGGCCGCCCTTCCGGGCGTGCGAAGGGTGCGGCCCTCCGCCCCCGCCTATACGAATGCAAAGGCCCCGGCCCCGAGCGAGGCGCCGCGCGCACACGGGCTGGACCGGGTGCTCCCGCTTCTGCAGGTTGGCGGTCGCCCGGTGGACGGCCGGTCGCAGAAGATTGGTGTGTTGTCGGATTCGTTCGCGAACACCGAGGAAGTGCGCTCGACGCTGACAACTCCACGGCTCGGCGTGACCGCCGGGATTCTGCGCAATGCGCGAAATCAGGACAGCGGCGACCTTCCCAGAGAAGTCCAGCTCCTCCGCGATTTGCGCGGCGCAAATGTGGAGTCAACTCCGCCCTCCGACGAAGGCGCCGGCATGGGCGAATTGATCTATGACATCGCGCCGGGAATCCAGATGGCCTTTCACACCGCCTTTGGCGGGGAGGCTGTTTTTGCCGATGGGATTCGAAGGCTGGGCGCCAGCGCGGCGGAAGGCGGCGCCGATTGCACGATCATTGTGGACGACGTGCGCTATTTAGCCCAGCCAGTTTACCAGGCGGATCTGATTACGATCGCGGCGGAGGAAGTAGTGAAGAAGGGAATTCCGTTCTTCTCGGCCGCAGGAAATGATGGCTCCTCAACATTCCGTCAGCGTTACCAGGATATCGCACCGCTTGTCAGCGAGGAGTCCCGCCCGACGCGCGGCTTCGACCTACACCGCTGGCCCAATGGCACGGCTTTCCTTCCCATCCCCGCGGGAGTTACGATTTTCCTGAAGTGGAACCAGCCCGGCGATTCGATACCCGGCAGCCAGGGGGCCGAGATCGATCTGGATATGTACGTCTATTCCGAGGCGAGCCTGACCTCCACGATCATCGCGGCGTCCACCGATTCCCAAGGCGGCCTTGCTGGCCCGAACGGCGATCCGGTGGAAGCAATCGTTTCCCCGGGTGGTTTCCTTGCCATCGATCACTTCTTTGGCAACAAGGAATTCATCCCCCAGAACACCTCGATTCCCCTCGAATTCGTGATTCAAATGCCCTTTTCGGGCATTACCGATCTTTCGCAGGTTTACAGCGCCAGCGAAAAGCTGGCGCCATCGAACGCGATCTTTGGCCATCCGATCGGCATCGGCGTGACAGCGGTTGGCGCGATCCCCTGGTGGGAGTCGCCAAACTACAATCCGGCGTTCGAGCCGACGGAGAACATCGATCCGGAAGCTTTCTCGTCGCTGGGCGGGATCGTCTCGATCTATTTCAACCGCGCGGGGCAGTTCGAGAACAGGGTCAAGTACCTTCCGGATTTGAGCGCGGTGCAGGGCAACAACACGTCCTTCTTCGGTCGAGACAGCCTGCCTAGTTACCTCGAGGGATACGAGAACGTCCCCGACGAGTTTCCCAACTTCTTTGGCACATCGGCGGCGGCTCCCAACGCGGCGGCGATCGCGGCGCTGATCATGGACGTTACATCGGGGAACGAGACAAAGCTGACGCCGGCCCAGATCGACGACATCCTCAAGCGCACGGCGATCGACGTGACTGGTTTCCGCGCGGCCCCCGGGTTCGACGGCGTCTCCGGCTTCGGCATGATCGACGGATATGCCGCGTTGCTGGAGGCCGCGCAGCTCGGCGGCATCGAGACCCCCACGACCACACCGACACCGACACCGACGCCGGAGCCCACGGGGACACCGGCGCCGCTCAGTCGCCAGTCCTTCGCCTTCACCGAGACCGCCGAAGGCTGGAATTTCGGCTCCTTCCCGAATTCCTTCATCCCCCCGGTGAATGTCTTCGAAGGCGGCGCCCTCCAGCTTACCTCGACCGAGAACACCAACACCTACGGATTCTGGGAGTCCCCGGTCCATGTGGCCGGGCCGTGGGAGCGGTCTGGTGATCGCCCGCTCTCCGGCACGAACGGGCCCGCAACGCTGTACCGCGCGCTCTTTACGGTCAGCAGCGACACGACGACCGAATTCGCGACGGCGGTCCCGAGCTTTCGGCTCCGTGCGTCCACGGAGACCTTTGAGCAATCCGACGTGGTGGTGGTCAGCTCCGTCACCGAGCCCGGCGTTGCGCCGCTGCAAGCGAACAAGAACTACCGCGCGTATTTCCAACTGCCGATTTCGAGCACGCGCTTCAAGCTGTTCTTCGAGTTGCTGAACTTCGACCCGACGGATCGGGCGATCGCGACGCTCTCGCTGGACCGCGTGACGGTTGATGCGATCGCTCAGTCCAGCCTGACCGGCCTGCGCACGGAGAAGGTGCTGACCTTTGGCGGAAACCAGCAGGGCTGGGCATTCGCCGGGGTGGGATCACCCTTCCTCGCTCCGCAGTCCGCGCTCACCGCGGGGGGCCTCCGCGTTGGCCCGGCGAGCCCGAGTGGCTCTTCGACCTACTTCGGATTCTGGCACTCGCCCGACAACTTTCAGGACTCCGGGGTGGTGGATGGTGCCGTGAAGCTGGCGAGCGATCGCCTGTACCGCGCCACGTTCACCGTTGGTTCGTCGGCGTCGAATCAGACGGCTTCGCTCCTGCCCGCGTTCCGCCTGCGAATGAACGATGGTTCCCTGAACTACAGCGCCTACATGAACATCGAATCCACGGGTCCATCGACGATTTTGCCGACGTCAATCCAGCCCTCCGCGTATAACCTGTTCTTCGAGGGCCGCACGGAGATCGAGCAGTCGCCGCTGATCTTCTCCTTCGACTACCTGCTCCCGCCGTCCACCAACGACGGCTCGCTGACTCTCACGCTGAGAAGCCTCGTCGTGGAGTCCTTCCAGACTCCGCCCTGATCGCAGTCTCAACCAGCACCGACAACGCGAAGTGCCCCCGCCCGCGCGGGGGCACTTCTGTTTCTCCCTTCCGTTCCCAGCGTGCCCTACTCTCCCAGGACGCCTTCGCCGTGGCCGGCGGGATGCTCGAATCGCTTGTCGGCGCGCTCCTTTGCGGCGGCTTGGAGTTGATCCATGGTGGCGACGACGACGTGGCTCCAGCCCGCCCACAATTCGCCATCGGCGGGCACGTCGCCGGCTTTCTCCCCAATCACGAGGTTCTCGATGATCAGGGTCCCTGTTCCCGCGCGAACGCCGCTAAGTGGAATGCGGAACCAGTGCCATCGGCGGCTGTCGGGATCGAGCGCCTGGGTGAGGATCTTCTGGAAGACTCGAAAGCTACGCCTGTTCTGCGACGCGCGGATCGAGAAGGAAACGGGAAGGCGCGTCCGCTCGCCGGGGAGCGCCGCCTTCAGCAGTATGCCGAATTCGATGGCAGGGTCATTGGGGAACTGGATCTCCCAACAGAGCTCCGACGGCACGCGGAGAGCGATGACGTCGTGGCTGCCCGAGGGCGCGTGAAATCGGTCGATGCGCGCCGCGCCCTCGAGGGGCGAGCGCAGCGTGGAGGCGGGGAACTCCGCCAATCCATCGAGCGATGCGCCGGGGAACTTTGGGACGCGCTTGGATCTGTTGAGCGAGTCGATCGCCAGAATACTGCGTTGAGCCGCGAGAGCGTCCTGCGTGATGCGCGGCGCGTCCGCGGACGAGTGACTCGGCGGCGTCGGAGTAGGCGTCGTGGAACGCCGTGTCACGACGTCCTCCCCCGCCATCGCGCGGAGCGTCTCCTCCCAATACGGGCTCTCTGGCCATGGGTGATGAATGAGTCCGTCCGTTGCACTGGCTTCGGCGAGGCGGGCCAGCTCGATGCTTTGCCGGAGCTGCTCCGGCGTCTCCAGCGGAAGCGAAATCAAGAGCTTGAGGGAGGTCTCAATGCCTTTGCTGCGGAGAAGGCGGATCGCCTCGACCACGCGCGCGTTGGTCTGATTCAGATCACTGTGGCGTTGGCGGACTTTCTCGCTGCCGCCCTCGAGGCGGAACTCGACGCGCGCCAGACCAGCCGCGCGGAGAAGCGAGACGCGTTCCGGCGTGACGTATTCCGCGGCGCTGCGGATGGAGAAGGGAAGGCCGACCTTCGTCCGCCACAAGTCCGCGAATTCCTGCGTCCACGTGTCGGGCCACGGAAAGATCGAATCGACGAAGTCGAAAGAGACGACGCCGAACTCGCTCACGCGGTGCTGGGCCTCCTCCACGACGCGCGCGGGTGGGCGGACATGATAATAGAAGTCGCTTTGCTGCAATTCGCGGAGTATTGGCTCCGGAGAGAAGAGCGTCTGGAAAGGGAAGCCACGGCTTGCGAGGATCGGCATCACGCCGCCACGCAGGCGGATCAAGTCAAGTGGCCGTAGGTTGTCGAGCAGGGGCTCCGGCCATTTCCCCAGATCGGGATTGTGGGTGCGGCGGTCGCCCATGAACCAGCCGCGATAGCCGCGCATATACGCGCCGGTCACGGCGCCTGGCTCGCCCTGCTTCACCACGGAGAGCGTGAATTCCGCCAGCGCCTCGACCCACTCGCCAAGGAGCACGGCCTGAACGGCGTCGTGGGGCGTGAACTCGTGGCTGAGGAGGGTGCCATAGCTCCCGGCGATCACCACGTAGTTCGTGGCGGGAAGTCCGCGCATCGCGTTAAGGAACGCCGACGCGCTCGCGGCCTGGTGCCGCCCCACGGCGACGCAGATCACCCGGGGCGAATCGTGCCGGAGCTGGGCCGCGAGCTGGTCGCGCTGGCGCGCCGTCCGCACGAGGTGGCCCGATGCCTTGAGTCCCGCCTCCTTGAGGAAGGCGAGCGCCTGCCCGGCCTCGATCCACTCGCGCGGATCGATTTCGGGGGACTCCTGCAACAGGACGACGGCGGCGTTAACGCTCATGGGATGGCTATCCGCGGATCGCTGGGATTAGGCCCCGGTCAAAAAAGGATTCGGGTAAGGACAACGGTGGTATTGACCGGGGGCAATACGCAATCGAGGGGCGAGGATGCGAACAGCCCCATAGCATGATGGGTCACGCCCATGCCGGAGGGGCCGCAAGCCATCGTGGAATCCGATAGCTGGTCGCGAACCGGCAGCATGCCCGTGCTACTGTGGCATGGCCCTACGGAATCGAGGGACTTCCAGTTTCACACGCATCGCCCGATCAGCGCACGCGCTTCCCGCTCGTGTTCAAGGTGGACGAGGATGCGGACTTCGGCGAGGGGGCCGTAGGAGAACTGGTAGGGCCCCGATCCCGCATTCCCGCCGGTGGCGCAGGGGATGTCGTGGGTCGCGAGGAGGGTCTTGAGAATGGTGGCCTTCCACGCGCTGTCGGCCACGTGGACGCAGACCAGTTCGGCCGGTGGCGCGGTGATGGTCTCGTCGCCAGCAAGGGGCTCATCGGGGTCTTCCTGCTCGGCGGTCTCTCCGCCACATTCGCAGTAGAGCACACCCGCCGGGTAAGCAATCCCGCAATCGCGACAGAGTGCTGTGCCTCCGGGGAATTCATGGACCGGATCTTCACGCAGTTCCGCGCCCAGAGCGGCGGTGGCAGCGTGGCAGTATCCGTCGGAGAGGGGATCCTCCATGCCGAGGTGGGGCATTGCCCCGCGCCGCCGGTCGAACCGCTTGGTGCCGTACCAAGCGACGAGGAAAACGCCGCTGATCGCGATCATGACGTGGGCTGGGGTGGCCATCGCTCGCTCCGTGGTGGGGGACGGATATCCTTCTGCCCCCTTGCTTCATGCGAAACAGGAAGAATGGCAAGTGAAAACGAGTGGCGACAAGCATTGACGATTGGGCAATAGGGAGAGGAACCTACCCAAAAGTGAAGGTTCCCCGATGGAATCGGTCCCCGCGTCCTCCATGGCCGCACCGCAGCAGCCCACCCGCCAAACGCGCCCCAGCCTGAGGCGGCGCATCCTATTGATCGTACTGGGGCTGAGCGTCCTACCCGGGATTACGATTCTGGTCGCCACCACCATTACCGGTGTCCGCGCATTCAGCGCGTTTTCCAAGGAAGGCGCCAAGTCCAACGTCTTCTCCCGCGCCACGCGACTAGCCGATCGCATTCAGTCCGAGGTGACCGCCGTCGGGCGGACAGCGGTGGACCCGGGCCTGAGAGAACTGATCGACGACGAGAAGAGTTCACACGATCAGTCGAGTGTGGTCTCGACATTCCTCTCGGACCCCGCGCGCGTCGTGTTGATCGGAACGAGCGGCGGTGACCTGGCGCGCCTTGGCATCGACGGTATTGCGGCCTGGGGAAGCACGGGGCTCACTGGCGATGCGGAAAGCGATCTGGCGGCGGCGTGCGTTCGCGCCCCATCCGCGAGCCTCTTCGGCGTGGAGTCCACCGGCGCCGCGCTCGATACGGAACGCTTCTGGTTGTTTGCCCGGATTCCAGTCATGGGCTCGGGCGGCGACGCCGTGTGGCTGATATGCAATCTGGATCCCGTTGCCTATGTGGAATCGGATCGTGGCGACGCCGTCGCCACGCAGTTCCCCGTGGGGCTGGCCACATTTTCGGGATGGCTGGCGGCGCGGGGCACTCGCGACGAGGACCTCCTCAGGATCCTGCAGGCCGACCGAGAGCCCTTCGACGCGACCAATGGATTCGCGGATATGCCGGGAAATAGCCGCGTCACCTACTGCTACATGCGAATCGGTGCCTGGAGCACGCTCGCCGAGCAGGGCGGCCAGGAGTCGGTCCTGCTTACCGTCCAGCGGCTCGAACTCGACGACGCGACCGCCGCGCTCATCTATGGAGTGTGGCGCATAGCGGTGGTGGGGATTCTATTCATCGCGCTGGTGGGCATGTTCGGCATCTGGCTTTCCGGGCGCCTGATCGACCCGATCATCAAGCTGAGGGCGGGGTTTCAACGCCTCGAACGCGGGGACCTTGACTACAGGGTGGATGTGACCACGGGCGACGAGTTGGAGGAACTCGCCACGTCGATGAACAAGATGGCGGGAACGCTGCAGGAAACGTATCGCAATCTGGCCGACAAGCTACTGGAGTTGGACCAGAAGGCGCGCCAGCTTGCGATGACGTATCAGGTCGCGAACGCGCTGAACCGGTCGCTGGACTTGGAGACGCTTTTCAACGACATCATCAACGAGTTCCGCCAGCTTGTCCCGGCGGACCTCATCAGCCTGGGTCTTGTGGTCGATGGCGACCCCTCGGTGGTGAAGCTCGCACACACGTGGCCGGCAAATTCGCTCGCGTTCCAGCAGCACGCGCGGATCGATCTGGCGAACTCGCTCTCCAAGATGTGCATCGAGTCTGGCCATCTTGGCCTGTTCCCACTTCACAAGCGCGGCGATTCGGACGAGGAGCGGCTGCTCGCCGATTCGGGAATGGTCACGCTGTGCGTCATTCCGCTGATCACGACGACGGAGCTGGTGGGCTTGTTGCTGGTGGCGGATTCCGACGACGACGCGTTCCGACGCATGGAGCTGGAAGTGGTCCAGCGCGTTTCGCTGAGTCTGGCGACGGCGGTGGAACACAGCAGCCTTTATGCGCGACAGGCGGGCTTTGCAACGGAACTCGAGCGCAAGGTGCTGGAGCGGACGGCGGAGCTGCGGCTCGCGCAGGACCAGTTGCTTCAATCGGAACGCTTTGCGGCGGCGGGGGAACTCGCGGCCAACATGGCCCACGAGATCAACAACCCGCTGTCGATCATCATGAACTATCTCAAGCTGCTCCAGGGCCAACTGCTTCGCCCTCCGGGGGGAACCGAGAACAGCGAGGTGGCGCGCGAGGGATTGACGATAATCGGGGAGGAGATCGACCGCATCGCCCGCATCGTGGACCAACTGCGCAAGGTCCACGCGCCGATGACGCCGCAGGTGAGGCCCGTCGAGATCAACCGTGAACTGGCGCAGCTAGTGCAGCTATTCCGCCACACGTTCCACCAGAAAAGCCTCCACGTGGAGACCAACTTCGATCCGAATCTTGGCGAGGTGTCGATCTGTTCCGACTATCTGCGCCAGATCGTCATCAACCTGCTGCGCAATGCCTACGATGCGACGGAGGCCGGGGGCAGCATCGTCATCTCGTCGCGGCTGGATCATGCCCGCGGCGGGAAACTGGTCATCACGGTTCGCGACACTGGGCATGGCATCCCGGAGGAAGTGCTCGGCAAGATCTTCAACCCATTCTTCACAACGAAGAAGGACGGCAAGGGGTCGGGGCTGGGGCTATCGGTGAGCTATGGTCTGGCCCGCAACATGGGGGGCACTATCCGCGCGCGCAGCCGCCCGGGCGAGGGCTCCGAGTTTGAAATCACGCTCCCCTTCGCTCCACCCGACGGACCCGCGGCGGAACAACGCGAGACGGGAATTCAGAGGGTGGGTTACAGGATTATTATTGGATAACAAGAGACAGGGATGAGGGATAAGGGATGAACGGCAAAGGATTCAGGGGCGGTGGCGCTTGTTGGACTGATGGGAAGTATTAGGACCTATGGAACCTTGGGCCGATCAACTGAGAGGCCACACCCCACCCGGCCAATTGGATAGGTGGTACAGGTTCATCCCTCAGCCCTCATACCTCATCCCTATCGTTCATCCCTCATCCCTATTTTTTCATGCACGCCATGCACACGCCCTTGTCGGGGGCGGCGCGGAGGCGGTCGATGGGGATCCATTCCCCGCAGCCAGCGCACTTGCCGAAATCTGGATCGTCGATTTTGGTGAGCTTGTCGCGGAGGCGACCGATGCGCTTCTGGGCGTCGTTCAGTGCAAGCTCGGCGGTGCCCTGATTCACGAGGGAGTCCATACGGCTGATGCGCCCGATGGCGGCATCGGGGGAGACGGGGATCATGATTTCCTGAAGGCTACGGATACTTTCTTCCATGTTGGCGATCTGCTCGACGATCAAGCGTCGCAGTTCCTCCCGCTCCTTTGGCTTCAGCATCGGCGGTACCTGTACGGGGTTGGATTTGTGCGGCTCGATAGGTCAGTGTGGCGCGAACGGCTTCTTCGGCAAGGGCAAACAGCCTACTGGCGATGATAATCGGACGGGTCGGACGGCGGAGGCGGATAGCTGCCGGGAGGAGGGGCATAGCCGCCAGGAGGCTGGGGCGGCGGGTAATCGCCCGGATACTGGGGAGCGGCGATCTCTGGGGGCGGAAAGCCGTAGAGTGGTTCGGTCGCGTAGGGATAGGGTGCCTGTGGCGGGGGCGGAACCAGATATCCACCCGCGGCGAAGGCCGCGCGGACCAGCTTTCGGTTGAAGACCACAAGAATGGCGATGGGGTAGATAGAAAGGAAGATCACGTTGCAGAGTACACCGGCAATGATACCGAGGACGAGTGACCCCGGTGGAAGCGTCACAGACCACAGAGTCGCCAGTTCCTGCGTCACCGCGGGCTGAATGTATATCGCGTGGACGACGTTTCCGAACACCGAATTCAGCATCGATAGCACCGCGAATACTAGCATCCCCGCCCGCCCCCACGGTTTCATCATGAAGCATCCGACGCAACTGGCGATGAGAAACGCGCCGAGCCCCAAGGCGCCGAGATTGTAGATGGCAAGTAGCGCGCGCACGAGGGGGTTGCCCGCGATAATCGCCTCCTGAGCCCCAACCACCCGGCCCATGAAGCCGTCGCTACTCGGCGCGGCAACCATTCCCGTAAGCAGGACGTCGAACAGCGACAGCGAGCAGCAAAGCAGTGCGAACGACCCGTAGATTACTCCAAGAACGGACATCACGGTGACCGAAGTGGGTCGCTGGAACACGGCTTGTGTCTCTCCGGTTTTCTGTCTGCAACTGATCGTGGGAATCCGAATCCGGGAAGGCGAGGGAAAACCGCCCGCCGCGCGCCTATTCGATTTCCCGCGCCACGGACTGGAGGAAGACAAGCGCCATGGCGATGGCGATGCCGCAGCACGAGTGGAGGAAATCGACACGGCGGAACTGGCGCGTGCCGCTTTTGAGCTGGTGCATCTCGTCGAGGAGCGCCGCCACGGCGCAGGCTGCGGCGATTATTGCCGAAGGGAGCCCGCGGAACGCGAACTCTCCCCCGCCGATGGCCGCGTCCTGAAGCCAATAGAGCGCGAGGAACAGCCCCCCGAACTCCACATAATGCATCGCCGCCCGGAACTTGCCGTGGTTCCGGTCGAGGAAGACGTATAGACGCGGCATGGCGCGGAGGTGGTCGATCCACGCCTGGGTCTGCGCGCGGCCAAAGCTTCCGCCGCCGAGATACCATATCATCCAGGCGAGGGCGCCGAGCAGCAGGAGTGGCAGAAGCAATTGCATGACGCGGGAGCTAGCGGCGCCGACGCGGTCGAGTCAACCGACGTGTCCCCGCGATGCCTGAACCGCTTGCCCGGTCGAAAACGGTTGACCGCTTAGGCGCGGGCGTCCCCTTCTAATAGGTTGAAGCCGGGATAAATACCACCTCAAGCGAGACCGGGAAATGAGCCGAGTCGTCCGCGCAGCCGTAATCCAAACGAAGCTTTGCACAGACTCCACGAATGTTGGGATAATCAAGAAGGCTATGGTCGAGAAGGCTGTCGAGCAGGTAAAGGCCGCCGCCGACCAAGGCGCCCAAGTTGCCTGCCTGCAGGAAATCTTCTACGGTCCCTACTTCTGCGCCGAGCATAACAAGAAGTGGTATGACCTGACCGAGCGCGTGCCGGACGGCCCGACGACGAAGATATTCCAGGAGCTGGCAAAGAAGCTCAAGATGGTCCTCGTGGTGCCGATCTACGAGGAAGACATGACCGGGGTGTACTACAACACCGCGCCGGTCATCGACGCCGACGGGACATACCTCGGCAAGATGCGTAAGATCCACATCCCCCATTGCGAGCCGGGTTTCTGGGAGAAGTTCTACTTCAAGCCGGGGAATCTTGGCTATCCGGTGTTCGAGACGAAGGTTGGCCGCATCGGCGTGTATATCTGCTACGACCGCCACTTTCCCGAGGGTTGGCGCGCCTTCGGCCTTAACGGCGCGGAGCTGGTGTTCAATCCCTCGGCAACGGTTGCGGGACTGAGCGAGTACCTGTGGAAGCTGGAGCAGCCCGCCGCGGCCGCGAACAACATCTACTTTGTGGGGGCGATCAACCGCCCCGGCATCGAGGCGCCCTGGAACATGGGCGAGTTCTATGGCACTTCGTACTTCGCAAACCCGCGCGGACAGGTGCTTGCGGAAGCTTGCCGCGACAAGGACGATGTGGTTGTGGCGGACCTCGACTTCGACCTGATCCGGGAAGTGCGCAACGTCTGGCAATTCTATCGCGACCGCAGGCCGGAAACTTACGACGTGCTGGTGAAGCCCTGATCCAATGAGTTCCGAGCGACACGACATCCTGCTGTACAACGAGGACCTGGCGCCGGTGGACCAATCCGCGCGCACGTGGACGCTGTGGAATTTCGCCGCCCTGTGGGTGGGGATGGCAGTCTGCATTCCCACGTATATGCTGGCGTCGGGGCTGATCACCCAGGGGATGACAGTGGGCCAGGCGCTGTTGACGATCGGCCTGGCGAATCTGGTTGTTCTGATTCCAATGGTGCTGAACGCCCACGCGGGGACGAAGCACGGCATCCCGTTTCCGGTGCTGCTGCGCGCGTCGTTTGGAGTGTATGGCTCCAACATTCCGGCGCTGATGCGGGCGATGGTGGCCTGCGGATGGTTCGGCATCCAGACGTGGATTGGCGGCGCGGCGATCTATACGCTCTTCGCGGTGATGTTTGGCTTCGAGGCCGCCGCTGTCGGATCGGGGAGCCTGCTGGGGCTGACGCTGGGGCAGGCCTCGTGCTTCCTTCTGTTCTGGGCGATCAACATGGCGATCATCGTTGCGGGGATCGACTCGATCAAGTGGATGGAAAACCTCGCCGCGCCGTTTCTCATCATCGCGGGACTGGTGCTGCTGTTCTGGGCCGCCAATAAGGCAGGGGGCTTCGGGAAGATCTTCGAGCCATCGGTCATCGCCCAAGTCCGTGGCGCGCAATCCGGCGGGTTCAATTTCTGGGCGGTGTTCTGGCCCAACCTGACGGCGATGGTGGGCTTCTGGGCGACGCTCTCGCTGAATATTCCCGACTTCACACGCTATGCGCGGAGCCAGAGAGATCAGGCCCTGGGCCAGTTGATCGGCCTTCCCACGACCATGGCGCTCTTCAGTTTCATTGGCATCGCGGTCACCTGCGCCACGGTAGTCATTTTCGGCGAGGCCATCTGGGACCCGGTGGTACTGCTTTCCAAGTTTGACAATGCGATCGTGACAATCGTGGCGCTGTTCGCGCTTTCGGTGGCCACGCTTTCCACCAACATCGCGGCGAATATCGTCTCCCCCGCCAACGACTTCTCCAGCCTGAGCCCCAGCCTGATCAGCTTTCGCACGGGCGGATTGATCGCGGGCGTGATTGGTATCCTGATCATGCCCTGGCGGCTGGTTTCCGATCTTGGCGGTTACATCTTCACATGGCTGATCGGATACAGCGCACTGCTGGGGAGCATCGCCGGCATCATGCTGGTGGACTATTATGCGATCCGTCGAACGGAGTTGAACGTGGAGGATCTTTACCGGCGGGAAGGGCGATATCGCTACCTCGGCGGCTTCAATCCTCGCGCGCTCGCGGCGCTGGCGCTTGGTATCATCCCCAACGTGCCGGGCTTCGCAGAAAAGGCGCTGGGCGCGGACGCGACGGGCACGCTGCGCTTCGACGCCCATCCGTTCTTCGACGCCGTCTACACATACGCCTGGTTTGTGGGCCTTGTCGTCGCGGGGGCAGTCTACCAGGCATTGAACGTCATCTTTCCGCCGGTGCCCAGCCCTGCTTCCGGTAACTCGCCACAATTCGCCGATCCCATCATCGAAAGGGAATGACCTCATGTCCGCAGCAACCGCTTCGTCCCAGATGCCGCCGTGTTCCTTTACCCCACAGCCCTATATGGGGCCGTCGCGCGAGCAGGTCCTCGCCGACCGCCAGCGCTACCTGAGTCCGGGGCTGATCACCTACTACAAGAACCCGCTGCTGCTGGTGGACGGGCACATGCAGTACCTCTTCGACGAGACGGGGCGCCGCTATCTGGACCTCTTCGCGGGAATCGTCAGCGTCTCATGCGGCCACTGCCATCCCAAGATTGCCAAGCGCGTTCAGGATCAGGTGGGCCGCCTGCAGCACACGACCACGATCTATATGAATCCCAACGTGACGGAGCTGGCCAAGAAGCTGGCTTCCAAGCTCCCGGCGGGGCTGGAGGTTGCCTACTTCACCAACAGCGGGAGCGAGGCCAACGACCTTGCGATTCTGATGGCGCGGTTGTTCACGGGGAATCGCGACGTGATCGCGCTGCGCAATTGCTATCACGGCGCGTCGGGAATCACGTTTGCGCTGACCTCGCATCACACTTGGAAGTACACCGCCGCGCCGACGGACCAGATCCATCACGTGGCGAACCCCGATCCGTATCGGAGCCTCTACTCCGGCACTCCATCGGAGATCGCGCGCAAGAGCGTGGACGAGATGAAGGAGGCACTCCTCTATTCCACGCCGGGGAAGGTTGCCGCCTTCATCGCGGAGCCGATTCAAGGCGTTGGCGGAACGACCTACGGTTCGAAGGAGTATCTAAAGCTGGCCTACGAGGCGATTCGCGAGAAAGGCGGTCTGTGCATTGCCGACGAAGTTCAGACCGGATTCGGCCGCACGGGCGAGCACTATTGGGGATTCCAGAATTTCGACGTGCTCCCCGACATCGTGACGATGGCCAAGAGCCTTGGCAACGGCGCGCCCATCGCCGCCGTGGTCACGCGCAAGGAGATCGCCGAGACGCTGCGCCAGCGCCTCCACGTGAACACCTTCGGCGGAAATCCGGTCAGCACTGCGGCGGGTCTTGCCGTGCTCGAAGTGATCGAGGAAGATGGACTGCAGCAGAACGCGCGCGTTGTTGGCGCCCAGTTCAAGCAGGGCATGGAGAAGCTCCAGAAGAAGCACCAGGTCATCGGGGACGTCCGCGGCATGGGGTTGATGCTGGGGATGGAGTTGGTGAAGGATCGCACAACCAAGGAGCCCGGCCGGGAACAGACGGCGGCGCTGCACGAGGGTCTCAAGGAGCACGGGATTCTGGTCGGCAAGGGCGGCCTCTTTGGAAACGTGCTTCGCATCAAGCCTCCCCTTTGCATCACGAAGGCCGACGTGGAATTTACCCTGGCCGCGATGGACCAGGTCCTTTCGGACATCAACTAACCGGAGAACTTGCATGGCAACTTTCGACATGATCGTGAAGAACGGCGATGTGGTGACCCCCGGCGGGGTCGTCCGCGCCGACATTGGAATCCGGGGCGAGAAGATCGCCGCGGTGCAACCGGGCCTCTCCCTCGTCGCCGAGGCGAAGAAGGTCGTCGATGCCAAGGGGCACATCGTGATCCCCGGCGTTCTGGATGTTCACGTCCACCTGGAGTTGCCATTCTGCGGGACGGTGTCGTCGGACGACTACGTAAGCGGGACTCGCGCGGCGGCCCGCGGCGGCGTAACCACGTTGATCGACTTCGCAATTCCCTTCAAGAAGAAGGACGGCAAGTACGAGTCTCTTTCCCAGGCCGCCGACAACTGGCATAGGAAAGCCGAGGGTAAGGCCCTCATCGACTATACGTTCCACATTTGCATCACCGGCTGGGACACCCACAAGGATCAGATTGCGGGCATGGTGGAGCGCGGATTTTCCACGTTCAAGGAATTCATGATCTATGAGAGCGAGGGCTGGCAGAGCGACGACCGCGCACTGTTCTCCACGCTCGAGCAAATGCGCGAGCACGACACGATGCTGCTCGTCCATGCGGAGAGCGCCCGTGTCCTGGACGAGTTGATCGCGCGCCACCACACGCCGGCGCTGATGAAGAAGCACAAGGCGGTGCTGCACGCGATCACGCGGCCCAACTTTATCGAGGCGGAGGCGATCCAGCGCGCGGCCAAGTGGTGCGAAGTCACGGGGGGCAACCTCTACATCGTCCACATGTCCACGGCGGAGGGAACCGAAATCGTCCGCGACGCGCAGAGCCGCGGCGTGCCGATCATCGCGGAGACCTGTGCCCAGTATCTGGTGCTCGACGATTCGGTTTTCGCGCAGCCCGACGGCCACCTGTATGCCTGCTGCCCGCAGTTGAAGAAGAAGCCAGACATTTCGCGTCTCTGGAAGGGCCTTCGCGGAGGCGAGGTTTCAGTGGTCTCCACCGACACCTGCACCTTCACCCGCAAGCAGAAGGCAATGTGGAAGGGCGACTGGACCAAGATTCCCATGGGTCTGCCGGGGCTGGAGACGCTGCTCCCTGTTGTCTATACAACGGGCGTCCTCAAGAAGCAGATCACGCTGGAGCAGATGGTCCAGAAGCTTTGCTCCAATCCCGCGCGTATCATGGGGCTGGGAGGGCGGAAGGGTCACATCATGAAGGGCTTCGACGCGGACCTGGCGATCATCCACCCCAGGAACAAGACCAAGGTGGATCCGAAGAAAATGGAAACCAATGCCGACTGGAATCCGTTCGAGGGAATGGAACTGGCCGGATTCGCCCGCACCACGATCTCTCGCGGAGAGGTGATTGTGGACGACTACAAGGTGGTGGGCAAGCAGGGTCGCGGACAGTGGCTCTCCCGCAAGACCGCCGGACCGAAAGGATAGGAGACGCACATGTCTATACAGGCAGCCACAGAAAAGATGATCCCCAACATGATCGGCGCGGAGGAGGTCGAAAGCACCTCCCGCCGCCGCTTGTCGGTTACCGATCCATCGACGGGTGAGGTGCTGGGCCATGTTCCACTCTCCAACTCCGCCGATCTCGACGCGGCGGTCGCGCGCGGGGTGAAGGCGCAGAAGGAATGGGGCCACCTGGCACTCAAGGACCGCGTTCAGGTGATGTTCCACCTGAAGGCAATCATGGAGGAGAACGCCGACGACCTAACGGCGCTGATCACCCGCGAGAACGGCAAGACCACTGGCGAGGCGCGCGGCGAATTGCTCCGCGCGATCGAGTGCGTGGAGTTCGCGACCAGCCTGCCACAGATCGCGGCGGGGCCGGTGATGGAGGTCAGCCGCGGTGTCGAATGCAAGATGCTGCGTTATCCCCTTGGTGTTGTGGCGGCGATCACGCCCTTCAATTTTCCGCTGATGGTGCCGCTGTGGATGCTACCGGTGGCGCTGGCGAGCGGCAATGCCGTGATCCTCAAGCCATCGGAGCAGACACCGCTCTCCGCCGTGGAACTCGCGCGCCTGTTCGAGCAGGCGGGGCTTCCTCCAGGGCTCTTTTCCGTGGTGAACGGGGACCGCGAGATTGTGGAGGCGATCTGCGACCATCCGTCGATTTCGGCCATTGGCTTCGTGGGTTCCACGAAGGTCGCCAAGCTGGTGTATGAGCGCGGCAGTGCCCACGGAAAGCGCGTAAAGGCACTCGGCGGCGCGAAGAACCACCTCGTCGTTGTTCCCGACGCGGACCCCGAAATGACCGCCGCCAACGTGGTGGCGTCCGCAACGGGCTGCGCGGGTCAGCGCTGCATGGCGGCCTCGGTGCTCATCGCCGTGGGCGATGTGGACGCGATTCTTGACAAGATCAAGGAGAAGTTCCGCACGATGAAGGCCGGGCGCGACATCGGGTCCGTCATCAGCCCCGGGGCGCGCGACCGAATCGCGGGCTACATCGAACGCTGCACGAGCGACGGCGCCACGCTGGTCGTTGACGGGCGCAAGGGTATCGCCGACGACGCGCCCGCGGGCGGGAACTACATCGGGCCAACCGTGTTTGACCACGCGAAGCCGGAACACGCGGTCGCCTGCGAGGAGATATTCGGTCCCACACTGACAATCATCCGCTGCAAGACGCTGGAGGAGGCGATCGCCATCGAGAACGCAAACCCCTATGGCAATGCGGCGGCGATCTATACGTCATCGGGAGAAGTGGCGACGCACTTCGCGGAGCGTGCCTCCGCCGGAATGATCGGCATCAACATCGGCGTTCCCGTTCCGCGCGAGCCGTTCCCCTTTGGCGGCTGGAACGACAGCTCCTATGGCGAGGGCGACCTGACCGGGCACGGAAGCTTCGACTTCTGGACGAAGTCCAAGAAGATCACGACCAAGTGGAGCGAGCGCAATCGCTCGAACTGGATGAGCTGAAAGAAGGGAATAGTGAATGGCGTGCTGAGGACAGTGCGAATCGAGGAGAGATCGGATGACTGAGACGACTAGGCTGGCGCCGGGGGAGTTGGCGGCGAATTTCGCCGACCTGCATCCCGTCTATACACGTGACGAGGCGGTGGTGGAGGCGTCGGGCTGCCTGTTCTGCTATGACGCGCCATGTACGCGGGCGTGCCCCACGGGAATCGACGTGCCGCGCTTCATCCGGGAGATTCTTCACGACAACCCGCGCGCCGCCGCCAAGACGATCTTCGAGGAGAACATCTTCGGCGGGTCCTGTGCCCGGGCCTGCCCGACAGAGGTGCTCTGCGAGGGCGCCTGCGTCGATCGCGCAAGGTCTGGCGCCCCTATCGAGATCGGGCGCCTGCAGCGCTACGCCACGGACTATGCGGCGGAGCGCGACCTGCGCTTCTTTGAGCCGGGCGCCGACAGCGGCAAGCGGGTTGCCATCGTGGGGAGTGGCCCCGCGGGGCTCTCCTGCGCCCACGAGCTTCGTCGCCTCGGCCACGCCGTCACCGTGCTCGAGGCGCGGGATGTTCCCGGCGGACTCAACACGCTCGGCATCGCGGCCTACAAGATTACGCGAGAGTTTTCCCTGCAGGAGATCGAGCCGATCCTGGATATGGGGATCGATCTCCGCCTAAGCTCGCCCGTGGATTCGCCTGCGCTCAAGAAGCTGGTGGCGGACTATGACGCGGTGTTCATCGCCATTGGCCTGGGCGAGACGCAGCGGCTCGACCTGCCGGGCGAGGACATCCCCGGCGTGTGGGAGGCGCTGGAGTTCATCTACGAAATGCACCGCAAGCCGCTCGATCAGTGTCCGGTGGGCAGGCAAGTGGTGGTGATCGGTTGCGGAAATACCGCCATCGACGCCTCGACCGCGGCGGTTCGGCTCGGCGCGGAGGAGGTGACGATCGCGTATAGACGTTCCGAGCGCGAGAAGTCGGCGTATAGCTACGAGTACGAACTCGGGAAGGTCGATGGAGTGCGCTTCGAGTGGTTCGCGCAGCCGGTCTCCTTCGTCGAAACGGATGGCAGGCTCTCGGCGGTGCGGTTCGTCCGCACGCATCTCGCCGAGGGAAATGGCCGACGGGCAACGCTGGAAGCAATTGCGGGGAGCGAGTTCGAGATTCCCTGCGACATGGCGATCAAGGCCCTTGGGCAGTCTCCCGTCGCGGAACTGCTTTCCAGCATCGAGGGTGTGAAGTTTGGCCCCGCTGGAGTCGCGATTGACCGCGAGACGTTCTCCACCACGCGGCCCGGTCTATTTGCCGGCGGTGACTGCACCCACAAGGGGAAGGAAATCGTTAACGCCGTGCAAGACGGCAAGTTGGCGGCACGCTCGATCAACGATTACCTCTCCGCAAAAGGATCAACCCGATGAAGAGCCCCGACCTTTCCTCCAATACTGGCGGGATCAAGTCGCCGAATCCATTCTGGCTCGCCAGTGGCCCGCCCACCAACACGGGCTATCAGATCTGCCGCGCCTTCGAGGCGGGCTGGGGCGGGGCGGTGTGGAAGACTCTCACCCATGACCCCATTGTCAACGTGTCGTCGCGCTATGGCGCCCTCGATCACGACGGGCGCAAGATGATCGGCTTCAACAATATCGAACTCATCACCGATCGGCCGCTGGAGGACAACCTCCGCGAAATCACCGAGGTGAAGCGCCTGTTTCCCAAGCACGCGGTGATCGCGTCGCTGATGGTGGAGAGCAATCGCGAGGCGTGGCACGACATCGTGAAGCGCGCGGAGGACGCTGGCTCCGACGGCCTGGAGCTCAACTTCGGCTGTCCCCACGGCATGAGCGAGCGCGGGATGGGTTCCGCCGTCGGGCAGGTTCCCGAGTATGCGGAGATGATCACAACGTGGGTGAAGGAAGTGGCGCGGACTCCGGTTCTGGTGAAGCTAACGCCCAACATCACCGACGTTCGCCCCGTGGGTCGCGCTGCGAAGCGAGGTGGCGCCGACGGGCTGTCGCTCATCAACACGATCAACTCGATCGTGGGCGTCGATCTCGACACTTTCAATCCGCGCCCCCACGTCAACGGGCGGGGATCCCACGGCGGCTATTGCGGCCCGGCGGTGAAGCCGATCGCGCTCAACATGGTCCAGTCCATCGCCGCCGATCCAGAGATCGCCATCCCGATATCCGGCATCGGCGGTGTTCAGCAATGGCAGGACGGCGTGGAGTTCATGCTCCTGGGCTCCAGCAGCGTCCAAGTGTGCACGGCGGCGATGCACTATGGCTTTCGCGTTGTGGAGACGATGCTCTCCGGCCTGGAGACGTGGATGATCGAGAAGGGCTTCACCTCGCTGGACGACTTCATCGGCGCCAGCGTCCAGCGCATCGGAAACTGGAACGATCTGGACATGAGCTATCAGGTGATCGCGCGCATCGACGAGGACAAGTGCATCCACTGCGGCCTGTGCTATATCGCCTGCGAGGACGGCGCCCACCAGTCGATCGACATCTTCCCAACTCCGATCTCGGAGTTTATCGCCGTCCACGGGGCCACGCTGGAGAATGGCTCGCGCAAGAAGTTCGAGGAGAGTGGAGGCGTCCGCACGCTTCCCGGCCTCGGCGGCGGTACAGTGAATGTCTATAAGGTGAACGAGGAGACGTGCGTGGGTTGCAACCTGTGCAGCCTGGTTTGCCCTGTCTCCCACTGTATCGAGATGGTCGAGGAAGTCCGCACCGACATGCCCAAGATCACGTGGCGCGAGTATCAGAAGCGCCTCGCGGCGGGAGAGATGGAGCGCCTGTATCCACGGCCTCACGCGCATCGGGATTATGTGCCGGGGCGGCTGTGATCAGCGGAGCGCGTTGAGTTCCTTCGCCACGGCGCGCATTCCGAGCGTCGCCACCAGCATGTCCGACGAGGTGGCCACGAACGTGAAGCCGAGGTTCAGGTAGTCGCGAGCGATTTTGGAGGAAGTTGTGAGGACACCCGCGGCCTTGCCGTGGCTCTTGGCGGCATCGACGACCTTGCGCAGGGCGTCCTGAAATCGCGGATCCTCTGTCTTGTCCAGTAACCCCAGATTCACCGAGAGATCCGTCGGCCCCACAAACAGCACGTCCACGCGCTCGACCGCTGCGATGGCGTCGATGTTGGCGACGGCCTCGGGCGTTTCGATCTGGCAAATCAGGATCAAGTCGCGGGATTCGGTGGCGAAATAGCTGGGGAAGTTAGCGAGGTAGCCGCTGGAGCGCGTTAGCTTTGCCAGCCCGCGTGTGCCATCGGGCGGATAGAGGAAGGCTCGCGCCGCCGCCTCGGCCTCGACGGCCGTGTTCACCATGGGGATCATGATGCCGGCGGGTCCCAGATCGAGCACTCGTTTCATGAAGGCCTGGTCATTCCAGGGCAGGCGCACGATGGGCGCGGTGGGACTGCCGCCGATGGCCTGCAACTGGTGCAGCAGCGTGTTGTAGTCGCTGAAGCCATGCTCGCCGTCCAACAGCAGCCAATCGAAGCCCGCATGTGCGGCGATCTCCGCCGTGATGCTGGAACCAAGGTTGAGCCAGCTTCCGAATATCTTCTCGCGACGCCGAACGCGCGCCCTCAGGGTATCGCCCATGATTGCAGTTCCTTCCGCCTTTCCGAACGTGAGCGCGAGTGAAAATCCGACTCCAAGGCGTGGGAAAGGAGATTGTTGAGCGCGGGGAATCCTTGGTTGACCGCTATATCGCCGTGGCCTTGGATGCCCGGGCCAATGGAGGCAAGGGATGAACAGCGAAGCAGGCAGCCCGGCAGCTATCGACACTTCCTCAATCGTCGCGGGGTGGCGGGGAGCCCTACTCCGCGCGACGGCGCGCGTCGTGAGGTTGCTCCCCCGGGGGCGGCACTTCCTGTTTGGGATGGCGCATCGGCTTGTCGGATCCCCCGCCCACTTTCTGGGAAACTTCCGGAAGGAGCCGTTCGCGATCGAATACGCCGACACGGGAATCTCGATGGGCATTTTCCTGTGGGAGGCGTTCGAGCCGGAGGTAACCGCCGTTGTCGCGGCCGCCGTCAACGAGGGCGCGGGCGCCTTTGTCGATGTGGGCGCCAACAAGGGATACTTCGCGGTGGTTGCCTCGGCGGCGACGGGTGGCCGGGTTCCCTCGGTGCTCTATGAAATAAATCCCGCCAACTTGCTCGATCTTGAGGGCACGCGGCTCCACGGCAAGCACGGCAATTGGACCATCCGTCCGGTGGCTGCATCCTCGGTCCACGCGGAACTGCGCCTATCTATCCCCGGCAACGCACCCAACTCCGGATGGGCGCGCATTTCCGACACTGGCGATCACATCGTGCAGGCGGTACCGCTGGACGGCGACCTCGCGGCGCGTGGCCTCGACGCGATTCGCCTGATCAAGATCGACGTGGAGGGGCACGAACTGGAAGTGCTCAAGGGTCTCTCGCAGACCATCGCCTCCGGCCGCGTCGCGAATCTCTTTGTCGAGTTCCACCCGATGGTGCTGGACCGCGAAGACATCCACCGTGCCATCAAGGAGACTGCCGCGCTGGGCTTTGAGCCCTACCTGCTGACGCCCGCCGTGGGCGCATTGATCGAGCGCGACCGCGCGCGGCTCCTTGAACTCCCGATGGCGGAATTGCGCGCGCTGATGCAGCCTTTCGATCCCGCCGTGCCAGACTACAAGTTCCCGTTCGAAGTGTTCTTCTTTCGGTCAGGAAAGACGGCCAGCAAGTAGCCCAAGCGGGGACGTTTCCTTTGCGGGCGATCCTTTCCCGTGTCAACAAGTCGGCTGGAAGGAGGGGATCGGAAGGGATGGCTGGTGAATCACTCAAATCAGTTCTGTCCTCCGTTGCCTAGGCGCTTCCGGCAAGACTTGGCAGATGCTGGCCCTGATCCCGATCACGGCGGGGAAGGTGCCGCTGCTGTTTCTCCTCACGCTCGTGATCGTCTTTCCGCCGATCTATGTGTCCAACGCCTTCTCCGGCGCTCGTCTGTCATTTCTACAGTAGGGCTGCGCGATGCTGGGCGCGGTGGCGATGGCCTCCACGCTGATCGCCAGCCTCGCGACGGTGGCGTTCTTCTTCTCGCTGACGACGACGAGCTATCACTTCATCAAGCTGCTCCACGTGGTCTTCTTCGTCTATGCGGGGGCCAGCAGCCTGGACTTCCTCATGTCGATGCCCAGCCGTATCTCCAGACGACGCGGTGCCAGCACGCCGATCTACCTGCGTGTTGCGTGGCTGATCCTGTATGCGTTTGTGGGAACACAGCTCGCATGGGTGCTGAGGCCGTTCATCGCGTCGCCGAATGAGCCATTTGAGATATTCCGCGACCGCTCCGGCAGCTTCTACGAGTCCGTGGGCCAGTCCTCGATGCACTTCCTGACGGGATCGCGCGAAACGCCGCCGCCGCAATAGCGGCGACAACGACTCAATCCCCCATGCCGATCCCGCGCATTCGCAGGCGCAGGTTGTTGGCGCTGTCGGCGGATCGGAACGCCTCTTCTTCGGTCACGACCTTGGCCTTCCACAGGCGGTGGATGTCCTGGTCGAAGGTCTGAAGGCCCTCCGCCTTTGACGCCATCATGGTGGCCTTGATGGCCTGGATGTCGCCCTTGGTGATGAGCTCGGCGATATACGGCGTGTTGAGGAGGATCTCCAGCGCGGGGGCGCGCCCGCCGCCGATCTTGCGCAGGAGCCGCTGGCTGAGCACAGCGCGCAGGTTCAGCGAAAGCTGAAGCAGCAACTGCGGATGGTACTCGTGGGGGAAGAAGTTCATGATGCGCTCCAGAGTCTGGTTGGCGTTGTTGCTGTGGAGGGTGCCCAGCACCAGATGGCCGGTCTCGCTGGCGTGAAGCGCAAAGGTCATCGTGTCGGTGTCGCGAATCTCGCCAATGTAGATGATCTTGGGCGCCTGGCGCAGCGTGTTCTTGAGGGCGATGTGGAACGACTTGGTGTCGATGCCGACCTCGCGCTGGTTGATGAGGGCCACCTTGTTGGGGTGGACGAACTCGATGGGGTCCTCGATGGTGACGATGTGGCCGCCCAGTCGTTCGTTGCGGTAGTCGATCATCGCGGCCAGCGTGGTGGACTTGCCCGAGCCCGTGGCGCCCGTCATCAGAAGGAGTCCGCGGTCCTGCATGATGAGTTCGCCGAGAAGCGGCGGCAGGCCGAGTTCCTCCAGCTTTGGGATCGTCACCTTGATGCGGCGGATGACGATCGCTACGGAGCCGCGCTGGGTGAAGATATTGACGCGGAATCGCCCTTCCTCGCCGGTGGCGAAGGCGAGGTTCACTTCCATCTCCCGGCGGAACTCCTCCTTCTGGTCGGGCGACATTAGCTCCTGCGCATAGGATGACGTGTCTTCCTCCGTCAGTTCCGCCTCCGCCGCGTCCACAAAGTTTCCCTGAAGGGAGAACTTGGGCTTCGCCTTTGCCGCGAGGTAGAGGTCGGACGCATCCTGGGTGATCATGGCCTGCAACATGTCGCGCAGGGGGACGGGAGGCTTGTGGGCTTGGGACATTGCGGTGGGGCTCCCGGGTTATTTCTTGTGGAGGAAAGGGAATGACGACGGCGTGGGCACCGACGTTGACGATGCGGAGGAGTCGGGAACAGCAGGCGGCGGCGGACCCGGCGCATTTGGCACGGCGGCGGAGGGCGGCGCCCACGGCATCGTGGGCATCGCCGTGGAGACCCGTTGGCGATTGGGGTTGAATGGCGCGGCCTGTTGGACTCCCGCCTTCTCCTCCAGATCGCCCTCGGCGTTGCGGACGATGTACTCGGGGTTGTTGGCCTTGGTCATGGCGTCCTTCTTGGTGATGATGCCGCGCATGAGCAAGTCCCTCAAGTTCTGGTCGAGCGACTGCATCCCGTGCTTCTGGCTGGTCTGGATGATCGTGGGAAGCTGGTGGGTCTTGGCCTCGCGGATCAGCGATCTCGTGGCCGCGGTGCCGAGCATGATCTCCAGCGCGGCGACGCGGCCCTTCCCCGATGCCTTCTTGAGGAGCGCCTGGCAGACAATGGCCTGAAACGACTCTGCGAACATAGCCCGCACGAGGCCCTGCTGCTGGGGCGGAAACACGTCGATGATGCGGTCGCAGGTCTTGGGCGCGGACTGCGTGTGCAAGGTGCCGAAGACGAGGTGGCCGGTTTCCGCCGCGGTGAGGGCGAGCTGGATCGTTTCGAGGTCGCGCATCTCGCCCACCAGAATCACGTCGGGGTCTTCGCGGAGCGCGGCGCGCAGCGCGTTGGAGAAGCTCTTGGTATTGGGGCCGACCTCACGCTGGTTCACGATGCACTTCTTGTGCTGGTGGACGAACTCGATGGGGTCCTCGATGGTGAGGATGTGGTCCTCGCGCGTGTTGTTCACGTAGTCCACCATCGTGGCCAGCGTCGTCGTCTTGCCGGAGCCCGTGGGTCCCGTGACGAGCACCATGCCGCGCGGCTTTTCGGCGATGGTCTTGAGAATCGGGGGGAGGCCCAGCTCGTCGAAGCTCTTGATGACGGAGGGAATCACCCGGAAGACGGCGCCTTCTCCGCGCTGGTTGTAGAAGCAGTTCACGCGGAAGCGGGCGAGCTTGCCGAATTGTAGCGCGAAGTCGAGCTCCTTGTCCCGCTCCAGGGTTTTGCGCTGATAATCGTCGAGCAAGTCATAGAGCATGTTGTGCAGCGACTCGCGGTCGAGCTTCTCCATGTTCGTTGGCGTGATGGACCCGTGCAGGCGAAACATCGGCGGGTCGCCAGCGGATAGATGTATATCAGAGACGCCAAGCTCCACGGCGCGCAGGAGGATCGACGCGAGGTCCTTCTCCTCTGGAAGGTCGATGACGTTGGACTTGAAGGGATCAACGTACATGGGAGTCCTCCCCGAGCGCTGCCGCAAGTTCATCCAGCGTGGCGGCGGGGCATTCGCCGTGTGGTTCCAGCGAGTCCCCGGCGGCATGGGGATCATGCCGGACAACCACGAGTCGATCCACGATGCCCAGCGGCGCGAGATCGGCCTCGGCGGGCGTCAGCGCCTCCCACACAATCCACGGCGCGGCGAGGGCGCGTGCAACGCGGCGGCAAATCGCAGCACGCAGCGCTGGATCCGGAGAGGAAAACTGACGAGCCCCGCGGCACAGAAGGAAATCCGAGTGCGCCTCGAAGAATACCCCGCGCAGCCGGGCCAGCGATGCCTTTGAGCGGACCGTGTCCGCCGTGCGCAGGACGACGCCAAGCATCGCTCTTGCCTCGCGGGGCGCGTCGGGGACCCGCTCGATTATGATCGTCCGCCCCGCCGTGCCGTGCAGCGAGGTGACGCGGACGGCTCCGCGCTGGATTCCGCCCTCTTCGTCGAGCATCTCCGGGCAAAGTCCGGCGAAGCCGCCTGGGAGTGGGAACTCCTCGGTGAATCGCGAAGGGATCAATTCGATGATTGCGCCAATCAGCGCCTCGCCGATGGGCGCGGCGGGAGGATCGATGGCGGGCCGCACGACGCGAAATCGATCCTGACGATAGGGATCCTGCTGAAGAACCACGAGGGAATTGCGGGCGTCTCCCCCGCCCAGCGTGTCTATACACGCGGCCAGCCAAGCGGCCGCGTCGTCGGTTCCGGGCATCGGGGCAAATGCGTCGCGCGGGGTCTGTTCCTGACGCTTGGCCTCGTCGAGCATGGCTAGGATTTCGCCCTCCTCTGCGAGCTGGACCACGAGTTCGCGTCCGGGGAAAAGCTCCTCCGCCACCACGTCGAGCTGCGCGCGCGTGGGATCGGCCACCACCGCATGCACCACCCCGCCCGCAAAGGACATCGGCAGCAACCGCAGTTCGCGAAGACGCGCGAGGCGAAAGCGCCGCACGAAAGCCCAATCGATCATCTCCATGTCCAGATCCACATAGGAGAGATCGAACTGGACCCCCAGCGCCCAAGTCAGCCGGTCGCGGTCGAGCACACCCATAAGGACCAACGCCTCGCCGATGCGGACGCCCTCGCG
>Ga0105049_10000723_pt1 | contig 37343 bp, 39 predicted proteins | sample MAT06_FD_78087 | JGI IMG/M metagenome (GOLD analysis project Ga0105049, IMG submission 78087) | Freshwater microbial communities from Lake Fryxell liftoff mats and glacier meltwater in Antarctica - MAT-06 | ecosystem: Environmental > Aquatic > Freshwater > Ice > Liftoff microbial mat | place...
TCCAGGCCGGCGATTCAATACCAGGCAAGCTGAACTCGGGCCTGGAAGGGTTTAAGGCCTTCATACTTGTGTGGTCTGCGAATGCGAGTCGATCAGATTGGGTGCGTCAGGAGTTACACTTTGCCATCATGCGCTCCGTGAAGGATCAGAGTACGAAAATTATTCCGTGTATGGTTGATGACACGCCGTTGCCACCTCTGATCGCGGATCGGAAGGGGATCGATTTCAGCAGTCCCAAGGAAGCCATCCTTGAGCTCGCCGGAGATTTGACCGGCGCGCGCTCTCGAAATGAGCGGTTGATGGCAATCCAGGCCGCCATTGAGGAACTCGATGTTGAATGGAATGTCCATCCGATGATGGGGCCAATGGCCTGCTGTCCGGAGTGCGGGAATGAGAAGCTCGAGGGCTTCCTACAGACCGACGACGAACACGACAGGACTTATTCTGGATTGCATTGCAAAATCTGTCAATGGTCTGGCGGAGGCGAAATTTAGGGAGTCCGGGAAGTCGGGGAAGCTAGATTCGCGTGTCATAGACGTTGTGCTGGCCGATCCAGAACCAGAGGTACTCGGTCGGCAGTTTTACGGCCAAGGCACGATATTTCAAGGTCACCCGCGCCGACCAGCTTTCCTGGCCGCCACGGTCGCTTAGCTTTTTGAAGTGCAGGGATGGATGTGCGGATTCTCGTTCAAGGGCGAATTGTTTATCGGCCCGGTCTCCTCAGGTAGTCTTCGATAGTGGTTCCAGAAATCCGCGTTCGCCCGATGGATCATGGGCGCTGGAGCGATTGAGTTCTTCCCGCCCCATAGTCGGACAGAGCGCGCTTTATGCGATCGTCGAGGTGGCCAGCCTGAAGATCGGATTCAAGCTTCCCGTCAATCGCTTGCGGGTGCTGCCGGTCAAGCCACAAAGTGAGTTCTTCGCGCTGCTGCGCCGTGAGAGCGTCTATTGCCCGTTCGATATCCTGCAGACTGCTTTCCATCTAATTCCGTTTGTACCATGACTCGATCACAGGAATCACGCGGTTGCCGCATTAGCGCTTGATCAGGATCTCGCGCAGATGGTCGCGCGTGAGGTACATCTTGACGCTCGAGAAATCGTGGAAGACGCGTTCGATGAAGGGGTTGGTGAAGAACTGGTAGGGGGTGCGGTGGCCGCGTTCCTGGATGTTCAGGGTGCGGTAGTCCTGGATGCGGTAGAAGCTGGCGGGGACGGTTTTGGCGCGTTCGTCGTTGTGGAAGAAGGCGAGCAGGGCGGACTCGGGCTCGAGCAGCCGGTGGAGCTCGGTGACGGTGAGCTCGAGCATGGTGGGGCTGAGGTATTGGAGACAGTCCCAGACGAGGGCGCCGTGGAAGGGGCCTTTCAACTGGCGAAAGGTGAGGTTCATGAACTCCTGGGCGCGGGTGGGGTTTTCCTGGGCCTGGTAGAAGTCGTCGTCGCCGCCGAAGAAGTCGTCGAGGGAGGAGAGGAAGTCCTCGCAGTAGAGGCGGTGGCCGAGGCCGGCGAGGAAGCTGACGTTGGCTTGGGAGACGGGGGAGAGGTCCAGCAGACGCAAGGTGGGGCGGCCTTGGAGCTGCTGGAAATATTGTTCGAGGCCCGCGCTGGGGCGAATGGTGCCTTCGGCGGCGCTAGGGCTCATCTCGACACCAGGATACTACTGTATGTGGCTTTTGTAACGAAGCTAGTTAACGTTTATTCTCTCCGGCGCCCGCGGCCATGGCCTGCTGGGGATGAGCGGGGGTGGCGGCAGGAGCCGGCGTGGCAGCCGGAGCAGCGGAAGTAGTGGGCCGGGGCGCGGCTTTGGGTACCTCCACCTTGGTGACGTCGATGGAGCCTTTGAAGATGGCGCCGTCTTCAATGGCGATGCGGGCGGCGCGGATGTCGCCGACTAGATGGGCATCGCGGCGAAGGTCGATCTTGTCGGAGGCCTCGACGTTGCCGTGCACGGTGCCATGGATGATCACTTCGCGGGCCTTGATGGTGGCCTTGACGCGGGCGGCTTTGCCGATGGTCAGCTTATTTTCCAGCAGTTCGATCGTGCCGTCGATTTGGCCGTCGATGACGAGGTCCTCTTTGGCGAAGATCTGGCCCGCAATCAAAACATTCTCACCAATGGTGGCGGTGGAGCGAGCTCCTTGATATCCGGTGGGCGTGGTGGACACGGGCATTCCTTCCATGGGCGCCACAGGCGTGGGGAGCGGACTGGCGGGCCGCGGCGTTTCTTCTTCTTTTCGGCGATTCCACATTTAAGGGACTACCTCTTTCTCTCTCGTACGGGCTCTCTCGTCTCGATCAGAGTAAGGTCTATCGTAGCGTTCGTCCAGGGCAAAAGCAATTGAGTTGGTACTAGGCGAACGTGAAAAGATGCCGGTAATTGAGGGGTAGCTTGGCAAGGGGTGCGCCGGGACGTCCGGTTTCTGGGATAATACCGGTAGTACTTTACCCTGTGTCCCGCTCCAAAGACTTCGAGACCCAACTCGCCCGCACCGAACAGCAACTTCACCTCTTGCAGCAGATCAGCCGTTTCATGACTCGTGAAATGAGTTTGCAGGAGATTCTGTCCGGCATCAATCGCCTGATTGTCGAGTTTACGCAAGCCGATTCCTGCTTGATCTATTTGCTGCATGATCGCGAACTGGTGTTATGTTCGGCCAACAACGCGCCGCCCGAGGCTTTGGGGCGCGTGCGGCTGAAGATGACGGAAGGCTTAACCGGTTGGGTGGCGCGCGAGCGTCGGCAATTGGCGATCTCTCGCGAAGCCTATCTGGACGCGCGCTTCAAGCACTTTACGACGTTGCGGGAAGATACCTACGAAGCTTTCCTGTCGACGCCGATCATCGCGCGCAATCGCGTGGTGGGCGTGATCAACGTGCAGCATAAGCTACCGCACCAACATGGCGGCGACGAGATGGAGATGCTGAGCACGATCGGCGAACAGATTGGGACGCTGCTGGTGTTGGCGCGGATGAGCCCGGACGTGGTGGAAAGTACGAATCATTTGGAGTTGGTATTTCCGGCAACCGCCAAAAGCGGATGACCGTCAAAAGCGTATGAGAGTAGTTTTGGCATTATTGTGGGTGGGGCTGGCGTTGGGACAGGCGATACCGAAGCCGGTGGCTCCGACGCCGCTGTCTTCCACGGTGCCCAAGTGGCGCGTGAAGTTCTTTCATGACAAAAACAACTCGTCGATCGACTTCCGCGAACTGTTGACCCCCGCGCCGGGCGTGGTGTGCGCCTTCGGTTTCCTGACGGAAGAAGGTCGCGGTAAGCCGCGCGGGGTGCTGGTGAATTCGCGCGATGGCGGGGTGAGTTGGCAAACGATCAAGCTGCCGGACCTGCCGGTGGCGGCCGATTTTGTGGACGGGCAGAAGGGTTGGATGGTGAGTCCGGATGTGGTTTACCGAACGACGGACGGCGGCTCGACTTGGCAAAAAGCTTCGAAGCTGAAAGGCGTGCTGCGGGTGAAGTTTTTGACCGCGGAGCGCGGCTTTGCGGTCGGATATCCGAAAGCGGTGTGGTCGACGACCGATGGCGGAACTACTTGGGCGAAGGTGCCGGAGGCGGCCACGCCCACGTCGAAGCCGGAGAACACGGCTTACAATACCATCGCTTTTCAGGATGGGAAGCGGGGGATGATTACGGGCTCTTCACGGCCGCCGCGGCGCGACGATACGCGGGCGCCGGCGTGGATGGATCCGGAGGCGCAGAAGCGGCAGTCGCCGAACTTAACCTTGGTGCTGGACACGAAAGACGGTGGCCAGACGTGGAATCCACAGACGGCTTCGGTGTTTGGGCAAGTGGTGAAAACGGCTTTTGGGCGCATCGGCTTGGCGCTGATCGACTATTCGGCCGGCAGCTTTGCCTACTCGAGCGAGGTGGTGAACCTGGGGAACTCGAAGTCCGCGTTTGCGAACAAGGAAAAGGCGATCACCGATCTGGCGTTCGATGGGGAAGGTCGGGTGTGGCTGGCGGGGGTAGAGGTGCCGGGGAAGCTGAACCGTTTGCCGATCCCGAGCAAGGTAGCGGTGCTCCAGAGCATCGACGGTGAGCATTGGTACGCGACGCCGGTGGACTACAAGGCGGTGGCGAACCGGGTGAAGGTGTCGTTTGCGGGCGTGAAAGGATGGCTGGCGACCGATGCGGGCATGATTCTGACGTTGGAGTAAGTTTCGCTTTGACGTTGCTCGCCCGGTTTGGATATAGTCCAAGTTGGCCCCATCGATCTGGGGCCGGATCACAACGGGAGGAAGCGACACAACATGGCCGATAGCGTAACCGGGGCACAATTTAAGCAAGAGATGCGGGAGGGGAAGCCCAAGATGGGCTTATTCCTGAACGCTCATAGCCCCACCGTGGCGGAGCAACTGGCGCACAGCGGCTACGATTGGCTGCTGGTGGATATGCAGCACGGCCCGATGGGCTATGAAAAGCTGTCGGCCATGCTAGCGGCGATCGCGCTGGGCGGGGCCAAGAGCATGGTCCGCGTGGCAGGCTATAGCGACCGGGCCGGGATCCAGCAGGCGCTCGATCTGGGCGCCGACGGAGTGCTGGTGCCTTATATCAACACGGCGGAGGAAGCGCGCCAAGCGGTGAGTTGCACGCGCTATCCGATGGTGGGGACGCGGAGCGTTTATTTCCCGCAACGGTCGATGAACAAGGCCGGTTTGCTGGGCTATGCGGGCGCGGCGAACGACAACGTGATTGTCGCGCTGCAGGTGGAAACGGCTTCCTGCATTGAGAATATGGCGGAGATCGCGGCGGTGCCGGGCGTCGATATGCTGTTCCTGGGCCAGAACGATCTTTGCATGTCGATGGGCTTATACGTGAAGTATGAGTTCCCGCACATGTACACGTCGCCCGAACTGCTGGCGGCGACGGACACGCTGATCGCTGAGGCGGGCAAAAACAAAGTGATCCTGGGGATCTTCCTCTTCGGCACGTCGCGGGTGGGCGAGTTCCTGGAGAAGGGCTTTACGTTTTTGAGCGTGGGCAACGATCTGCACCATCTGCTGACGCAGGCAGGCGCCTATGTGAAGGACATGGAAGGCATGGCGGCGGAAAAAGGCAAGGGCTGGCAGCGGCGGCCGTCGGCGCTGATTTAACGAGTGCCGGGTCGGCACCGCTAACCCGCAGGTGTTGCAACTGTTAACATCGACGAATGGTACAGCGGAAGCTAGGAGTGGTGCACGGCCTGCACCGATATCCGGTGAAATCCATGGCGGCTGAGGTGCTGCACTCCTCAACCGTCTCCTGGCATGGACTGGCGGGAGATCGTCGATGGGCGTTCATTCGCGCAGGAATGGAGCGGAGTGGATTCCCTTGGCTTACCATTCGTGAGAAGCCTGATCTATGGCGCTACCAGCCGTACTTTGTGGATCCATCGGATGCAGAAGGGTCCAAGACCTTGGTGAGAACTCCCGAGGGAGACGAACTGGAGGTCACCGACCCTGAACTGACGCAGCGCTTCGGCGATGGTGTCCGGGTGATGAAGGTGTACAGCGGGATTTTCGATACCTTCCCTTTGTCGTTCCTGACGGTGCAAAGCGTGGAAGGCCTATCGAATCTGGTGGGGCAAGCGCTGCTGCCGTTACGGTTTCGTCCCAATATCCTGATCGACGCGAGTGAAGCGGCTCCCTATCCGGAAGACGGGTGGCAGGGGGCTATCTTGCGCATCGGGGGTTTGCGCTGCCGGCTCGATAAGCGTGACCAACGATGCGCGATCGTCAACGTGGATCCTCTTGACCCCGCCTCGGCTAACCCGGGCGTTCTTCGCGCCATCGCGAAGGAGCGGGGTGCCTATTTCGGCATGTACGGTTCCGCTGTTGAGCCGGGCCCAATATCCGTGGGCGACGCCGTGACGCTGGAAACGTAGGCTGTCAGTATGTCCATCCTAGGTAGTGGGGCTTTCTCCCGAACCGGCCATGGCGACGCGGACCCGGATGGAGGGCTTCTTGGTGGCCAGGGGCTGGAGATCGAGTAGGCGTTGGCCGGTGAAGCCGCAGGGGCATTGCGCCTCGGTAAGCTTGGCCTTGAAGCCGGTGGCTAAGCGCGCTACGGGGAAGACGGTGTTGGCGAGGCTGGTGATGATGAGCTCGGAGGTGTCGGCGTCCACTTCGAAGACGGCCTGAATGGGGTCGAGGTGGAGGCCCGAGTGGGCCGCGCATTCCCGCGCGAGAACTTCGTGGCGATGCCCAAGGAAGTGTTCTTCGACGCCGACGCGGTAGGCGGTCCAGAATTGGTCACGGTCGGCGGCGGTGAGCAGGCCGGTATCGCCGAAAGGCAAGCCGGTGAAGGCGACGATAGGTCGGCGGAGAGAAGGGAAGCGGGCACCGCTATTCAAGACATTGACGGCCATGCGGCGTAGCATGGTGACGGGTCCGGCGAGGCATTCGGGGCGGAGTTTCTGAAGTTCCGTGCTCCAGCCATCGGGGAAGCATACCACCTTCTGAGTTTCGATGAAGCCTTCCATTAGGATGGCGGTGCGGGGCGGAGGGTGAAGGGGATAGTCGAAGTGACGGAAGCCGGTTTCGCTCGAGCCCGGGTTGAGGTGCTGTTCGCGGCGCAGGAGATACTCGTCGCGGGGAGTGACGGGGAAGCTTTGGAGGAGGTTTTCCGGGAGCGGGTGGCTGGCGACCTCCGTGGCGATTCGCTCGCAGCCGGGGACCTGCCGACCGGCGGCCGTGGCGAGCGCCATCTGCATTAGGTCGCGAATTCTTTCCTGGCGGGCGGCCAGAACTTTGCGGTTCACTTTGGGGGATCGACTGGACTTGGCCCCGGAGGGGGTCCAGCGAATAACGACACGCATATGTTCTCTCTAGTATCGTCGCTGGTGCGCGCTATTCATCTCTTAAATTCCGATTTTTGTTCTAGTTTTCACAAAATTCGTTGAAATTATCCACAAGTACCTGTCGAGCGACGGAGGCCTTGACACGGAGAGTTTGGAGGGCTCCGACTTGGGCGGCGGCGACGCTTGAGTTCCAGCCGCGAGGGAAGAAGGAGGAGTCCGAACCGAAGAGCAGACGGCCGGGACCGAGGATAGCGAGAGATTCGCTGAAAACCGTGGCGAGGTCAACGGGCGGATCATTCGTGGCCATCCAACTGTTGCTGGAGGAGGTGTCGAGGTAGACGTTGGGGCAGGCTTTAGCGACGGCGAGCGACTCGCGCCAGAGCCCCGAGCCGAAGTGGGGAATGACGAAGTTGGTGCCTGGAAACTCGAGGGCCAGGGGCTGTAAATCGAGGGGGCTCGAGTACTGATGGCTGAAGTTCGAGGGCAGATCGAGCTTGCCGCGGACGCCGACGCTCAGGTGGCCACAGTGGACAAAGAACCGAATGCCGGGCAGGGCTTGGAGGAGGGCCTTTACCGAATCATGCTGGATAGGATAGCCGTGCATGGCGGGGAAGAGGCAGACCATGGCGAGGCTGGCCTTTTCGGCGAGGGGAGCGAGTTGGGTGAGGGTGCCCGGGTCGAGCGGATTGGCCATGGCGGCGCCCCAGAAGCGGTCGGCGTGGGCGGTGACGGCGGCGGCGACCGATGCAACATCGCCGGGCAGGCTGGCGATGAGCATGGCCTGGGCGACGCCGTGCCGGTCGAGCTCCTGAATCCAACGCTGGGCAAAGAGAACGGGATCCTCGGCGGGGCGTTCCCAGCCAAGGATCCCGTAAACGGCATCGAGGTCAGTCTGTTTCTGCTGCGCGAGGAGCGCGAAGAAGCGATGCGAAAAGAAGTGCACGTGGGCGTCGGCCACCGGCAGATCGCCCCACGGAGTGCGCAACCCTATTCGCCGCCGACTGCGGAGGCGCTCAGCATCTGCTCCCGAGCGGGCGGGCCGGGCAGCTTGGTTAAGCCGGCGGCAAGGGCCAACTGCGTAAGGCCGGCGACGTTATTGACGGCCAGCTTCTTCATCATAGTTTTCCGGTAGCTCCGGACGGTCTGCAAGCCCAGGGCGAGCATGACCGCGATTTCCTTGCTGGTTTTGCCTTCGGCCACTAGGCGGAGCACTTGGAGCTCGCGAGGGGAAAGGCCTTCGAGGGCCGACGGCAAGGGCTTCGCATCGAGGTCGCCCTTTTGAATGCGGGTGAGCAAGCGGTCGGAGACTTGGGGGCTCAAATAGGAGCCGCCTTTGGCCACCGTGCGCAGGGCATCGAGCAGATCGTTATCGGAGGCGCGCTTGAGCACGAAGGCGCGGGCACCGGACCGAATCGCACTCACCACCGAGTGCTCGTCGTCGTACATCGAAAGGATGGCGACGCGGATATCCGGCTGGTAGCGCAGGATCTCCGCCGTAGCCTCAATGCCATTGAGGCCAGGCAGGCCAATGTCCATCAGGACAATGTCCGGCCGTAACTTGCGGGTAAGCGCGACGGCTTCCGTTCCGTTATCTGATTCACCGATGACTTGAAAGTCTTCGTCAAGTTTCAGGATCGCCCGGATCCCGTCTCGCATAATCTTATGATCATCGACCAGCAGCACACGTGTGATCATTATTGTTTTTGCCTATTCCCAATCCCGTACTTGCACTAGGACAAGTGTACCTTGCCCGGTAGATTCTATGTGTAGGGCCCCTCCGGCGAGGGCCGCATGGTGGCGCATCATGGCCATTCCCAAGCCTGAACCGGCCGGCTGCGTTAGATCGAAACCGCAACCGTCATCGCGTATTTCCAGTTTCACCGAACCGGGCGATCCTCGAAGGATTAAGTCCACCCTCTTGGCACTGGAGTACTTCACCGAATTCTCCAGCGCTGCTTCCGCAATTCTATAGAGTGCCGAAGAAATCCGCAACGGCAATCGAAGCCGGGGTTCGATTTTTTGAACCACCGGTGCCCGATGCTGCCTCCGGTAACGCTCGGCCAGCCGTTCGAGAGCAAACACCAGTCCCACGCGTTCGACCACGGCGGGATTAATCTCATAGCTTAACTCCCGCAACTGCTCGATTACTTGTCCGAGCAGATTTTGTACTTCGGCGGTCTTGGCCGTTAGCTCCGGCACTTGCGTGCCGTGTTCCATCCGAATGAGGTCCAGGTGGAGCCCGGCCGCACTCAAAACCTGGTTTACGTCATCGTGCAGAATGCGCGCGATCCTCGCCGACTGCACTTCTTGCGCATTCATCAATGCGACTAGCGAATCCGCCAGCGTAGCAGCTGGGGGCGCGCCCGAAAATTCGTTCAAGTCCGCCAAGCTAAGAACTTAGATTGTCGCTCATTTCTTGCGGGTAAGCACCCTTTTCGCGGCATTAATTATATCCCGGGAAAGCAGACCGTATTTGTCCAGAATGCTCTCAGGCGTACCGGATTCGGCATAGCGATTCTGCACGCCGACAAACTCCATGATGCAAGGTGTAGCCGAGGCGACAGTCTGCGCGATCTTGACGCCCAGGCCGCCGTCGACTAAGTGCTCTTCCGCCACCACGATAGCGCCGGTTTCGGCGACGGCCTTATGCACCGCTTCGTCGTCGAGCGGCTTGATGGAGTACATGTCGATCACCCGGGCGGAGATGCCCTCTTCGGCCAGCGACTCGGCGGCGCGGATCGACTCGGCGACCATCAGGCCGTACGCCATAATCGTGAGGTCGTGGCCTTCCACCAGCGTCTTCGAGCCGCCAACGGGGAACTTGTCGCCGTCGTTGTAGATGTGCGAAGCCTTGGACCGGCCGGCGCGGATGAAGCACGGGGCAGGGTGATATGCCATGGCCTTCACGATCTCGAACATCGAAGAGTCGTCGGCCGGGGCCATCACGACAAAGCCGGGCAGGGCAGTGGCTAGGGCGAGGTCTTCAATCGACATTTGCGAAGGGCCGTCTTCGCCGATGGAGATGCCGCTGTGCGTGCCGACTACTTTGAGCGGTACGTTGGGGTAAGCCGCCGTGACGCGCAGTTGCTCAAAGCCCTTGTTCATTATGAAGGCCGAGAAGCTGGCAACAAAGGCGATCTTGCCCGAGGCGGCGAGGCCGGCGCCGATGGCGACCATGTTGGCCTCGGCGATGCCGCATTCAATGAAGCGCTCCGGAAATTCCTTGGCGAAAAGGTGGGTGAAGGTGGACTTCGAAAGGTCAGCATCGAGGACGACGACCTGGTCATTTTCGCGGCCCAACGCCACCAGGGCGCGGCCAAAGCCTTCGCGCGTCGCGGGGCCTAATTTCAATTCATACTTTGCCATGTGATTCGTGATTCCTTACGCCAGTTCGGCGAGCGCTTTCTGGCACTCGTCGGCGGAGGGCGCCGTGCCGTGGAACTTGGGGTTGTTTTCCATGAAACTGACGCCCTTGCCCTTAATGGTGTGGGCGATGATGGCGGTGGGCTTGCCTTTGGTGTGGGCGGCCTCAATGTAGGCGCCGCGGACTTCCGAAGGATTGTGGCCGTCGATGGTGATGGTGTGCCAGCCGAAGGCGCGCCACTTGTCGCCCAGGGGTTCCACCTCCATAATGTCTTTCACCCAGCCGTCGAGCTGGATCTTGTTGTAGTCGACGATGGCGACAATGTTGTCGACCTTGTGGAAGGCACCGAACATAGCGGACTCCCAGATTTGCCCTTCCTGAATTTCGCCGTCGCCGAGCATTACATAGACACGCGAGGGCGAGCCGTTCATCTTGGCGGCGATCGCCATGCCGAGGCCGACCGAGAGCCCTTCCCCGAGAGAGCCCGTGGAGGCTTCGAGCGCGGGGATGAACCGGACGTCGGGATGGCCCTGGTAGATGGAGCCCATCTGGCGCAGGGTGTTGAGCTGGTCCTTGGGGACGTAGCCGCATTCGGCCATCACCGAATAGAGGACGGGGGCGGCATGGCCTTTGCCGAGGATGAAGCGATCCCGGTCAGCCCACTTGGGGTTCTGGGGGTCGTGCTTCATCTGGTCGAAGTAGAGGCCGACCAGGAGTTCGACCGCGGAAAGCGAGCCACCGGGATGGCCGGACTTCGCCGCGGTAATCATTTCAATAATGTCGCGCCGGACGCGCTTGGCAATGGCTTCGAGTTCAGTGAAGGACGGGGTTTCAACGGACGTCATGATGCTTTGTTAAGGGTAGCACTAGGACGTTGGTACTGGAGACACGGGGTTGCTGCGCAGACGAGGTTGCGCGGCAGACATTTTGTATGAACACTTCGGGAGTGGGATTCGCACGGCGTGCGATTTTTGACCGACACGCCGCCAGTCTTGACGACGACCTCGTCATCACTGTCGCCGACGAAGGAAGCGATCCAGGCGAGTCACGGTTTGTCACGATCGGCTTGGGTGCGAACGGCCGCGTGCTGGTGGTCGTTTACTGCTATCGGGACCAGGATATTCGGATCATTTCGGCGCGACCCGCCGATCCAGGTGAGCGAGAAGAGTACGAGGGACAATCATGAAGGACCAATACGACTTCAGCAAAGGGAAACGCGACCGAGTCGTCGTCGAGCCGCCGCCGGAACCGGGCAAGGTGAAGATCAACATTCGCTTAGACGAAGATCTGCTCAACCACACTGGCGCGATGGCTGACGTCTCTGGCGGCAAGAGTGGATATCAGACGCTGATTAACGCGGCCTTGCGGGAGTACGTGGACGGCAAGGCGCCGAAGATCGAGGAAACGCTGCGGCGGATTCTGCGGGAAGAGTTGGGGAAGAAGCCCAGTGCGGCTGAGTCCATGAAGTAAGGGTGTTTGGTAAGAATTGCCAGTCCTGATGACCTTGCGCTATGCCTACGCGAAATGTGAATCTGACCGAGCACTGGGACCGTTTCATCGACGGCGGCATCGAGTCCGGGCGCTTTAGCAACGCGAGCGGAGTGGTGCGCGAAGGCCTGCGACTTTTGGAGCAGCGGGAACTGCGCGACAAAGCCAAACTCGAATGGCTGCGTGGCGCAGCTCAAGAGGGCTTCGACGAAATCGAGCGTGGCGAGGGGATTGAGTTCGACTCTATGGAAGACTTGGCGGTCTATCTTCGCCAGGTTAGAGTGGAAGTGCGGGAAGAGATAACCGCTGAGCGGAGGCGTGGCTAAGGCTAGTTCGGGCGCGATTCTCTCGCGGGCCGCGCGGCGGGATCTCCGGGCGGTATTGCACTGGAGCGAAGAGAACTTCGGCGAAGCGGCCTCGGTCCGGTATCTCGAACTCATCCTGCGGGCGATTCGCGATGTCGGCTCCGATCCGGATCGGCCCGGATCCTTCGAACGAATTGATCTAGCGATCGCAGTCGCGAGGACATACCATTTGTCATTCAGCCGAACTCGGGCGGCCGGAGCGCGTATAAAATGAGGTTGGGCCGGAGAAGTAGCCCGCCGCGCGTCATGAAAGAATGAACCACTGATGGCCGCGCACAATATCTAAGCAAGTTTGATGGAGCGAGTGCTGAGGTTTTAAAAGAATCGACACGATGTTGGTGTCGAGCAGCCGTACCCTCATTGCTGTCGAATGGGGGCTTGGTGGAGAATATCTCGCATCACCTGGTGGAACTCGTTGACCTCTTCTGGCTGACCAAGATTGCGGTAAGGGAGGGTGAATACCGGCGGCTTCGCTTCAGGAATTGGCATGGAGCAGCTCAGGCAAGTTTTTGGGATCCACGATTACTTTAGCCATGCCTAAACTAACGCCTCCACCGACAAACGGAAACGCTCGGCGAGGTTGCAGGCGTGGGTCCTGGTCATCTCGGGCTTGCCGTGTACTCCGCGCCGAAGTGAGCGAGCATGGCATCCAGTCCGCGCTCTCCGATGCCTCAAACGACGTTTAGGAGGGCTCTTTCGGCCGCTCGCTCCGGTGCGTCGATCCGAAGGAGCCGGACGTTGACGCGCGCGCTGGCGGTGAGCGCTTCAAGGATTCCGGAGGTGATGCGGAAATGGTCGGTCCAAGCATCGCGGCGTGGATGGAATAGGCGGATCGCTTCGTGGCTGATCGGATCGATTGCGGCTACGTCGCTGCCCTTATACCGATTGCAGAGGACGCAGGCTTAGGCGAGGTTGTCGAAGTCCGATGTGCCACCGTGCTTGCGGCTGATGATGTGGTCGACTTGGAGGGGGAACGCCGCTTCGTCTTCGTGGATGAAGCAATACTCGCAGCGAAATTTGGCGCGCTCGGCTACTTGGTCACGCAGGCGGTCGCTGATGTCGCTAGCCACGACGGAGACGTAGCTTGGCCTTGGCTTTGGCCATACGGAGGATATGCTCGAGTTCCATGTAATGGTCGAGTTCGGCCTTCTCAAATGGAGCTAAGCCATCGGCCTTCTCGCGCTCAATCAGTTCCAACACCCGTCGCTGCGCTTCCAGCGAAGGACGAAACTGTGCCACCTCGGCTGGGGTGGACCCGGCGGCGATGAAGTCGATGATTTCGAGATAGGCGGGGCTGGCGACGCTCATGATTTATTTTGACATTGCTTGTCAATACTACTGGGGTTTTAGGGCGGGGGGCTCGGGCTTGCGCATGGTGGCGGCGATGCCGGTGATTAACCTCGCTCCGCGTTGAAAGGTTAAGTAGTTGAAACCCCAACGGATGAAGACCAGGACCCGGGCTTCAAACTCGACGATATACATCAGATGCACGAAAAGCCAGAGGAGCCAGGCGATGGGGCCAGAGAACATCAGTTTGCCGAATTTCTCGAAATAGGCAACGGCGGCGGTGCGACCGATGACGGCTAGGGAGCCTTTGTCGAAGTAGCGGAAGGGGGCGGGGGCGGGTTGGCCTTTGAGGCGCGCCATGATGACTTTGGCGGCGTATTTGCCTTGCTGCATGGCGGAAGGGGCAACGCCGGGCAGGGGATTGCCGTCTTGCAGCAGAGAGGCCAGGTCGCCGACGACGAAGATGTTGGGGTGGGCTCCGGCGGTGAGGTCCGGGTTGACGAGGACGCGGCCGCCGTGGTCGAGGGGGACGCCGGCCTCTCCCAGGACTTTGCCGAATTCGGAGGCGCGGACGCCGGCGCCCCAGAGGATGGTTTTGGCTTCGATCCGCTCGATCCCGGCAACGGTCTTTAAGGTGACCCCGTCGGCGTCGACGCCGGTGACGCGGACTTTGTTGCGCGTGCGGACGCCGAGTTTGATGAGGGAATTGACGGCGGCGTCGGAGAGGCTTTCGGGATAGTTTGAGAGAATGCGTTCGCCGCCATCGAGCAGCAGGATGCGCGCGTTTTCGGGCTTGATGTTATCGAACTCGTTGCGCATGGTGTCGTTGGCGATCTCGCCCAGGGCGCCGGCGAGTTCGACGCCGGTGGGACCGCCGCCAACGATCACGAAGGTGAGCCAGGCGTTGCGCATATCCATATCGGGCTCGCGTTCGGCTTCTTCGAACGCAAAGAGGATCTTGTGGCGCATGCGGGTGGCGTCTTCGATGGTTTTGAGGCCGGGGGCGAACTCCTCCCATTGGTCGTTGCCGAAGTAAGAGGTGCGGGAGCCGGTGGCGACGATCAGCGTGTCGTAGGGGATGGGGCCGACGTCGGCGAGGATGAGCTTTTTGCCTGCGGCGTCGATGCCGATGGCTTCATCGAGCAGGACTTTGGCATTGGGCTGGCTCGAGAGCACGCTGCGCAAGGGAGCGGCGATTTCCCCGGGCGAAAGTGAACCGGTGGCGACTTGGTAGAGCAGGGGCTGGAAGAGGTGAAAGTTGCGGCGGTCAACCATGGTGAGGCTGATGTCGGCATGCTTCAAGGCCTGAGCGGCGTAGAGTCCGCCGAAGCCGCCGCCGAGGATGACGACCTGATGGGCCATAGCTACATACTCCTGCGATTTTCGAGCGATTTGGACATGGTGACTTCGTCGGCGAATTCGAGGTCGCTACCGACGGGGATGCCCATGGCGATGCGGGTGACGGAGACCCCAAGCGGCTTCAGCAGCCGCGAAAGATAGACGGCCGTCGCTTCGCCTTCGACGGTGGGGTTGGTGGCGACGATGACCTCTTTGACGTCTTCGAGGCGTTCGAGGAGACCCTTGATCTGCAACTGATCGGGCCCAATGCCGCGCAGGGGAGAGATGGAACCATGCAGAACGTGATAAACACCGTGGAAACAGCGGGTGGTCTCAATGGGCAGAATGTTGTGCGCCTCTTCAACGACGCAGATCGACGTCGTATCGCGGTTAGGGTCGCGGCAGAAGACGCACAGCTCGGCGTCAGAGATATTGCCGCAGCGGGCGCAGATGCCCAACTTGTCTTTGACGTCCATGACGGCTTGGGCGAGGCGTTCAGCGTCGTCGCGGCCGCAGCGGAGGACGTGGAAGGCGAGGCGCTGGGCGGACTTCTGCCCGACGCCGGGCAGGCGTTTGAATTCGGTGATCAGGCGCGCGAGCGGTTCGGCGAAGTCCGGCATGGCTAAAGGAGCCCGGGGGGCAGGCCCATGCCGCTCATCATGCCGCCCATCTTGGCTTGGGCCTGGGCGTCCACCTTGGCGGCAGCTTCATTGACGGCGGCCATCACCATGTCGGCGAGCATTTCGACGTCGGTGGCGGCTTCGGGGTCGATGGTGACGCCGAGCACTTTCTTGTGGCCGTCCATCTTGACGTTCACCATGCCGCCGCCGGCGGAGGCGTCGACGCGAATGAGCGCCACCTCTTCCTGCAGCTTGGCTTGCATCTGCTGGGCTTGCTTCATCATGTTTTGCATATTGCCGGGGAGTTTCATGGGATACCTCGCTTTAGTAGTCGCTCAGATCGCGGACTTGCCGCACTTGGGAGCCGGGAAAAAGTTCTTGGAAGCGCTGGACCTCGGCGTTGGCGAGGGCGCGGGATTCGGCCTGATCCTCGCCGCCGGCGGGGCGGGCTTTTTCGATGGTGTTGGCGGACGGGGCCGGGTCGCCGACAGTGAGCTTGATTTTAGCGGGCCGTCCGAGCACTTGGGCTAAGGCCTTGGGAAGGTCCGGCCCTTTCATGCTGAGGCCGTAGGCTTTGGGGGTGACGAAGACCACTTCGTTGCCGACTTCTTCCACCGATGAATTCTCGACGGCATCGGCCGTGAACTGCTGGCCCATTGCGATGAGCGCGGCGTGGAGGCGTTGTGGCAGGCCGCTGTCGCCTTTCGATGGGGCGGGTTCCTGCGCGGGGGGGGCAGCGTCTTGCTGGATGTCATTGGCGGGCGCGGCTGGGGCCGGAGGGGCCGGTTCCGGCCGGACGGGTGGCGGTGGGAGAGTGATGCGTGGCGGGGCGGCCATGCGAGTGGGTGGCGGGGGGAGTTTTACGCCGCCAGCAGGCGGGCTGCTCGCGGGAGGCGCGGGGGCGGGGGGTGTGCCGCTGCCCAGCGTGGCGATCAGTTGTTCGATGGAGGCTAACCTTCCGGCTTGCACCAACTTCACCAAGCCGAGTTCCAGATGCAGCCTCGGTTGCAGCGAATACTGCAGGTCCTTGAAGAGGTCCAAGGTGAGTTGCAGGTAGCGGGTGAGGTCCTCTTCAGAGAACTTGGCGGCGACGACACCGAAGCGCTCGCGCTCTGAAGGCGAGGCGCCGAGCAGCCGGGAGGCGGGGCCGGCGACTTTGGTGACCAAAAGATTCCGGAAGTAGCGCGACAATTCGCGGCAGAAATGTTGCAGACTTTGGCCGGTGCGTTCGAGTTCGGCCACGATTTCGAGCATGGTGCCCGAGTCGGCGGCGGCCAGCGCGTCGGTCACCTGGCTCAAGGAATCGAGCGAGAAGCGGCCCAGCAGCGCGCGGACTTCGGCGCCGCGGATCACGTTGCCGCAAGCGGCAATGGCCTGGTCGAGCGCGGAGAGCGAATCGCGCACGCTGCCTTCGCCCGCTTGGGCGATGACTGCCAGGGCCTCGTCGTCGGCTTCCACTTTCTCCAAAACGCAGATCTCGCGCATCCGCGTCACCAGCTCTTCGAAGTCGACCGAGCGGAAGGTGAACTGCTGGCAGCGCGAGGCGATCGTCACCGGAATCTTGTGCGATTCGGTGGTACACATCAGGAAGACCACCCACTCGGGCGGTTCCTCCAGCGTCTTCAGCAAGGCGTTGAAGGCTTCGCTCGTGATCTGGTGCGCCTCGTCGACGATGAAGACTTTATAGCGGTCGCGCGCCGGCCGGAAGCGGACATTCTCCCGCAGTTCGCGCATCTCATTGATGCCGCGGTTGGAGGCTGCGTCGATCTCGATCACGTCCATCGAGTTGCCCAGCGTCACTTCCTTGCAACTGGCGCAGACGTTGCAGGGGGTAATGGTGGGGCCATTTTCGCAGTTCAGGCAGCGGGCGAGGATGCGGGCCACGGTGGTTTTGCCCGTGCCGCGCTGGCCGGCGAAGATGTAGCCGTGGGCGATCCGCTGTTGGCCGATGGCATTTTCGATGGTCGTGCGGACAGCTTCCTGGCCGATCAGTTCCTCGAAGCCTTGCGGCCGGTACTTGCGGGCGATGACTTGGTAGGCTTTTTGTTCTGACACGTTTACTTGGGCGGCCATATGCCAAACCCCGGGTGATCCGCGGCACACAGCCGAACCCACTACCGTTGCTTCCTTCCGGACCTGGCGGGGTTCGCAGGCAGACCATTGCACGAAGCCCGGGGCCTGACATGGGTTAGTTTAGCATCTTCACTCCCAACATCAGCACGCCGCCGGCCAATATTAGCCAGACGGTTTCGACCTTGGAGAGGATGAAGAGCAGGGTGGCGGCGGCGATCAGGAATACCGGCATGGGACCGTCGATGGCGTCGCGGGCGAGGGGCAGGACGGCGGTGAGCGAGAGGCCGGCGCTGCCCAGCATCACGGCATCGAGCGAGCGCTTTACGGCTGGCGTCTTGGCGTGTCGGCCGAGCCAATAGAGCAGCGGCAGCACCAGCAGGGCCGGTGTCACCATGGCGAGCCAGGCGGCCGTCGCCCCGCGCCAGCCGCCGATGGTTTGCCCGACGCTGACGATGTAGCCGCCCTTCGGCCCCGGGGTGAGGCGGCCAACGACGATAGCGGTGTTCAACTGACGGTCCGTAAGGCGGTGGGTGGCAACGAGCTCTTCGCGCAGGATGGGCAGGGCGGTCATGCCGCTGAAGGAACTCAGTGTCGCTTTGAGGAAGACCAGGTAGAGCAGGAGGAACTCGGTCATGCCTGGCTCCAGAAGTAGCCGGCGGCGGCGCAGGCGGCGAGCACCCAGATGGGCGAGACGACATAGCCAAGGCCGAAGCCGAGGGCGATCAGGGCGACTCCGCGGACGATTGCGCCCTGCTGGAGATAGGGGGCGGCGAGGGTCCAGAGGCTGCCGAAGCTGAGACCGACGGCGACGGCGATGGCACCGTGCATCATGGCGACGGCGGCGGGCCAGGCGAGGATCCGGTCCATGCCGAGCGTCAGCAAAGCGGTGATGAGGGAACTGGGCACGGAGGCGATGAGCAGGCACGTAAGGGCTCCGGACCAGCCGCGCAGCAGGTACCCGAGGGCGGAGCAGCAGGCGAACAGGTTGGTGCCGGGCGTGATGCGGCTGAGCGTGTAAGCGAGGGCGAACTCAGTGCCGGAGAGCCAGTGGCGCTCTTCCACCATCTCGCGCTGCAAGGCGGCGGTGGTCGGGTTGCCGCCGCCGAACGTTAACGTCCCGGCGCGCAGCATCACCCGGGCCAAGTCCCCCAGATACACTGAAGTGTTCATGCTCAAAACTATCATTTTCGACCTCGGCAACGTGATCGTACCCCTCGATTTTCCCGCCGGTGCTTTGGCCTGGAGCGAAGCCACCGGACACACCCCCGATGAGGTCCGCCGCCGCATGGCGTCCGTCGACCATTACCGGGCTTATGAAGCAGGTGAGCTTTCTACGCCCAAGTTCCAGCAATCTATGGAGGAACTCTTCGAGAAGCGCTTCGACGAGACGCACTTCATGAACCTGTGGAGCAGCATCTTCGCTGAGCCCACTTTGGTGGACGCCGAGACGCTGATCCGGTTAAAGCAACGCTATCGCTTGGTGCTGCTATCTAATACAAATGACTTGCACTTCCGCTTCATCCGGCGTCATTATCCGATTGTTGAACTGTTTGACGAGTACGTGCTTTCCTACGAAGTGCAGTCGATGAAGCCGGACGGGGGGATCTATCAGGCGGCGATTGCGGCGGCGCGGTGCGCGGCGCACGAATGCTTCTTCACCGATGACTTGGCCGCCAACATTGAGGCGGCGCGGGGGCATGGCTTGCAGGCGGAGGTCTTCGTCGACGAGCCGACTTTACTGGGTCATTTGCGGGATCGAGGCGTAATGTTGGGGGCGTCACTCCTAATTTGAATCAATGAATCAGGAGCGAGCGCGGAGGCGAGCGTATATGATTGATCTACGGGCCCGATTCTGAGACCGTCTTTAGTGAGCATGAAATCCAAGCCCGTTCCGCCGAAGACATTAGACCGTGTGATCTCCAAGATGGGCCTGGGATCGCGGACCGACGCCGCGGCGTGGATCCGGGCGAACCGCGTGAAGGTGAACGGGAAGGTGATCCAGCAGCCGGACTTCTGGGTGCACCCCGAACGCGACAAGGTGGAGCTAGACAACCGGCCGCTCGAGAAAAAGAAGTTCCGCTACCTGCTGCTGAACAAGCCTTCCGGCTACATCACGACGTACAAGGACCCCGAAGGACGGCCCACCGTCTACGACTTGCTAACCGGCGTTACGGACTTCCTCGCGACAGTGGGTCGTCTCGATTTGGATACCAGCGGCTTGCTGATCCTAACCAACGACACCCAGTTTGGCGAGCGGCTCACCAACCCCGACTACCACGTTCCCAAGACCTATCTGGTGAAGGCGGCCACCTTGCTGACCGACGAACAGCTGGATCGTTTACGCAACGGAGTGACGCTGGACGATGGGCCGACGCGGCCGGCGGTGGTGACCCGGGTGCGCGACGCGGCCACGAAGAGCTTCATCGAAATCACGCTCACCGAGGGTCGCAACCGGCAGGTGCGGCGGATGCTGGAAGCCGTCGATAGCTTCGTGCTGAAGCTGGTGCGGGTGCGGATTGGGGATCTGGAGATCGACGGGCTCGTGCTGGGCAAATGGCGCAATCTTACCCCGGCCGAGGTGCAGGATCTGGTGGCGGCCAGCCGGTCGATGAAAGGGCCCAAGGTGAAAGAGAAGCGATCCGCCGCACTTCAAGGTCCGGATCCCGAAGAGGAAGAAGATGTCGATGACCCCGAATCGGCCGAGTCTACGCCTGACATAGTAGAGACTCCCGATGCGCCTTCCCGTTAACGTCCTACTTTGCCTTAGCTGGCCACCCGCTGTGCTCGCCCAGACCACCTTTACCCTCACCCCCGCGGTGATCATCCAATGCAACGACCGTGGCTCGGGTACGGCCCAGCTCTCCTGGCGGACCACTGAGCGGACGGTAAAGGTGCGCGTGGGGTCTGTCAATGGCCCGGCGATGACCGGCTTTGAACCGGGCAACGGCGGCGCGGCGACAGGCGATTGGGTCACCGACGGGCTGGTGTTCGTGCTGGTGAATGCGAACGGCAATGAGGTCGCCAAGGCCACGGCCAGCCTCACCTGCCGCGCGCCATCGTCAAACCTGGGCGACCAACTGGCCACGCAATCCTACTTTCCGCTTGAGATGGGCAATCGCTAGGTGTACCGCTATAGTGATCGTTTCCTGACGGCCAATCACCGGGTCCGCTGGGTGGACCGCACGGTGCAGGAGGCCGGCGAAACCTGGTACGTCATCCGTGACCAGATTGCGCCCGGCTCGCCCATCGTCGAAGTGCTTTGGCGCACCGATAGCGCGAGTCGCATTTATCGGCGGTGCAATGGAATAAGTGCCCTTTTCCTCGATCCCAACCCCAACGGCGACTCCACTGCCATCGGCCAGGTGCAGGGGCGCGACCTAACCCTGAACTCTCCTTTTGGCAGCCTGCCGAACGCAGTGAGCTACATCCTCCGTGAACTGCTCAATACCGAAACCGGCATGTTCCTGCGCGGGGTGGGCCCCTTCCGGCAGAACGATGTTCTCGGCGGTGGCTCCTCGGGCGGCTTTTCTTAATCCCTTGACTTGGTGGAGGCGGTGATCGCGGGCAAGGTCCGCTTTAGTTCGCTGGCCAATGGCCTGGAGTTGTCGCCCGAGTGGCAGACGGCGGACATCGTCGGGCGCAAGGCCCGCAACTGCGCCCTGCCATGTTACTTTGCCGCCTGTGGCCTAGCGGGCGGTCCGCCAGACACTCCGGGAGCCTACAAGCCGTGCATGTTCACGCGGCTGAAGGTGGAAAACCCGGCGGCGCGGTCCTTGTCGTTCGAATTCGTGAACGCGGCCAATGAGGCGGTCTATTCGGTGACGCGGCAACTCACGCCGAGCCCGAACGAACAGCTCTGGACCGAGACCGTGCCACTTTAGGTCAGGAGCGGCGAATTCGTGCCCCTAGGCGATTATCAGTTGCGGGCGACAGTGAAGTCAGCGGCGGGGGAGATGCTCAACACCAGCATGGCGGCGGTGAAGGTGCAGTGAGAGCAGGAGCGCTGCCTGATTTTGACCCTGCGCCTACGCCTAGCCCATCGCGTGAGAGCGACGGGTCCCATTTGTCAAAGAAACTCGAGCACTTACTGCATTTTTCGAGGGCGTGGGTGCCCCATCGCTGGCGCGATGGGCTAGGCGTTGTGTCGCGCGAATGGGTAGAATTCAAGCGGTGACAAGACTAATCGACCATCGACAGGATGGTGGATGGGTCGGTGTGGGGGTCGTCGATGCGGATGACGTCCATGCTGCCGACTCCGGCGGGCTTCCAGCGTTGGAAGAAGCGCTCGCCGACGGAGCCTTTGAAGAAGATGATGAGCGGAATGGCGCAGGCGGCAGCGGCGTGGGAGCCGGCGGAGTCGTAGCCGACGTAGAGGCTGCTTTGGCGAATAAGGTCGGCGAATTGGGCGAAGCTGCCGCGGTGGAGTTCGACTAAGGGGAGGCCGGCGGCGGCGCGTTCGGCGCGTTCGGCTTCTTCGCCGCCGGGGCCGCGGTCAAGGACGATGGGCAGTCCGCGTTTCGTTAGCTTTTCGAGCAGGCCGCGCTCAAACGGGTCGTCGACGCGCTTGGCGGGATTCTCTCCCACGCCCAAGCTGACAGTGACGAACTTGCCGCCGCCGCGGACTTTCCGCATCGGGTCAATTGCGGCCTTGGCGTCGACGCCAAAGGTCTCGCGAACCCAGCGGGCGGCGAGGACCGGCAGCGTATCGTTCGAGTCGCCGCCATAAGCGCGGCTTTCGAAAAAGTAATAGTTTTCCTCGGGGCAGACGGGCAGGAGACCCAATTGGCTGATGCGGCTGTCGGGATCGACCAGCAGACCGGTTTTGAGGTTCAAGCGCTCCATCAGGTTGACGTACAAGGCAGCGCCGCGTTTGAAGGGCATGGGGTAGAATCCGACGTGGGGATCGGCTTCGAAGAGCTCATAGGATTTGCGATCGCCGATCAGCCAGACGGTGGCGTTGCGGAAACGGCGCTTGAGGCCGTCGATAATGACGCTGGTGACGGCGATGTCGGCACCCAGGGTGACGCGTGACAGGACGTAGGCATCGCGGACGGCGTCGGGGTTCTTGCTCTGGTAGAGGCGCGGGCGACGAATGCGGCGGTAGCGGTCGATGAGGTCCTTTTCGTTCAGGTCGCGAGCTTCTTCGGCCAATACCCAGGCGAACATGTCGGTGTAGATGTCGCAGAGGCGGGGATCGAAGCGGTCGGCAAGGCCTTCGGCGATCACCCGGATGAGCGACGCATCACCGCGGATGGCGTGGACATCTTCCTTCGACCAGGGATGTCCGGCGAGGCACTGACTCAACACGTGATCAGCGACAGGATTAGGCAAGGTACTTACCAACGAGCAACTCCAGTTTCTTCTTGGTCCCCGCGGGGATCACTTTGGGGTCCGTGAGGAGAGCGTGGGCCAGGGCCTTCGCACACTTGCAGGTGCGGTAACGTTCGGTGTCCAAGCGCTCGACAACATGGTGCACGAGTTTTGCGGCGTTGGCCGCATTCTTAGTGAGATTGGCGATGATGTCGGCGACAGTGACGGCGTCATGTTCTTCGTGCCAGCAGTCGTAGTCGGTCACCATGGCGACGGTGACGTAGCAGAGTTCGGCTTCGCGGGCGAGCTTGGCTTCCTGCAGATTGGTCATGCCGATCACGTCCATTCCCCAACTGCGGTAGACGTGGCTTTCGGCTTTGGTGGAGAAGGCCGGCCCTTCCATGCAAAGGTACGTGCCGCCGCTTTTGGACGTGATGCCCAGTGCGCCACAGCTTTCGTGAACCACTTCCGCCAACTCATTGCAGATAGGATCGGCAAAGCTGACGTGCGCCACTAGACCATCGCCAAAAAAGGTGGATATCCGTCCCATCGTACGGTCGAAGAATTGGTTGGGGATGACGAAATCGAGGGGGCGATGCTCTTCTTTTAGGGAGCCCACGGCGCTTAGCGAGAGGATCCACTCGACGCCTAGGCTCTTCATGCCGTAGATGTTGGCGCGGTAGTTCAGTTCCGACGGCGAAAGGCGATGGCCGCGTCCGTGGCGGGGTAGGAAAGCGACCTCCTTGCCGGCCAACTTGCCCACCATGTAGGCGTCAGATGGCGCTCCGAAGGGGGTCTCGATAAAGACCTCTTCTTCCAGGTCAAAGCCGGGCATGGAGTAGAGTCCACTGCCGCCGATAATGCCGATTTTTGCTGTTGCGCTCACTTAGGAATGCGCCTCCACAAGTTCAAGAAGTACGCCACCCGTTGAGGACGGGTGGACAAAGACGTAACGATGTCCGCCGGCGCCAATGCGCGGCTCATTCAGGATGCGGCTGCCGGCGGCCTTCAGGCGGGTGACGGCGGCGGCGAGGTCCGGGACGCGTAGCGAGATATGGTGTAGGCCGGGGCCGTGTTTCTCTAAGAATTTGCCGATGACAGAGTCACTTTCGGTGGGTTCCAGAAGCTCAATGCGGCTTTCGCCCGCGGCGAGCATGGCGACGTTGACCTTTTCGCCGGCGACGGTTTCGCGATGGGTGACGGCGAGGCCCAATTGGTCACGATAGAAGTGCAGGGCGCCTTCGAGCGACGCTACGGCGATGCCCAGATGATCAATCGGAAATTGGTTTTCCACGGTCAATTTGTTCTACCCATGCGGACACGAGAGTGTAGGGATCGCGCTCGCGAGTGGCGACGAGGTGGGCAGCCCGCTCGAGTATGTCGGCGGGCAACTTTTCCCTCAGCCTTTCGAGCAGCATCTTCCGCAAGCGACAACGCCAGGCAGCCTCTCGCGAATGGGGGCGTACTGCTTCCCGCGCCCGTACCAGAACCTCTCCAATCCCAGTACCCTCACTGGCCACCGTACGGACAATGCCCGGTTGCCGGCCCTCCGGCGTGTCCGAAAGCTGAAGCAGGAATTGGACTTCGCGCTCCAGTTTTTCGATGCCGGGCTGATCTGCTTTGTTTAACACGAACAGATCCGCGATTTCCATGATACCCGCTTTGATGGCTTGTACGTCATCCCCCATGCCCGGCACTAGTACTACCAGGGTGACGTCGGCAAGGCTGGCGATTTCCACCTCGTCCTGACCGACGCCGACGGTCTCGATCAGGATAGTGTCGAATCCGGCCGCGTCGAGGAGGAGGGCGAGGTCAGCCGTGGCTTCGGCGATGCCGCCCAAGTTGCCGCGGGTAGCCATGGAGCGGATGAAGACGCCAGGGTCACTATAGTGAGACTGCATGCGGATACGGTCGCCCAGGATGGCGCCGCCGGTGTAGGGGCTCGACGGGTCAACGGCGATGATGCCGACGGTATGGCCTTCGGCGCGCAGATGGCGGGCGAGTTGATCGGTGAGGGTGCTCTTGCCGGCGCCGGGGGGGCCTGTGATGCCGAGAGTAAGAGCGCGCCCCGTATTGCCGAAGAGCTCAGCCAGTAGCGCGCGGGCCTCGGGCGTGCGGTTTTCGACCGACGTGGCGGCGCGGGCGAGCGCACGGCGATCACCCGCCAGGATGCGCTCGGCCGTAGGGAACATGGTTAGCGTTGGACGCGGCCGGAGCCGCCGCCGGCGATGAGAGCTTCCACTTCGTCGGCGGAGAAGCGGTTGAAGTCGCCGGGGATGGAGTGCTTGAGGCAGGAGGCGGCGACGGCAAATTCGAGGGCGTCCTGGTGGTTGGTTTTGGTGAGGAGGCCCCAGATGAGTCCGCCGCCGAAGCAGTCTCCGCCCCCGACACGGTCGACGATGTGGGTGATCTCGTAGTGCTTGCTCAGCAGGAAGTGCTCGCGATTGTGCAGGCAAGCGCTCCAGCCGTTGTGCGAGGCGCTCTTGCTTTCGCGCAGGGTGATGGCGATCAGCTTCAGGTTGGGGTAAGCGGCGAGCACGGTTTCGGCCAGCTTGCGGTAGGCATCGTGATCGAGGACGCCGGAGTGGACGTCAACGTCGACCTTCAGGCCGAGGGCCATTTGGCAATCCTCTTCATTGGCGATCAGGACGTCGGTGAGTTCGGCCAGGCGAGGCATCACCTCGCTCGACTGTTTGCCGTACTTCCAGAGGTTCTTACGGAAGTTGAGGTCGCAAGAGACGGTAAGGCCCATTTGGCGGGCTTTGGCCATGCCTTCGACGGCGAGGTCGGCACTGCTCTGGCTGAGCGCGGGGGTGATGCCGGTGGTGTGGAACCAGCCGGCGCCGGCGAGGGACTTATCCCAATCAATGGCCCCGGGTCCGGCTTGGGAGATGGAGGAAAAGTCGCGGTCATAGAGGACCTTGGCGCCGCGCTGGTTGGCACCGGGCTCGACGAAGTAGATGCCGAAGCGCCCCGGGCCGCGGACGACGTAGGAGGGGTCGACGTTGAAGCGGCGGAGTTCGCCGAGGAAGGCGTCCGTGATGGCATTCTTGTCGGGTAGCACCGAGATATAGCGCGCCGGATAACCGAAGCCGCCGAGGGCGACCGCGACGTTCGCTTCGCCTCCGCCAAAGGTCGCCAGGAATTGGGGAGATTGCAAGAAGCGCTCAAAGCCGGGGGGCGCCAGGCGGAGCATGATTTCACCGAAGGTGACGACAGGTTTCATGGGTCAGCATTGATTGTACCGGGCGGGGGCGGGGGAGTGCTACGCCAGGTACTCTGTCAGGGGGCGTCGGTGCGGCGATAGTGGAGGGGGTGATGACAGTCCACAGCCGGATCACCCTCGAAGCGGATAAGCGTGACGGCCAGCCCTGTATTCGCGGAATGCGAATCACGGTGCGCGATGTGTTGGGCTGGCTAGCGCACGCTATGAGCGAGCAGGTAACTTTGGATGAGCATCAAGGGCTGGAGAAAGAGGACTTCGCCGCGGTGTATTCTTTTGCTTCCGAAGTGACGGAAGCGAAGTACGAACACGCCTAACAGGTGCGGATTCTGCTTGACCAGAACCCGTCCCCGAAGCTGATCCGGAGGCGGGCGGACGTTTTTCCAGGCTTAGAGAGCGTCTACGATCTCGAACTGATCGGAGCTTCGGATCCACTCATAGCGCGCAACCTAAGCTTGTCAAACCAGTTCGAGCCGAAGTTGACGTCCGACGGCTAGGGCGGCTCGTTGGAGCGTGTGAAGGGTGACGCTGGTATTGCTGGGATCCAGAAGCCGATCCAGGGCTCGGCGGCTCGTTTGCATGCGGATGGCCATGGCCGACTTTGTGAGATGTTCTCGCTCCATGGCGGCTTTGATCTGGTCGGCAAGAATCTCTTTGATGGCTTGTTCTTCGCAGGATCCCAGGACGCCTTCCTCAGCGAGAAAGCTATCGAGCGACGAACCAATTCCAATGTTTTTCTTGGATGCCATTTTTTACTCCAGTTTGTTCATGCGGCTCAATGCTAATTCGATCTCTTTGGCCGGTGTCTTTGGGTTTTCTTCACGAAGCCATGATGTAATACCATCCGGCCATCATTTATGCAAAACATGACTCTACCGATTCTGTTACTCGTCAGATCACTCCGTACTTCCCAGAGGCCATTCCCTAGGATGCGACAATATGGCATTCCGATAGGCCAGCCAAACTCGACTTTTTGCAGATCTTTCCCCACAATTTGCCGATCTTCCATTGACAATTCTTTCAGCCAATCCCTTACTGGTTCCTTGCCATTTGGTGTAGCGTAGAAAAAGGCGGGAAGCTTTTTTGTCCGGTCCAGCATCTTCACTGATGAGAAAGCTGATTTATCCATTAGGGCCCTCGAACGCCTAGGCGTTCCGTTGCAAGCCACGCTGACGTAGCAAGGCAGATAAGTATTGAGAGCGGGAACCCCTCATTCACCATCCCGGGCGCCGGGTTTGCTTTAATGGCTGGACATCGTGAGTGTGCCATAATTGACACATCGAAGTCAAGAGATCGACTGGGTTCACTTGAACTCCACGAAATCCGGAGACGAAAACTTCGCGAATTCTGACAATGGAACCCGACGACGATGACGATGTAGCCCATTCCCGATTCGCCCGCTTTAGGCCGAGATCCCCGCACGGGCGGGCAGCGTTCCGGGGACCTACACAGTTACTATTTCGGCGGGGGGGCAATTTGCTGGTGACGTTCGCGTTGACGGTGACGGATGTGCCGCGTCCGTAGATGGCGGCGGGTGGGTTGGCTGCGTGCAGGCACATTGATCTCCCCTCGGACTTGCGCCGTCTTGTGGATTTTGCTACCGTTAAATCTGTTCGATCCCTCAGATTTGGGAGATCCCTCAAGCTCACGGCGCAAACCGGAAGCCCAACGGATCGTTTGGACCAGTCAACATATGGCAAATAAACCAGGCAAAAAGTATACTGCTGCGGCTAAACAGGTGGAAGCGCGTCTTTACGGGCTCGCCGAAGCGGTGCCGCTCGTGCAGAAGATCAAATTCACCAAGTTCAACGAAACGGTCGAAGTGCACATGCGCCTCGGCGTGGACCCCAAGCAGGCTGACCAGATGGTGCGCGGCACCATTGTACTGCCGAATGGCCTGGGAAAAGCGGTTCGGGTTCTCGTCATCGCATCGGGCGACAAGATTAAGATCGCCGAAGACGCCGGCGCCGACTTCTTTGGCGGTGACGAAATGATCGAGAAGATTCTCAAAGAGAATTGGCTCGACTACGACGTGATCGTAGCGACTCCTGACATGATGCGTGGAATGGCTCGCTTGGGCAAACTGCTTGGCCCGCGCGGCCTGATGCCCAACCCCAAGACCGGTACCGTGACGGCGGACGTCGCTACCGCAGTGAAGGAAGCCAAGGCCGGCAAGGTGGAATTCCGCGTGGATAAGACCGGCGTGATCCATGCCCCGGTCGGCAAGACTGGCTTTAGTACTCCGCAGTTGCTTGAGAATGCGGACGTACTGATCAAAGCGGTGGTCCGCGCTAAGCCTGCGGCGGCCAAGGGTAAATACGTACGGTCTATCACCCTGTGTTCCACCATGGGACCCGGTATCGCGCTGGATCCGGCCCCGTTTGCGCTGGTCCCGAAGGCGTAACGTACCCGGCCAATAGGAGCAACCATGAAAGACAAAAATCAAAAAAAGCGAGAATTGGATGCATTGCGCGCTGAGCTCGAGGCGACTCGCAACCTATTCGTTACCAGCTTCAACAAGTTGACCGTGGCCCAGGACTATGCGCTGCGCAAAGCGATCAAGGAAGTGGGCGGCGATTACCAGGTGGTGAAGAACACCATCGCTGAAAAAGCGAGCGAAGGTCTCGACCATGCCCCGGCCCTCAAGGGTTTGGTGGGGATGAATTCGGTGGCTTGGACCCAAGGCGATGTGGTCGCTTTGGCGAAAACGCTCACCAAGTATGCCAAGGACAATCCGGCCTTTACGTTTAAAGCCGGCGTGGTGGAAGGGCGCGTCATTGACATTAAAGCCGTCAATGAGCTGGCCAATCTGCCCTCCAAGGAAGAGATTTATTCCAAGTTGCTGTGGCTGATCAATGCCCCGGCGCAGCGTTTGGTTACGGTCACCAACGCGGTTGGACGTAACTTGGCGGTAGTGGTTGACCAGGGTGTCAAAGAGAACAAGTTTCAAGCCTAGAGCCGGTTCTGCCGGGTCGAAGCGATAAAGATTACGAAGGAAGGTATAGGGAAATGGCGGACATCAACGCGATTGCGGAAAATATTCAGGGCTTGACGCTTTTGGAGGCCTCTCAGCTCGTTAAGTTGCTCGAAGAGAAGTTGGGCGTGTCGGCGGCGGCTGCCGTGTCGGCGGCTCCGGCTGGCGGCGGGGCCGCGGCGGCTCCGGTGGTAGAGGAGAAGACCGAGTTTACGGTGATTCTCATGAGCGCCGGTGCCAACAAGATCAATGTGATCAAAACGGTGCGCGAAGTGACCAGCCTGGGCCTCAAAGAAGCCAAGGACCTGGTGGACGGCGCTCCGAAGCCGGTTAAGGAAGGTATCAGCAAGGAAGAAGCTGCCACCATCCAAAAGAAGTTCGTCGACGCCGGCGCGACGGTCGAAGTTAAGTAACTGCTACCGTCTCGCCAACGGTTGACCGCCATGGTTCTCCTTGGCGGCGCGCAAAAATTCGGGCGGCGGGCCAGTTGATTCCTTCCTCGGGGGCTCCTGAGGAAAGAGAAGCGACTGGCCCGCTTTCTGCTGTTTTGAGGAATTCCTGGTCGTCAATCCATCCCGATTAGGCTTTAGTACTGGTCCCGACGTTTGACGTACCTGTGATTCTTCTGTTAACCTTCAGTTGATAATGGCGCGGTCTGTCCCCTTTTTGTTTGACGACCTGTTTGTCTGCTTTCTTGCCGTCAATTGCGAAACGAATCTATATTTTCGATCAATCCCTCCGTGGCCTTTTGGGCTCCCCGTGCTTTCTGGGAATCCCAAATTTGCCCTTCAGGCCGGGGCGGTGGGACTTTGTGCGCTGTTTCGTAAGGATCACGGTGGAAGTGTCTGACTCGGGTGTGGTCCAACCCGCGACAAAGAAGTTGTTTGGAATTGGCCCGCTCTATGAATTGAGCGAGAGCTGCTGATGCTGACGAGTGAAGTGAGGAGCAAGAAAAATGCCTGAGTCGCCAACACCGGTTTTACGGGAGCGAGTCGATTTTTCGAAGATTCATACGACGGTTCCTATCCCGAACCTGATCGAAGTCCAGAAGCGTTCCTATGAGCGGTTCCTGCAAATGGACCTGCTGCCCGACGAGCGGGACGACATTGGTCTCCAGAGCGTCTTCCGGTCGGTATTCCCCATTACGGACTTCCGGGGACTCAGCGAACTTGCTTTTGTCGATTATTCCATCGGCAATTGGGAATGCAAATGCGGCTCGCTCAAGGGCCTAAACCACTTGCGCACTGTCTGCCGTCAGTGCGGCGCCACCATCCGCACGAACCCGTTCCACACGGGCGACGTGCTTTGCGAAGCCTGCGGTACGTTTAACAAGAATATTGTCACCTTCTGCAATCGCTGCGGCGATCCCGTTGGTTTGCAACTCAAGTACGATGTTCCCGAATGCGAAGAGCGCGGTATGACCTACGCCGCCCCGCTCAAGGTCACCATCCGCCTCACCGTCTTCGACAAAGACGAAGCGGGCGCCAAGACCGTCCGGGACATTAAAGAGCAGGAAGTCTTCTTCGGCGAAATCCCGCTGATGACTGAAAACGGCACCTTTATCATCAACGGTACCGAGCGGGTTATCGTCAGCCAGTTGCACCGTTCCCCCGGTGTGTTCTTCGAGCGCGTCGCGGCCCAGGGCTACTTCCTCGGCAAAATCATCCCCTACCGCGGCAGTTGGGTCGAATTCGAGTACGACAATAAGAGCCTCCTTCACGTCCGTATCGACCGCAAGCGCAAATTCTACGGCACGGTCTTCCTCCGTGCGCTCGGCCTCAAAACCGACGAGCAGATCATTAAAGCCTTTTACGGCCAAACCCTCAGCAAGATTACCATCAAGGACCAGTCGAAAATCTTCTGGGACTTGGGCACGGGCCTCAAGGGCATGAAGCTCTCTTACGCCATTGCCAAGGGCGGCACGACGATTGTGCCGCAGGGCCGCAAGGTCACCGAATCGCTCTACCGGGAACTGGTTAAGCAAAAGGTCGACCACGTGGAAGTCGCGGTGAATGACCTCGAAGGTGCTTACTTCGCCTCCGACGTCATCGACATGGACACGGGCGAAGTGCTCGCCGACGCGAACCACGAAGCTTCTACCGCCGCCATCCAGCGCGTGATGGAAGCGGGCATTGCGGGCTTCGAAATCTTCTTCCCGGAGCGCGACGACGCCGGCATGGTGATCGCCATGACCTTGAAGAAGGATCCCGTGAAGGCGCAAAACGATGCGCTGCTCGAGATCTACCGCAAGCTTCGTCCGGGCGACCCGCCCACGGTCGATACGGCCACCCAGCTCTTCCACGGCATGTTCTTCGACGACCGGAAGTATGACTTTTCCCGCGTCGGCCGCATGAAGTTCAACATCAAGATCCACGAGCAGGCCGAATACGCTCCGGAAGCCTGGGCCACTGCCCATCCGGGTAAGAATCCGCTCGACCGCCGCGTACTCGATTCGCAGGATTTCACCGACACGATCAGCTACCTACTGAAGCTGCGCAAGGGTGTCGGTGCCGTCGATGACATCGATCACTTGGGCAACCGCCGCGTGCGCGCGGTGGGCGAACTGCTTGAGAACCAATTCCGCATCGGCCTCGTGCGCATGGAACGTGCGATCAAGGAAAAGATGTCGGTGTATCAGGAACTGTCGACGGCCATGCCGCACGACTTGGTGAACGCGAAGCCCGTCATGGCCGCGATCCGCGAGTTCTTCGGCTCGTCCCAGCTCTCGCAATTCATGGATCAGACGAATCCGCTCTCCGAAATTACGCACAAGCGGCGTCTTTCCGCGCTTGGACCGGGAGGTTTGTCCCGCGAGCGCGCTGGCTTCGAAGTCCGCGACGTGCATCCCACGCACTACGGCCGCATCTGCCCGATTGAAACGCCGGAAGGCCCGAACATCGGCCTAATTTCGTCGCTTTCGTGCTTTGCGCGCATCAACGAATATGGCTTCATCGAGTCGCCTTACCGGAAAGTGGACCACGGCATGATCGTGGACCAGATCAAGGTCCTGAATCCTGGTGATACGGCCACCAAGGTGGGCGATATCATGCTGCGCGGCGATATGGATGCCGCCAACACCAAGCTGAGCAAAGGTAAGCAGGCGGCTGAATTCGAGCCCTATTGCGATTACCTCTCCGCCTGGGAAGAGGACAAGTACACCATCGCGCAGGCTAACGTGCCGGTGAGCAAAAACGGCCGCATCGACGCCGAGCTCATCAATGCGCGCCGCCAAGGCAACTTCGTGCTGATCAAGTCGGACGAAGTGCAGTATATGGACGTCAGCCCGAAGCAATTGGTCTCCGTCGCCGCGAGCTTGATTCCGTTCCTTGAGAACGATGACGCCAACCGCGCGCTGATGGGTTCGAACATGCAACGGCAAGCCGTCCCGCTCCTCCGCGCCGATTCGCCCTACGTGGGTACCGGTATGGAGAAGGTGACCGCGCGTGACTCGGGCGCCGTCGTCATCTGCCGCCGCACGGGCATCGTGGACTCGGTCGACTCCGAGCGTATCATTGTGCGTGTCGAAGGCGCTTCTCAAGAAGGGCAAATGTCGCGCGAAGTGGGTGCGGATATCTATCAGCTCACCAAGTTCAAGCGCTCGAACCAGAACACCTGCATCAACCAGAAGCCGATCGTCGCAGTGGGCCAGCGGATCAAGAAGGGCGGGGTACTGGCTGACGGACCCTGCACCGACCTGGGCGAACTCGCCCTGGGTCGCAATGTGCTCGTCGCCTTCATGCCCTGGCGCGGCTACAACTTCGAGGACGCCATCGTGGTCTCCGAGAAGCTCGTCAAAGAAGATTACTACACTTCGATCCACATTGAAGAGTTCGAAATCGAAGCCCGCGACACGAAGCTGGGCCCCGAAGAGATTACGCGCGATATTCCGAATATCGCTGAGGGCTTCCTCCGAAACCTGGACGAATCGGGCATCATCCGCACCGGCGCGTCGGTAAAGCCCGGCGACATCCTGGTCGGCAAAGTGACGCCTAAGGGCGAAACGCAACTGACTCCGGAAGAAAAGCTCCTCCGCGCGATCTTCGGCGAAAAGGCCGGCGACGTGAAGGACGCCTCGCTCTATTGCCCGCCGGGCATTGAAGGCATCGTCGTCGACGCCAAGGTCTTCTCCCGCAAGGGCGCCGACCTCGACGAACGCTCGAAGCAGATTCTTGAGACGCAGGTGGAACGCCTCCATCGCAACCTCGAAGACGAAAAGCGCATCCTGGGTGACGAGCGCGCCAAGCGCCTCGCCAACCACCTCGAAGGCAAGAAGGTCCTGGCCGACTTGCACGACGAAAAGACCAACCGCAAGTTGATCTCGAAAGACGCTGACATCACGCGCGACTTCCTCGACAAGAGCAAGGCCCGTGACCTCAAACGCATCAAGGTCGCCAACCGCGATCCCCGCTTGAACGAAGTGATCGACGAAATCGAGGAGATGACCTCGCGCCAGATCACGGTGCTCGAAAAGATCACCGAAGACAAAATCGTTAAGCTCCGCAAGGGCGACGAGTTGCCCCCCGGTGTCATCAAGCTGGTGAAGTGCTATATCGCCATGAAGCGTAAGCTTTCGGTGGGCGATAAGATGGCCGGCCGCCATGGCAACAAGGGTGTCATCGCCCGAATCGTGCCCGAAGAAGACATGCCCACGCTTCCCGACGGTACCCCCGTTGAGATCGTGCTCAATCCGCTCGGCGTTCCTTCCCGGATGAACGTCGGCCAGATCCTCGAAACCCACTTGGGCTGGGCGGCTAAAGCCCTGGGTGTTAAGTTCGCCACGCCCGTCTTCGATGGCGCCACCGAACATGACATCAAGAACATGCTCGCCAAGGCTAACCTGCCGGCTTCCGGCAAGATGCGCCTGCGCGACGGCATGACTGGCAACGAATTCGAACAGCCCGTCACTGTGGGCTACATCTACATGCTCAAGTTGTCCCACTTGGTGGACGACAAGATCCATGCCAGGTCCATTGGACCGTACTCGCTCATCACGCAGCAGCCCCTGGGCGGCAAGGCCCAATTCGGCGGCCAGCGCTTCGGCGAAATGGAAGTCTGGGCGCTGGAAGCTTACGGCGCCGCCTACATTCTGCAAGAACTGCTCACCGCTAAATCCGACGACGTCTACGGACGCGCCAAAATCTACGAAGCTATCGTCAAGGGCGAAGCCGCTGCCGAACCGGGTGTTCCCGAGTCGTTCAACGTGCTCATCCGCGAGCTCCAATCGCTCTGTCTTGACGTTGAACTCATGAAGAAGCCCAAGGAATCCGTGGATACGGCCTTGGCTGCCGACTAATTCGAGACCGAGGAGGAGAACTTAATGTACCGATCATCACCGTACGACCGCGCAAATTTGATTGCCGACTTCGACTCAATCCGAATCTCACTGGCCAGCCCGGAGAAAATCCGCTCTTGGAGCCACGGCGAAGTCACCAAGCCCGAAACCATCAACTACCGCACCTTCAAGCCGGAACGCGATGGACTTTTTTGTGCTCGCATTTTCGGACCGATCGCCGATTGGGAGTGCCTCTGCGGCAAGTACAAGCGCATGAAGCATCGCGGCGTGATCTGCGACAAATGCGGCGTCGAAGTGACTCTTTCTCGCGTGCGCCGCGAACGCCTGGGCCACATCGAACTGGCCAGCCCCTGCTCGCACGTCTGGTTCTTCAAAGGCCTGCCGTCCCGCATCGGTTACTTGCTCGATATCACCTTGCGTGAGCTCGAGCGCGTGCTCTACTTCGAAGCCTACGTCATCGTCGATCCCGGCGAAGTGGCTGAGCTCTCGATCGCCGAAGTGATCACCGACGAGCGCAAGCGGCAGCTCGAGACCGAATTCCCCGGTAAGTTTGTCGCCATGATGGGCGCCGAAGGTATTAAGGAATTGCTGAAGAAGGTGGACGTTGAATCGCTCTCGGTGGAAATCCGCGAGAAGATGAAGACCGAAACCAGCGCGCAGAAGAAGCTCAAATTCGCCAAGCGCCTGCGCGTGACGGAAAGCTTCCGCAAGTCGGGCAACAAGCCCGAGTGGATGATTCTGGATGTGCTGCCAGTAATTCCGCCGGAGCTTCGCCCGCTCGTTCCGCTCGACGGCGGCCGATTCGCCACGTCCGACTTGAACGATCTCTACCGCCGCGTCATCAACCGCAACAACCGCTTGAAGAAGTTGATGGAGTTGCATGCTCCGGACGTGATCGTCCGCAACGAAAAGCGCATGCTGCAGGAAGCCGTGGACGCTTTGTTCGACAACGGCCGTCGTGGCCGCGTGCTCCGTGGCGCAAACAACCGTCCTCTCAAGTCGCTCTCCGATACGCTCAAGGGCAAACAGGGCCGCTTCCGCCAGAACTTGCTCGGCAAGCGCGTCGACTACTCCGGCCGCTCGGTCATCGTGGTCGGCCCCGAACTCAAGCTGCACCAGTGCGGTCTTCCCAAGAAGATGGCGCTCGAGCTTTTCAAGCCTTTCATCTACCATCGCCTCGAACAGCGTGGCCATTGCACTACCATCAAGCAGGCTAAGGAATTAGTCGAGCAGCAGGATCCCGTCGTTTGGGACATCCTGGAAGAAGTGATCCGCGACCATCCGGTGCTGCTGAATCGCGCGCCGACGCTCCATCGCCTGGGCATTCAGGCCTTTGAGCCGGTGCTGGTCGAAGGCAAAGCCATCAAGGTCCACCCGCTGGTTTGTACGGCCTTCAACGCCGACTTCGACGGCGACCAGATGGCGATCCATATTCCGCTGTCGCCCGAAGCCCAGATCGAAGCCTCTACCTTGATGCTGGCTTCGAACAACATCCTCTCGCCGGCGCACGGCGCGCCGATCACCATTCCGACGCAGGACATGGTGTTGGGCCTCTATTACCTGACGAAATCGCGCCCCGGTACCAAGGGCGAAGGCCGAACTTTTGCTTCGATGGAAGACGTGCTGATTGCGCTCGAGATGGGCGAAGTGGAAACGCTTACCCCCATCAAGCTCCGCTACACCGGCCGCGTGCTCGATCTGGTGAAGGCTTATGACTCGCAGAACTTAATCCATGCCGAGCCCATCGAGTACGTGAAGCAGTATATGGACACCACCGTCGGCCGCGTCATTTTGAATGACGTGCTGCCGGAGGAGATGCCCTTTATCAATGGCCTGCTCAAGAAAAAGGGCATGGCGCAGATGGTGCAGTATTGCTATCTGAAGCATGGCCTGCAGATCACGGTGGCGATGCTCGATCGCGTGAAGGAGCTTGGCTTCACTTATGCGACGCGCGCCGGCATCTCGATCGGCATCGATGACATGGTGGTGCCGGCTTCCAAAAAGAAGCTCGTGGGCGACGCCGAAAAGCAAGTCATCGAAGTACAGAGCCAGTATCAGGAAGGCGCCATCACCCAGGGTGAGCGCTACAACAAGATCATCGAAATCTGGTCGAAGGTTACCGAGAAGGTCTCCGAGGAGATGTTCAAGGTCATGGAAGAGGACGACCGTACAGGCCGCAACCTCAACCCCATTTACATCATGGCGGACTCGGGCGCTCGCGGCTCGAAGCAGCAGATCCGTCAGCTCTCCGGTATGCGCGGTTTGATGGCGAAGCCCTCGGGCGAAATCATCGAAACGCCGATCACGGCGAACTTCCGCGAAGGCCTGAACGTGCTTCAGTACTTCATCTCGACCCACGGCGCCCGTAAGGGCCTCGCCGACACGGCGCTCAAGACGGCCGACTCGGGCTACCTCACCCGCCGCCTTTGCGACGTGGCGCAGGACGTCATCATCTCCGAACTCGACTGCGGTACCGGCGACGGTATCCATGTCGAACCCATTATCGAATCGGGCGAAATCATTGAGCCTTTGCGCGACCGCATCGTCGGCCGCGTGGCACTCGAAGATCAGCGCGACTTCGAAGGCAAGGTGATCGTCGCCGCCAACGAAGAGATCGACGAAGACAAGGCCGGCGCCATCCAGGCCGCGGGTATCGAGCGCGTGAAGATTCGCTCGGTGCTCACCTGCGAATCCCGCCGCGGCGTTTGCCAGCTTTGCTACGGCCGAAATCTCGCTTCGGGTCGCATGGTGGAGCGCGGTGAAGCCGTCGGCATCATTTCGGCGCAGTCAATCGGTGAACCCGGCACGCAGCTCACCATGCGTACCTTCCACGTCGGTGGTACGGCGACTGGTTCGGCTGAGCAGTCGAAGCAGGACGCCAAGACCAACGGCGCCGTCAAATACCTGGGCGTCACCACGGTGCGCAATGCCAAGGGCGAAATCATTTCGATGACTCGTTCCGGCATCGTCGCGGTGCTGGACGACAAGGGCCGCGAGAAAGAACGTTACCCCGTGGTCTACGGTGCGCGCATCCTGGTCGATGACGGCGCTCCGGTGAAAGAAAATCAGGACCTGCTTGAGTGGGATCCTTACACCTTCTCGATTCTTTCCGAAATCTCGGGCGTGGTTCACTTCAAGGACATGGTCGACGGCATCACGATGAAGGAGCAGGTGGACGAAGTCACCGGTCTTTCGCAATCGGTGGTGGTCGATTCCCCCGA
>Ga0105049_10000725_pt1 | contig 37280 bp, 20 predicted proteins | sample MAT06_FD_78087 | JGI IMG/M metagenome (GOLD analysis project Ga0105049, IMG submission 78087) | Freshwater microbial communities from Lake Fryxell liftoff mats and glacier meltwater in Antarctica - MAT-06 | ecosystem: Environmental > Aquatic > Freshwater > Ice > Liftoff microbial mat | place...
AGTTTCATGGCCCGGCTGTTCGTCCCCGCCTTGCGGCCAACGAGGCGAGTATGACGGAAGAGAACGTTGGCCCGGAAATCGCGTTGACCGGCAGCACCGGATACGTCGGGGGCCGGCTGGTTCCCCTGCTGCTCGATGCGGGCTTTCGGGTCCGGTGCATCGCCCGAGAGCCGCGGAAGCTGGTCGATCGCCACTGGCGTAATCATCCGCGAGTTTCCGTCGTCCGCAGTGATCTGTCCGACGCGGAGTCGCTCGCACCGTTGCTCGCCGGGTGCGACGCGGCTTACTACCTGGTCCACTCGATGGAGTCGAGCGGGAAGGACTACGCGGATCGTGATCGGAAGCTGGCGGAGGTCTTCGCGCAAGCCGCTTTGCGAGCCGGGGTTTCGCGGATCATCTACCTGGGCGGGCTTGGTGAGGTGAGCGCAGGCCTGAGCGAGCATCTCAGCTCGCGCCGCGAGGTGGAGAAGATCCTGGGGTCAACCGGCGTTCCCGTGACGGTGTTCAGGGCCGCGATGATCATCGGCTCGGGCTCGGTGTCGTTCGAGATCCTGCAATATCTAGTCGAGCGACTGCCGATCATGATCACGCCCTCCTGGGTGAAGACCGAGTCGCAGCCGATTGCGATTAAAGATGTGCTGCACTGGCTGGTCGGGTGCCTTTCGGTGCCGGCGACATCGGGCAGGATCCTGGAGATCGGCGGCCCGGACGTGCTCGCCTACCGGGAGCTCATGCGGATCATGGCTGAAGAGCGCGGCCTGAAGCGCCGCTTGGTCATCCCGCTGCCTTTGCTCACGCCGCGGCTGAGTTCCGGTTGGATCAGCTTCGTAACTCCGGTTTCCTATCGCATGGCCCGTCCACTCGCTGAGGGGCTGCGCAACCGCGTGGTGGTGACCAACGACGATGTGCAGCAGCTCATGCCGCATCAGGCCCTCGGTGTGCGCGAGGCGATCCGACTGGCGCTGGCGCGGGTGCGTGCCAATGACGTTGCGACCCGGTGGTCGGTGGCCGGACCGATCCCCGGTGATCCCGACTGGGCCGGCGGCGCCGTCTTCACCGACGAGCGTTCAATCGTTATTTTGGCCGAGGCGGAGCGCGTATTTCAAGCCGTGATCCGCATCGGCGGCGGTCACGGCTGGTACGCGGGCGACATGCTCTGGCAGATTCGCGGCTGGATGGACACGCTGATGGGAGGCCCGGGCCTGCGTCGCGGCCGACGCCACCCAGACCGCGTCGAGTTCGGAGAAACGCTCGACTTCTGGCGCGTCGTGGGCCTCGAGCGGGATCGCTCGCTCTTGCTGCTCGCCGAGATGAAGCTGCCGGGCGTTGCCACACTCAGCTTCTCGCTCGCGCCCGGCGAAGTGGCGGGGGCGACGAAGCTCACCATGACCGCGAGGTTCAGGTCCAAGGGCATCCTCGGTTTGCTTTATTGGTACTCGGTGCTTCCGCTCCACAACGTGGTATTCGGCGGCATGCTCAAGGGAATCAAGCGAATCGCGGAAAGCAGCGGAGGCAGTCAATCCGGCACGGGCCAACCAGCAGCGGTCCTGAGGCCCGGATACGGACGGGCGCGGCTATGGCTCGGGATTACGGCCGTCGGAACGATCGTCACGGCGTCGGCGACGGCGCTAGCTCTTGGACTCCCGCAAAGAGCGGCCGAACTCGTCGAAGCCTCGCTGGCCGGTCAAGCCCTCTTTCTGATGACGTTCTTTGCTATCTACGCCTCGATCCACCTGCCCTTTGATGTGCTGGGCGGGTACTTGCTGCCCCGGCGGTTTGGCCGCCCGCATCCGTCGCCCGCGCGCTTCGCGAGCTCTCTCCTTCGCGGGATGGGCGTACACACGCTCGTGCTGGCCGTGATCGGCCTCTGCATCCTCATGGGCGCGCGGGCCTTTGGTGTTTCCGGTGCCATCAGCGTGGGGATTCTCGCCTCGCTCGCGCTGCTGGCAGTTCGGGTCCCACTGTCGCGGTGCGTCGCATCGCTACGGTCAACGATCACCGCGTTCGAGCCCATCGATCTGCGGGGGAGAGGTCTGCCTGCCGACTGCATCGCCAGCGAGGACCAGGGATTCACGGGTGGAATCGACGGCGTCTTGAGGCCCAGAAGCGTCATCATTCCCGAGCGATGGACCACCATCCTTGGCTCAACGGCCTTCGAAGTGGTACGCCGGCGGCAGCAGTTCGCCGTGCTCACGGGGAGCTGGTTGCGGGGACGGGCGCTAGCGCTTGGCTTCACGTGGGCGGGGATCGCGGTCGCCGCGGTACTCGTGGGCCGCGACAGTATTGCTAGTGCTCAGGGCGTGGTGGAGATGAGCCTGATCTACACGCTGTGGTCGTTTCTCGGACTGCTGGTGCTTCCGACGCCGTCGCGGGCGGGAGTCGCTGAGGTTGATGAGGCCGTCCGCCGGTCAGGCGTCGATGGGCTGTTGGTGGACGAGACCATTCGCAAGCTCGACACGCTGCAAGACGCGGAGACGGAGCGGCCCTCGGCCGTGGAGCTGGTGTTTCACCCGATCCCGAGCGTGCAGAGTCGTATCGAAGGGCCAAACAGCCGAGATATTCGTGGATTCCTCGGCGCCGCAAGATCGTCGGTTTACCTCAGCGCGGCAGGGCTTGGCCTTTTGGGACGAGCCGTTCACTGCAACTGCGGCCGCCCAGCGTTGTGGGTGTTCCTCCCGTCGGACTGATGGTCACGGGAATCGCTGCGGTGGTTGAGCTCTGGCTGCGTGATTGATCAGCAAGAGAGCTTCTTTCCCCGTCAAAAGGGTTCTCGGTTGTGCGTTGGGATATCAGCGCCTCAACGTGCGGACGGGCGGGGGTGGCCGTGAAGCCGCGGGATTGGACGGCGATCTAGGGGATCGAGGGATGGTCCGCTCGTTTCGGAGCGTCGGCTCCGAGTGCCGTCAGCCGCAGACACAACTGGGCGATGACCAGTTCCTCGTCGGTCGCAATGACCCGAACGACTACGCGGCTGGTGCTTGCGGAGATGATCGGTTGACCCGTGGCGTTGCGAACCGGATCGAGTTGCACGCCCAGACAATCGAGCCCCTCGCAGATGCCCGCTCGGGCTTCTGGGGCGTGTTCGCCGATGCCCCCCGAGAAGACCAACGTATCCAGGCCGCCGAGCGCGGCGTGCAGGGCTCCGACGAACTTCTTCGCCTGATAGCAGAACAGATCGACGGCTTCCGCGGCGCGCGGATCGGTGGCACGACGGCCGAGCAGGTCACGCATGTCCGAACTGGTTTCGGAGATGCCCAACAGACCACACTGCTCGGAGACGAACTTCTCCAGAGCGTCGGGAGACATGCGCTGCGCGCGGATGAGGTAGGCGAGCAGGCCGGGATCGAGGTCGCCGGGACGAGTACCCATGACCAGGCCCGATGTTGGCGTGAAGCCCATCGTGGTATCGACCGGCTTCCCCGCGCGGACAGCGACCATGCTCGCGCCGGATCCGAGGTGGGCGAGGATGACCCGGCCGTTGGCCGCCTGCGGCCCGTCCAACTCGGCAAGACGCTGCATGAGGTAGGTGTATGACAGGCCGTGAAACCCGAAGCGCCGCACACCCGCGTTCAAGAAGTGGCGAGGAATCGGCAGCAGACGGGCCACCGGCGGGAGATCTCTGTGGAAGGCGGTGTCGAAGCAGGCCACCTGCGGGATCGCGGGAAAGGCGGCGGTGGAGGCCTCGATGAGAGCGATCTCGCGCGGTGCGTGCGCGCGATCGAGCGGGATCGTTTGTCGGAGTTCCGCGAGCAACTTGGGTGTGATGCGCTGATGGTCGAGGCCGTGAACGCCGCCGTGGACGACCCGGTGACCGATACCGGCAACAGGCCGACCGCCGATGCGGAGCCGCAGATCGCTGATGAGGCGCTGCGCCAACTGATCGGCGGACGGCACCTCGATGGATTGCTCCTCCGATGTCACTCCCGGAATGCTCGCGGCAGCAACTCGTGCATCCGAGTGACCGAGGCGCTCGACCTGCCCGCCGAACTGCCTTTGCGGCTGGGGCGATGCCGTGAAGCCCGCAAACTTGATGCTTGAGGAGCCGCCATTGATGGCGATGATCAGACGCTCCCCGCCTGCCGCAGCGACGGGGGAGACGGAACCGGGATGTATGGGGTGCTGTTCGGGCATGCTGGCTCACAATCCCGCGGCGGGATCGCTTGTTTCCCACTTCCAATCTCGGATTTCGGGCATATCGATGCCGTGCGCGATGATGTAGCGCTTGTGCTCGGCCAGCTTGTCCTGCATGAGCCGCTTGAGCGATCCGCCGGTGGCAGCGGCCTTGGGAACCCTCGCGATCACATCCAGCACCAGGTGGAAGCGATCCAGATCGTTGAGGACCGTCATGTCGAAGGTGGTGGTGATGGTGCCTTCTTCTTTGTAGCCGCGGACGTGCAGATTGCCGTGATTGGACCGGCGGTAGGTCAGCCGGTGGATCAGCCACGGATACCCGTGGTACGCAAAGAGGATCGGTTTGTCTTTGGTGAAGATCGCGTCGAAGTCGTGGTTGCTGAGCCCGTGCGGGTGTTCCTCGCTGGGCTGCAGCTTCATGAGATCGACCACATTGACGACCCGCACCCGCAACTCGGGCAGGTGCGTCCGCAGAATGGATACGGCAGCCAGCAATTCCAATGTCGGAGCGTCGCCGCAGCACGCCATGACTACATCGGGCTCGCCATCACCACTGCCGCCACCACTCGCATCGCTGCTCGCCCACGCCCAGATGCCAATCCCCTTGGCGCAGTGTTGGAGCGCGTCGTCCATGCTCAGCCACTGCGGCGCCGAGTACTTTCCCGCAATCACCACGTTGACATAGTGGCGGCTGCGAAGGCAATGATCCATGACCGAGAGCAGGCAGTTGGCGTCGGGCGGGAGATAGACGCGGACGATCTCGGACTTCTTGTTGACGACGTGGTCGATGAAGCCGGGGTCCTGGTGCGTGAATCCGTTGTGGGCCTGCTGCCAGACGTGGGAGGCGAGGAGATAGTTGAGCGACGCGATCTTGCGCCGCCACGGCAAGCCGAGCGTGACCTTGAGCCACTTGGCGTGCTGGTTGAACATCGAGTCGATGATGTGGATGAACGCTTCGTAGCTGTTGAAGAGCCCGTGTCGGCCCGTGAGGAGATACCCCTCCAGCCAGCCCTCGCACTGGTGCTCGCTGAGCACCTCCATCACGCGCCCATCGGCTGCCAGAAACTCGTCGTCTGGAACCGTGTCAGCGTCCCACTGTCGATCGGTGGCCTCAAAAACGGCACCGAGGCGATTGGAGAGCGTTTCGTCGGGGCCGAATATCCGGAAGTTGCGCTGGTCCTGGTTGAGCCGCACCACGTCGCGCAGGAACCCGCCCAGGACCTGCGTGTCGGCGGCCCGCACGGCCCCGGGCGACAGGACCGCAATAGCGTGGGCACGCACATCGGGCATGTGCAGGTCGTGGAGGAGCAGCCCGCCGTTGGCGTGCGGATTGGCACCCATGCGCCGGTCGCCCTCGGGAGCCAACTCGGCAAGTTCGGCGACGAATCGGCCGCGCTCGTCGAACAACTCCTCGGGCTTGTAGCTGTTCATCCACTCCGCGAGCAACTCGACATGTCCGGGATGTTGGGCATCCACCGCAATAGGAACCTGGTGTGAGCGAAACGTCCCTTCGATCTTGATACCGTCTATTGACTTGGGCCCGGTCCAGCCCTTGGGGGATCTCAGAACGATCATGGGCCACCGAGGTCGCGTTGCGGTCCCCTGGGCACGGGCGTCGGTCCGGATGCGCTTGATCTGGTCCACCGCCGCGTCGAGCGCCGCGGCCATCTGCTGGTGCATCTGTTCCGGTTGGTCGCCTTCAACGAACAGCGGCGTCCAGCCATACCCGCGGAAGAGTTGCTCCAGTTCTTCATGGCTGATGCGGGCCAGCACCGCCGGGTTGGCGATCTTGTACCCGTTGAGGTGCAGGATCGGCAGTACTACGCCATCGGTGGTCGGGTTGAGGAACTTGTTGGAGTGCCACGCGGTCGCCAGCGGCCCGGTCTCGGCTTCACCGTCACCGATCACGCAGGCCACCAACAGATCGGGATTGTCGAAGACGGCCCCGAAGGCGTGGCTGAGCGAGTAACCCAGTTCGCCCCCCTCGTGAATGGACCCGGGGCACTCGGGCGAGACGTGGCTGGGAATCCCGCCGGGGAACGAGAACTGCCGGAAGAGCGCCTTGAGGCCGGCCTCGTCACGGCTGATGTTCGGATAGATCTCGGTGTATGTGCCTTCGAGATAGGTGTGGGCGACGAGCGCGGGGCCGCCGTGCCCCGGTCCGGAGACATAGATCATGTTCAGATCGTGCTGCTTGATGACCCGGTTGAGATGCACGTAGATGAAGTTCTGCCCCGGCGTCGTCCCCCAGTGCCCGAGCAGCGTGGGCTTCACGTGCGCCAGCGTGAGCGGTTCGCGCAGCAGCGGGTTTTCGTAGAGGTACATCTGGCCGACGGACAAGTAATTGGACGCCCGCCAGTAGGCGTGCATCTTTCGGAGCAGGTCCGCGGACAGAGGCGCATGGGGATGTGTGCTCACGGGGATGATCTCCAGCGCCGCGCTGCGGACGTTAAAAGGATCGATTCTGTCGATCTCACTGTTGCTCATGGACGCACGCCGGGAGCGTGCGAGACGTTGGATGTTGCCCGGTCAGGTACATTTCCCTGCTAGTTGACCACGGTCAGATCCAGTTCATCAGAAGCCGCCGCGTTTCACAGGAGGTTGTTGGCGAGGATCTCCTCCAGCCCCTTTCACGGCTTCGAGACCCCCGCCTCCACCTCGGCGGAATGAGAAGCGGCACGAAATGGGCGTTTTTCGGCTTTGACCGATGTGTCGAGTTCAGACCCAATTGGGGCCGGATAACGCGTCAATTGAGAACTGTTCTTGCCCGGCAGTAGATTTTTCGCCTCCTCAAGGGCTATGCTCGCTTTCAGCGGGTTGGCGCGGACGAACGCGGTCACGGAGTCGTGCGCATGAGCAGAACCGATATGCCCCTTCCGCAGATTCGCGGACTAGGGGAAACGCAGAGGGTGGACCGTTGGTGGGTGGCCCCGCTGCTGACATTTCTGGGCTTTGCCGCGTTCATCGTGTATTCCACCTGGGCGGCGTTCCAGGGGGCCCACTACTACTTTGATGGACAGGGGCAGAACTACCTCTCGCCGATGTACTCGCCCTTGATCTGGGACGCGCCGGGGATCGTCTCCGGGCACGCCTTGTTCGGGGCCTGGCCCGAGTTTCTGTGGTTCATCCCGGCGTTCGCGGCGTCGCCGGCGATCCTGATCCTGTGGGCCCCGGGCGGCTTCCGCTTCACCTGCTACTACTACCGCGGGGCGTACTACAAGGCCTTCTGGGCAGACCCTGCTGGCTGCGCAGTGGGCGAGCCGAAGTTCCGCGGCGAGAACTATCGCGGCGAGCAAAAATTCCCGCTGCTGCTCCAGAACGCGCACCGCTACTTCTTCTACCTGGCGGCGGTGATCATCGTGATTCTCACCTACGACGCGGTGATCTCGTACATCTTCAAGACTCCCGATGGGGGCAAAACCTTCGGCATGGGCGTCGGCTCGCTGGTGCTGACGATCAACCCCATCTTGCTCGGGGCATACACCTTTGGCTGCCACGTGAACCGCCACTTGCTGGGCGGGCGGAAGAATTCGCTGTCTTCGCTGGGGGTGCAGCAGAAGGTGTACGACTGCGTGAGCTGCCTGAACCGCAAGCACATGATGTGGGCCTGGTTCAGCCTGTTCTGGGTCGGGTTCACGGACTTCTACGTCCGCATGTGCTCGATGGGGGTCATCAAGGACTTCGTTTTCTTCACGCTGTAACAGGCGTGACGGCGCGTGGGAATGCCGCGTTGATGAAAGTGTGACGACATGGCGACGTACCCGGGCATCTCAAGTATCCATGAGCATGACGTACTGGTCATCGGCGCGGGCGGAGCGGGCCTGCGCGCCGCGATCGAGGCCTCGTCGACGGGGCTCAAGGTCGGGCTCATCTGCAAATCGCTCCTGGGCAAGGCCCACACCGTGATGGCCGAGGGCGGCATGGCGGCGGCCATGGCCAATGTTGACGACCGCGACAGCTGGAAGGTTCACTTCGCCGACACCATGCGCGGCGGTGCCTACCTGAACAACTCGCGGATGGCCGAGCTGCACGCGCAGCAGGCGCCCGACCGCGTTCGCGAGCTCGAAGCGTGGGGCGCGGTCTTTGATCGCACCACCGACGGGCGCATCCTGCAACGCAACTTCGGCGGGCACCGCTACCCGCGGCTGGCCCACGTCGGCGACCGCACCGGCCTCGAGATGATCCGCACCCTTCAGGACCACGGCGTCCACAAGGGGCTCGACATCTATATGGAGATGACGGTCTTCGAGTTGCTCCAGGACAAGCCGGGCGGGCGGGTGATCGGCGCGGTGGGCTACGACCGCGAGCTGGGGCGCTTCAGGGTGTGGAAGGCCAAGGCCGTGGTGCTGGCGACGGGCGGCGTGGGGCGCTGTTACAAGGTCAGCTCCAACTCATGGGAGTACACGGGCGACGGCCAGGTGATGGCGTATCGGGCGGGTGCCGAGATCATGGATATGGAGTTCATCCAGTTCCATCCGACGGGGATGGTCTGGCCGCCGAGCGTGCGCGGGATCCTGGTGACGGAGGGCGTGCGCGGCGAGGGCGGGCGGTTGCTCAACAACGAAGGCAAGCGGTTCATGTTCGACGACATCCCTGATCTGTACAAGAACCAGGTGGCCAAGGACGAGGAAGAAGGCTGGCGTTATGTCATGGGCGACAAGAACGCCAACCGTCCTCCGGAGCTGTTGACGCGCGACCACGTGGCGCGGTGCATCAACCGCGAGGTCAAGGCGGGCCGCGGCTCGCCGCACGGCGGGGTGTACCTGGATATCGCGTGGGTGAAAGAGAAGATCCCCAACGGTGCCGAGCACATCAAAAAGAAGCTCCCGGGGATGTACCACCAGTTCATCACGCTGGCGGGAGTGGACATCACCAAAGAGCGGATGGAAGTTGGCCCGACAACCCACTATTGCATGGGCGGGATCGCTGTCGACGGCGACACGCAGATGGCCAGCCTGCCGGGGCTCTTTGCCGCTGGAGAGGTGGCGGCGGGCCTGCACGGAGCCAACCGGCTGGGCGGAAACTCGCTATCGGACCTGATCGTCTTCGGCAAGGTGGCCGGGGAGCACGCGTCGAAGTTTGCCAAGGCCAACTCGGCGGTCGAGCCCAACACGCAGCAGATCGAGGCGGCCGTGCGGATGGCGCTCAAGCCCTTCGAGCAAGGCGACAAGGGCGAGAGCCCGTACATGGTGCAGCGCGACCTGCAGGACGTCATGCAGGACCTGGTCGGCATCGTGCGCACCGAGAAGGAAATGGCGCGGGCTCTGGATGAGATCGCCAAGCTCCGCGTGCGGGCGGCCAAGGCGGGTGTGCCGGGCAATCGCGAGTACAACCCCGGTTGGCACACGGCTCTAGACCTCGACAACCTGCTGACGATCTCGGAGATGATCACGCGGTCGGCGCTGGAGCGGAAAGAGAGCCGCGGGGCTCAGTTCCGCGAGGACTATCCGAGCAAAAGCGACGAGTGCTCGACATTCAACGTGGCGGCTCGGTGCAGCGAGGACGGGTCGATGGGGACGGTGCGGCGGCCGCTCACGCCGATCCGGCCGGAACTGCAAGAGGTCATCAAGGAACAGCAGAAGGCCTGACGTTTGAGCGGTGGGTTGGATTCTTTGGATGGTTGAGGTGTGGTGGTTCAGGGATGGATGGCGATAGGGCTTTGCGGGAATATGGGACAGCACACATGCCGACGATGAATTTTAGAGTTTGGCGTGGGGATTCGAAGGCGGGCCAGTTCCAGGATTACACCATCGAGGTGGATCCGGGGATGGTCGTGCTCGACGCCGTGCACGAGATCCAGGCTTTAAAGCAACCCGACCTGGCGTGCCGGTGGAACTGCAAGGCGGGCAAGTGCGGTTCGTGCTCGGCGGAGGTGAACGGCAAGCCGCGACTGATGTGCATGACGCGGCTGGCGGACTTGCCGAAGGACGAGATCGTGTTCATCGAGCCGATGCGGGCGTTCCCCACCATCCGCGATCTGGTCTCGGACGTTTCGTGGAACTACGAGGTCAAGAAGAAGATCAAGCCCTTCAAGCCGCGGAAGCCCGACGCGCCCGACGGGACGTGGCGGATGCAGCAGGCGGACGTGGAACGTGTGCAGGAGTTCCGCAAGTGCATCGAGTGCTTCCTGTGCCAGGACGTGTGCCACGTGCTTCGCGAGCACCACAAGCACGACGAGTTCATCGGGCCGCGCTTCCTGGTCTATGTCGCCGCGCTGGAGATGCACCCTCTCGACACGGGCAACCGGCTCAAGGACCTCAAGGACGACCACGGGCTGGGCTATTGCAACATCACCAAGTGCTGCACGGCCGTGTGCCCGGAGAACATTACGATCACCGATAACGCGATCATCCCGCTCAAGGAGCGGGTGGTCGATGAGTTCTACGACCCGCTGACGCGGCTATTCCGCATGTTCAAGCCGCGCAAGCAGGAGGCATGAACATCGGATGGCCGGCCCGCTCGCGCGGCCGTCTCGCTGCGGCCGTCTCGCTGCGGCAGGCGTGGCGGCGACAATGGCGACGCGGCGGCTTTGATAGCGGGGGCCAGAGGCCTAACGCGGATTGCGGGAGAAAGCGGCGTGGCCGCTTTCGGGAGCCCGTGGGCTGATATGATCAAGCGTCCGTTTCGTCGGGGCCGATGTGGTTTCGACCGGTCATGTTCGGCGTGCGGTGGCGCGTCGTGGCGCCCGTTTGCCACGTAAAAAGCGGGCACAATTATAGTTGCCAACAGCAGCTTCGCTCTCGCGGCCTAAGACTTAGGTCGCACGATCCCACGACAGCGGCCCGACCGTTGTGGGATCGAATGCTTCGGGCTGGCGCACCTGCGGGATCCCGGGGACGTGCGCGAGATTACACTGGGATCTAGGGTCGTGGTCAGCGTGCCATTGCGCGGGCCCGGGCCGAAATCAAATCAACGGATACACGCGTAGAGGCCGCACGGCGTCTGTATCGGCACGGGGGTTCGATTCCCCCCGGCTCCATTGCGAGATCACACGAGACAGGCTGGGGCTGTCTCGCTCTCGTTTTTGGGGACGAGGTCGGGCTGAGAAAAAGAGGATCGCCGGAGCGACGTGCGTATTTGGGCAAGTTCATGCCCTCGTCCATATCGCGTAACGACCTCGGCCGCGCCGGCGGCGTCGCGATGCACCATCGCGACGGGGTCGCCGCCGGGGTCGGTGAGCAACCACCAGGGTTTGAACTGGATCGCGAGAGCCGCGGGCGTGCAGATTGGCGCGCGTCGCCGTCGCTGCGGAGTCGGCGTTCCCGGCGTCCTGCTTCGCTTGGTCAATGGCCACGGCCTTGGAGAAACGCGGGGCCGACTTTGCGTTTGCCCGCTCGGGGGCGCGACAGCGCAGCCGACGCATCGGTGCAATCACGGCGTGCACCCAGACACACTGCGTCACCATATCGTGTCGAGCTTCGCGCGATCTTCAAGTTTCTCAGCTTGAGACCGGTTTAGCTGCGAGATATTAGTTTGGTACGTTCGATCGAAGCTGCTGTGGCTTCGTGATGGATCCACGCCTGTCGCCTTGGAGAGAAACAGATGCAGACCTCGCGCTTTTTTGTTGCCGTCGCTGCGATCGCGGTGACGGGCACGGTTCAGGCTTCGACCGTCATCACTCAGTGGAACTTCAACGGACCGCTCGGGGTGAGCAACACCCCGTCGCCGTCCACCGGTGCCGGTTCGGCCACCCCCGTCGGGATGAACGGCGGCTTGAACAACGCCGACATCCTGAATGCCGCCGGGAATCCCACCTCTACGGACACGAGCGTGCCCAATCAGGTTTGGCGCGTCCGCGGCAGCCAAACCAACGGATGGTCGGGGACCGTCTCGCTCCTCTCGGGGGCGCGTTTCAATGCGTCGACGGCGAGCCAGGAGAACATCGTGGTGAGCATGGACATCCTCGGCACCGACGGCTCCGCTCGCTACGCGCAGTTTCAGTACACACTCGACGGCTCGAGTTTCTCGTCCCTCGGCGGGCTGCTCGACTTCAACCCCCTCAACGACCGCTGGACTAACGGGATCACCTTCAACTTGTCCTCGGTCGCAGGTGCGGCCAACAACACGAACTTCGGGTTCCGCGTCGTCTCGGCATTCTCCCCGGTCGAGTTCACCAACGCGAACGGTCTACAGGCAGCCAACACGGCCTTTCAGCGCGCCGATGCTGGCAACAACGTGTACACCGGCGGAGCGGGCAACTACCGTTTCGACATGGTGACCGTCTCGGGCACCTTTATCCCCGCCCCCGGTGCCGCGGCGATGCTGGGTCTGGCGGGCTTGGCGGCCGCTCGTCGCCGGCGCGACTGATCCGCTCAGCATCTTTCACACCTGGCTGAATCTTGCATGAGCCACACGGACCGGGCACCCGCTCGGGCCGTGTTGGTGTGCGCTAGCGCTCGGCTAACACTGCGGCCGCGACGATCGACCGCCGGATCAAGAACGGTGATCCTGATCGGCGCTGGCGCTCGCCTTCAGAACCGCAGGTGCGCCGCCCGTTCCGCCGGCGGTCGAACGCCCATGATGGCTTGGGCCAGGAGAAGGTCGCCGGGCAGTGTGATCTTGATGTTGCGGGCGTCGCCCAGGACGGTCACGACGCGCTCGCCCAGGCGCTCGACGAGCTGCGCGTCGTCGGTGCTCGATAGATCCGTCTGCGCGTACGCGCGGCGGAGCAGCCCCACCTCGAAGACCTGCGGCGTTTGCACCGCTACCAGCCGCGCGCGATCGACGGTCGCTTCGATCGCGCGAATCGGCGGGCCCTTGTGGGCGGCGCCCAGCACCGCCGCCAGCGGGTCGGGGGCGTCATCGTCGATCGGTCGCGCGGCGACGCGCTTGAGCGTGTCGGGCATGTCGATGGCGGGAATCACGGCCGGGTACTTCTCGGCGGCGCGGAGGACGCGCTCGATCAGCTCCGGCGGCGTGCAGGGTCGGGCCGCGTCGTGTACGGCGACGTGCGTGCAACTCTCGGGCACGAGCGCCAGCGCGTTGCGGACGGTCTCGTAGCGGTGCGTCGCGCCGCCGACGCACAGGCGCACGCCCAGCAGGCCGAGCTTGTCCTGGTAGCGATCCTTGAACGCGGCCATGGCGGCCGGGTCGGCCGGGCCGGCGACGATGATCGTGCTGACCTCGGGCAGTTGAGTGAACAGTTCTACGGTGCGTTGCAGCACGGGCCGACCGCCGAGTTCCTCGTCGAGCTTGGAACGCCCGGCCTCAAGGCCCTGTTCAATCACCGCCGCGTCGCTGTAGCGGCGGGACGCGCCCGCCGCCGGCATGATGATGGCAAGATTCATGAGGGAAGGTAGCAGGGCGAAGGGAAAGGGAGAGAGGGGAAGAAGTGGCGGGGTGGTCAAGTGGGGAAGTGCGCAAGGCGAGAGGCAGGAGGCAAGTGACAAGTCGCAAACGGCAGACGGCAAACGGCTTCTCAGCCGCTCAACAAATCACTCACTTCGTCACTTCGCCGATTCAGCACTTCAGCCTTATCCTGCGAACAAGAAGTAATCCGTGATGAACGGCACCAGATCTTCCTGGTCTACCTGTTGATCCAGGTTGTAATCGGCCGTGATGATCGCGGGTTCGGCGAGCCAGTCGGTGATGAAGGCCGAGAGGTCTTCCTGGTTCACGACGGTGTCGCGGTTGTAGTCGGGCGGGTCGTAGCGTTCGACGCTGGGGGCCACGAGTTGCGCGCTAGACGACAAGTTGATCGTGGTGCTCCCCAGCACGATGATCGCGGCAAGCTTGCCGCCGAAGATCGGCTCGTCGAACGGCGCCGGTTCGAGGGCCGTCGGGCCCGGTTCGACGGCGGTGTTCGTCAGCGCCACCGATCCGTTGACGCTGATCGTCCCCGTGCCCTGGGTGATCGTCCCCGTGATCAGCACCGGCAGGTCCAGCGGCGTCAGCGGCAGCGGGCTCCCGTTGAGCGTGCCCGCGACCTGCACCCGCAGCGTGACTTGGACTTCGAAGCTGAACTGATTCGGCCCGATGGGCGTCGCTGGTCCAGAGGGGAACGCGTCGAGCTGCGTGGCCTGCAGGCTCGTGATCACGGCCGAGCCGAGCGGCACGTTGAGTGAAGCCCCGGGTAGCGGGATGAGGCTGGTGGGCGAGTTGGTGCGGAACGTGACGAACGTGAGGTTGGCGTTGGTGTTGACCGTCGACGTTGCGCCGCCGAGCAGGTCCAGGTTCAGCCCGACGATGGCCACGCGGTTGCCCAGGAAGTACGTGACGAATGTGCCGGTGGGTCGCAGTGTGGCGGGCGAGGCTGGGCCGGTTGCGGAGAAACTGCCGGCGGTGATCGGCACGGGGCTGTTCCCGCTGAAAGTCCCGAAGCCCGAGCCGGGCCGCGTGCGCGTGGCGGGCGACGTCGGGGGCACGAGGGCGGCGCCGCCGATGAGATACGAAATGTTGGGCGGCTGCACCGCGGGGATCGGGTTGGGTGCCGGCAGAAACGGTGCCCCGAGCGTCAGCGAATACGTTGCGCTGCTCGCCGGCTGGTTCACGCGGCAAAGAAAGGACTGCGCGTGAACCGGAAGCGCCAGACCCACGGTCAGAAACAATGATGCTGAACGGATACCAGGCATCGCGATCTCCCTTGATCAACGCCGTTTGGCGTGTGCATCAAGAATACTTCACCGCGTTGACGCTGACCAGAGGGAGATTGTGAATATCGCCGCGAGCCGGCCCAGCCCAGTTTACCCAGGCACGCACGCGGCGGGCACTTCCGTCTCACTGAAGTACTCGGTCAAGAAGCCGCTCAGGTCTTCCTGGTTGAGCGAGCAATCGCGGTTGTAGTCGGCCGCGTAGCCCTGCACGTCGTACGGCATCGGCTCACCGGGACACGGCATCCGGTTGGTCCCCGATGGCCCCGGGAGCGGGTCGGGCTCGATCAGGAAGGCCGTCAGGAACCCGCCCAGGTCTTCCTGGTTGAGGAACCCGTCGAAGTTGAAGTCGACAAAGCACGTCAGGGTGTTGGGACTCTGACAGGTCGTCGACGAACGCGTCCTGATGAACAGCGTGAAGGCCCGGACGCTGCCGGTGTCGGCCCCCGCGAGGTCGCGCACGCGTAGCGTCCAGTTGCCGTTGGCGAGTTGCCCGCGGAAATCGAACAGTTGCTGTAGCGGGGAATACGTGCCGGTGTGCGGCGCTTCGCCGGAGCCGATCGACTGGATGGACGCGCTCGCCAGGTCGGAGAAGCGGGTGCCGCAGAAGTTGTTGCCGGGGCTGCCGGGGACGGGCCCGCCGGGACGGTTGAGCAAGTTGACCTCGAGGCCGCCGGGGCTGACGAGGGTAATGTCCAGATCACCGACCCAGGTGTGATCGAGGCCGACGGTCTCAGAACCGGGGTCGGTGTTGCAGGCGGCGCCGTCGAAGCTGAACTCGATATCGCCGACGGGGCCGCTGAGTCCGCCGACGGTGATGGGGATCGCGACGCCGTCGTTGGGGAACTCGGGGATCGCGACCACCGGCCCGTCGTAGGAGAACGCGACGGGACTGAGCAGCCCGCCCGGCGCGCCCGTGCTCAGGGCCAGGAAGGACTCGGCGGGCGATTGGTTGGTGGAAATCGTCAGCTTGAGCGAGATCGGCGTGCCGCACGGGTGATCCGGGGCCAGGGCGATCACGAACGGCGTCAGGTTGAGCCGCAACTGGCCGCGCGGGATGTCGGCATAGCTGGCGACAGCGGCGACCACGGTGCAGGTGGGCGTGAGTGATTCGAGTGTCGCGACGACCCCCGTGGCGGTCGTGAGCCCCTTGTTGGTCAGCTGGATGCCGATGCCAATGCTGGTCTCACCGGGATCGAGCCGGCCGTTGTTATTGCCGTTGCCCGCTGAATCGTTGATGGTGTTTATACCGGTGGACTCGACGGCGGTGCCCGTGATGGGCGGCGCGATCGTGAAGTTGCCGTCGGAGAGGTCGAAGTACACGTTGCCGACGGCTTCGATGCGCAACCGCGCTGTGCTCGTGCTGATCGAAGGGAACGTCACCAGTTCCAGCCCGTCATTGGGAACGTCCGCGGCCAGGACGTCCGGGAACGTGAAGCCCCCGTCGGTCGAGAGCAGGATGTTCACTGTCGCGGTGTTCACCGGCGCGACGCTGGTTCCGGCGGGATTCCACGCCACGGGCACATCACCGACTATGACGTTGCCGCCGTTGGGCGAGATGACGGCAAAGGGTCCGGCCGCTCCGGCCACGGTGATCACCAGATCGTCGGTGTTCACGCCGCCGCCGGTATCGCGGTTGTCGCGGGCCGTGACGCGCATGTTCATGATCCGGCCCAGGGCGGGGAGCTCCTCGACGTTTGAGGGGTCGATGTTGGCGTTATCGCGGATGACGCTGGCGCGGGGGAAGGTGCGCGACGGAGACGTCGTCGGCAGTAGGGTGCGGAAGAGCGGGCCCGCGCCGACGTCTTTGGCCGCGAGCGTCTGCTGCGGGCCCAGGTCGCGCTGCTCGAACGAGTACGTCAGGTCGTCGCCGTTGGCGTCGGTCGCCGAGGCCGTCAGGGTGAAGGGTGTCCCGCGGGGGATCACCAAGTCCGGACCCGCGTTGACGATCGGGGCGACGTTGCCCGTGGAGGTATTGATGCCGCAGCCAGAGCCGGAGCCGCTCTCGACGAAGTTGCGGATCTGATCGAAGGAGCGTGAGTGGAACATCGCGTCGGAGTTGAGCTGGACGTTGTCGCCCCCGCAGATGCCGGCGTAGGCCATGATGGTGGTGCCCGAGCCGGGCTCGAAGGCCGAGGATGCACTCAAGTTCGAGCCGCAGTTGATGAGCGACCCGTTGAAGGTGTGGGCGGCGTTAAACTGATGCCCCACTTCGTGGGCGACGTAGTCGACGTCGAAGGCGTCGCCGACGGGGGCGCCAAGCGTGGAGACGCCGCGGGCCTTGTTACCGGTGCGGCACACGCTGCCGAGCTGGGCCACGCCGCCGCCGCCCACGCCCAGGACGTGGCCGATGTTGTAGTTCGCCGACATGATGATGCTGTCGCAGGTTGTCTGGTTCTGACCCAGGAGCGCCACGACGTCCGAGTTGGTGTACGGATCGGTGCTCGGGTCGGTGAAGATTATCAGGTTGTTGTTGTTGACCAGCGTGAAGCTGATGGCCAGCTCGCGGCGAAAGATGCCCGCGATGCGGTTGACCGTGGTGGTGATGGCGGCCAAGGCCAGCGGCACCGTCCCGCCGTGGAACTGCGTGTACTCGCCGGTCGCGCCCACGGCCATGCGATACGTCCGCAGCGTCGGCCCCGCCCGCAAAAGCGTGGCCCCGTCGTTAACGCCGTCGGCCTTGTCGAAGAGCGGCTCGTCCATCTGGGCGCAGGCCCAGCGGTGCATCGCCTTGAGGTGCCTGGCGTAGTAGGCCGAGTAGTGCTGCGTGTCGTCGCGCGAGACGGGGTCGATGTACCAGCGGCCCTTGGCCGAGAGAACCTGGGCCCGGAAGCCGCGCGGGGTCACGTCAAAGTCGATCGTCGCGCTCGGGTCGTCTAGACCCTGCCCGCGGTAGGTCTTGATCATGGGGAACTGGGCGGCCAGTTCCGGCTCCAAAAGCGCCGACTCGACCACGCGGAACGACTGCCAACCGCCGTCGGCATCGGGCAGCGTCAACACGATCGCGGCGTTCCGCGCGTTGGGGTCGGCTTCCTGCGGCGCGGCTGCCAACTGACCGGCGATCATCGCCAGGTCGAGCGTCAGCGAATGTCCCAAGGCCGGACGGATCCACGGCGGGGCACCGAGGACCGCCGCGGGCATGCTTTCAAGCCGCTGCCAGGCACCGTCGGGCGAGACCGCCGCGGCACCAACCTGGGCCGACGCCAGCGACGAAATCAGACCCACCGACACAGCGGCGAGGCCAACGCGAGTCCAGAAAGACGCCATGCGACCAACCTTTCTACACCCGTCATGCGCCAACCCGGGAATCCGGCCCCGACGCGCTACATGATTGGTTTTCATTCGTAGGTCCAGACGGACGATTCCCTGCTTACAGGAAGATACCCCGCCCTGCCGCGCGGGCCAATCGGTCATGGGTCTTTACCGGGTGAATCTCGCTGAGGTTCCGGAATCGATCGATCGGGCAAGCCGGGGGACCTGAAATGCCCCATAAAGATCCCTCGATCGAGCGGATTATCCCGAGACGCAGGTCGTGGGGTTCTCGGACTGTTCGAAGTATTCGGTCAAGAACCCGGACAGGTCTTCCTGGTTGAACGAGCAGTCACGGTTGAAGTCGGCGGCGTAGCCGAGAGTGTTGTAGGGCTCGGGCTCACCCGGGCAGGGGGAGGCGCTAGTGCCGCTGGGGCCGGCGGGGATCGATTCGTCGAGGAACGCGGTGAGGAATGCGCCGAGGTCTTCCTGATTGAGGAAGCCGTCGGCGTTGAAGTCCACCAGGCACGTGGCGATGGTGGTGAGCGAGGCGGACGTGCGGTAGTCGAAGCCGACGATGCCGGTGGCCGCGCCGAAGGCGGCGTTGGGGGTGGCGACCCGGCTAGTGAAGATCAGCTCGACGGTGTACGTCCGGCTGGGGAGGAGCGCGTCGGCGGGGATCATGATCGAAGTGCTGTTGCTGGGTACGTCTACGGTGAGCGTGGCGGCACCGGTCTGATTGTCATACGCCACGAAGAAGGTGCGCGAGATGTTGGTGCCGGCGATCGGCGTCCAGTTGTTGACGCTTATGCTGAAGTCCGCCTTCGAGTTCACAGCCCCCAAGCGGGTGAGGGTATTGCCCGTGAAAAAGGGCACCGAACCGGGCCAAAGCAGGGCGTTGGGGCGGACGAGGTTGCCGCCCTGCGTACCGAGCGTGCCGCCGGCGATGTTGTGGCGGTACTGGCCCGCAGGGAAGTCATTGGCGAGCGTCGCTTCGCTGAAGTACTCCGTCGGAGCGAAGAAGATGTACTCGCCCGGATCGAACTCGATGAGCGAGCGTGCCGGGCGGCCCGGGATGGACAGGCTGCACGTCGACAGGTCGGGCGGGTTGTTGCTGATGAGCCGCGAGATGAAGATGAAGCGCGGGCTGTTATTGGGGACCACGTTGGGGGTCGCCTGCGAATAAATCCGCGAATAGAAAATGTCGTACAACGTGACGCCGGCCACGGCCGGGGCGGCGAGCGCGGCGGTGGCCAACGCGGCGACACTCAAAAGCGGCCAGGAACGACAGCGGGCGGTGGGCATGGGCGGTCCTCGATCGGCGGGGAAAGGGGCGGTACCGGGAGCGGAATGTGGTGCGTCAAATCCGCTTTGGTGGCGGAATAGGGAAAGTATGCCACATCCGGGCCGATTGACCACGCCGGAAAAGGGATCTTCGCGCATCCGCAGCAGTTTTCCCAACACCGCAGCGGGCCAACCGTGGGGGATGAAACGACTCCGTACCCCGTGAGGCGAACGCCCACAATCAGCCAGGTGTGCAGGTGTTCGGGGATTCGACCTCGGAGAAGTACTCGGTGATGAATCCCGAGAGATCCTCTTGGTTGAAGGCGCAATCGCGGTTGAAGTCGGCCTGATAACCCTGGTCGAAGGGCGCGGGTTGGTCCGGGCAGGGGACGGCAAACCCGCCGGGGCCTGGATCTGCGGGTTCGGCCAGGAAGCTGGTGATGAACCCCCCCAAGTCTTCTTGATCGAGGAGTCCGTCGCGTGTGAAGTCGACCTGGCAGCAGAAGGGATAGAGGAAGACCTGCCGCGTGGTCGACAGGCCGGCATTGTCGCTCACGGTGAGGCGGACCTCGAAAAAGAAGCGATCGATCGCCCCGCCGTGGGGGGAGAGGACGGTGCTGGAGGCGCAGGCGTTGTTGATCGGCTCTGGGTGAGTGTGGTCGTCGTGATGGATGATGGTCTGCCAGGCGCAGGTGAGGCCGCCGGGCGACTCGGCATCAGTGATGTTGGCCGTGAGCGGCACCGTGGTATTGTCGCAGACGCGGACGGGGCCGGTCTGGAGGCTGGTGATCTGCAAGGCTGGCGGGGTGTTGTCGAGCGAGACGACCACGGACGCCGTAGCAAAGTTGTTGAGCGGGTCGAGCACCTTGAGCGTGACATCACGGCGCGTGGGGGGCGGGGCACCGGCGTAATCGGCGTGGACGCGGAGTTCGGCGACGGAGATGAAGCCCGCGGCGCCGCCGGGCTGGCCATAGAGCCGCACGCCGGTGGCGAGGACGGGCTGCCACGTGAGGATGTAAGTCTGGTAGTTGGTGGAGTTGGACTCTTGATAGTTGGGGCTGACGCTGAGCCCTGCGGCGTCAATCCAGACGCCGTTGACAAGGAGCTGGACTTTGAGCGAGTTGAACCAGCCGCCGTTGAAGAAGTTCATACCTTCTTGAAAGACCAGCGTGCGGAGTTGGCGCGGAGTGTTGAAGGTGTAGCCGATCCAGTCTTCGTTACCTTGGGCCCCGGCGTGAAAGGTGTCGTATTGGCGGGCGGAGTTGGTGTTGCCGACGGGCGGGCGGTCGCCGTCGCGGATGATCTGGGGGTTCTGACTGCCGCCGCCGATGGGGTTGGGCGGGCTCAGTGAGAAGACCTTGGCGACGATGGTGCCATGAGACGTGATATCTTCGGTGTTGAAGAAGGTGTGTGTAGGGTTGGCGGAGCGATCGATGGGTGAGCCGTCGCCGAAGTCCCACTCATAGCGGAGCGTGCCGCCCTCGGGGTCGGTGCTGCTGGCGGAGGAGAACTGGACGGCGAGCGGCGTGGGCCCGAAGCGGGCGCTGGCGCTGGCTTTGGCGATCGGCGGAGCGTTGTCTGTGTAGAAAATGCGTCGGACGGAGGACGCGCCCACCTCGTTATAGGCGAGGTAGTGGATCTCGCCGGTGACGGGGTTGACGGCAAAGCAAACGGGGGCCCCGGCCTCGCCGTTGGCGGCGAAGTCGCGCACGGCCAGCGGCGCGCCGTTGGAATCCACGTCTAGCATGCGGATCCAGCCGCGAACGAAGTCTGCGAAGTAATACGTATGGCGAAAGGCGGCGGGATAGGCGGTGCCGGAGTAGAAGACACCGCCGGTGGCGGAGAAGCCGTCGAACTCGGGCCCGGGAACGGGCGAGGCGGGATCGGTCAGCGAGATGGTGGCGGCGGAGCCGTTGGGGGCGAAGGTGCCGGTGCGCGAGCCCCCGCCGTGGGCCCACTCGACCGCGGGGCGACGGTGCATGAAACGCGGGGTGTCGGGGGCGATCTGCACGCCGGCGTTGCACGGGTTGGGCCACGAGGGCGTGCTGGTCCGGTCTTGGATCAGCAGCTCCTCAAAGCGAAATCGAGGGCGGTTGCACGAGCCGCCGTTGAACAGCGGGTTCACCGCGTCGGGGTTATTCCTCGGGAAAGAGAGATACTCGTTCATCGGCCCCAGGCCTTCGAAGAGCGGCCAGCCGAAGTTCTGCCCGGGAGCGGTGGAGATGGAGACTTCTTCATAGAGGTTCCAGCCGACGTCGCCGATGAAGAGCTGTCCCGGCCGTGCGTCGGCGGGGTTGGCGGAGCCGGAGCCGGAGCGGATGCCCATGCGGAATGGGTTGCGGAACCCCATCGCCCAGACGCGCGAGCGTGCGAGTCGCGGGTTGGACGCGTCGAAGAACGGGTTGGAAGGGACGCCGTTGCCGGTCGCGGGATCGAGGCGGAGGATCTTGCCCGAGAGGCTATTGACCTGCTGGGTGCGATAGGCCCCGACGTCTTGGCTGGGGGTGATGATGCCGTCGGCGAGGGCGGTGTTGGAAGAGCCGGAGCGCGGGCCGCCGACATCGGCCACTTCATAGCTCGCGCCGTCGCCGGTGGTGAGGAGGAGCGTGCCGTCGTCGCCGAAGAGGAGCCCGCCGCCCATGTGGGATTGGTGTGTGCAGGGGACGCCGGTGGTGATGGTCTCGCCAAGGAGAACGAATCGGGTGGCGGGGTCAACGGAGCGGAAGCCGTCGGCGACTCGGGCGGTGTAGCGTGTAACGCGGCCGATGGTGTCAATAAAGTACTCGTCGGTCGTGGGCGAGTACGCCGGCGTCCCGAACTTGGTGAGGTGGTGATAGTCGACCGTGTAATAAAGGTAGATGCGGCCGTTGGTGAGGAAGGCGGGGTCGAGCGCGACGCCCAGCAGGCCCAGGTCGCGCCAGTCGCCGACCTCTTCACTGATGTCGAGCATGGGGACGGGGTTACGGACGCCGTTCTCGACCATCCAGATTCGGCCAGCCTTTTCCCACACAACCATGCGGCCATCAGCCGCGAAGACGATGCCCACGGCTTGGTTCCACGCGATGGGCAGCGTCTGCTGCTGGAAGTTGGGCGGGAGCGCCCGAGCGGGCGAGGCTGTGAGTAACACCAAGCACCACGCCCAGACCGCGGCCCAGATCACCAGTGGCTTGAGCATCGCGCGGACTCCTCGGTCGCCGCCGTGGGCAGCGGCGACCGCCCTTAATCTTACGTCACGACCGCGAATCGGCCAGCCCGCGCCGATGAAGATTTTGTTCGCTACGCTCTGCGGGTGAGCGACGCCCTCCGCACAAACCTCGCTGGTATCGAGCTTTCCAGCCCCATCATCCTCGCGGCAGGGACCTGCGGCACCCTCAACGAAATGAGCGATGTGCTCGACCTGTCGCTAGTGGGGGCCGTGACCACCAAGTCGATCACGCCCCAAGCGCGGGATGGCAACGCCACCTGGCGGATCATCGAGGCCGGGCCCGCGGGCATGCTGAACGCCATCGGATTGGCCAACATCGGGCTCGACGCTTTTCTGGAGCACTGGGCCGCGCGGGCGGCAAGCCTCCCGTGCAAGGTCATCGCGAGCGTGGCAGGGTTCTCGATCGACGACTACGCCGCGTGCGTGGGCAACCTGGACGAATGGGCGACGCGCGGGATCCCGGCGATCGAGCTGAACGTCTCGTGCCCCAACGTCAAGACCGGCACCGAGTTCGGCCACACGCCGCAGCTGATCGGCGAACTGATGCGCGCCGTGCGCCCGCTGGCCAAGCAGACCAAGCTGATCGTCAAGCTCGGCCCGATGACGCCGGACTTCACCATCGTGGCCCGCGCGGCCATCGTCGGCGGGGCCGACGCGCTGACGGTCTGTAACACCATCCCCGCGATGGCCATCGATGTCCATACGCGGAGACCCAAGCTCGCCAACACCACCGGCGGGCTCAGCGGGCCGGGCCTGCACCCCGTCGCCCTGCGATTGGTGCACGACACCTATCGCAAGGTCGCGCTCGAAACCAAGACGCCGATCATCGGCCTGGGCGGCGTGCTCACCTGGGAACACGCGGCAGAGTTCATCCTTGCCGGCGCGACGGCCGTGGGCGTGGGAACGGGGCTGTTCGTCGATCCGCGTGCGCCGGTCGCCATCGGCCGCGGGTTGGAGCGGTGGGTTCGCAAGCAGAACGCGGCTCGTGTGGGCGACTTGGTGGGGGCCGTGGCGCTGTAGCACGACAACGCGCCGTGGCGGTGATTGCGATCGATGCTGTGCCGCGCAAGCAGCCCGCCCGTCAGGAAAGGCTTGGCTGCCGCAAGGAGGCCGTCCCTATCACCCGACATGCCACGCCGACGATGAAGGAGGCTTCGCGAATGCATCGTGGGCTCTACCGGGTCGGTCGCGCGGAGGCCAGCGATCGGGCACCGCACGTGCCGCTTTGCGGTGACTTGATAGACTACACGTATGAACCACTTTCATCCTCCGATGTCCGCCTGCACCTTGCTCGCGCTCGCTGCACCATCTTGGGCTGATGTCCCGCGCGATCTCACCGCGCTCCTCGAGCCCATCCGCAAACAGGCCGACCTGCCCGCCATGTGGGCCGCGGCCACCAGCGGCAACGGGCTCATCGCGATCGGCGTCACCGGCGTCCGCCGTCGCGGCGACACGGAGGCCGCGCAGGCCGATGACCTGCTCCACCTCGGCTCGTGTACCAAAGCCATGACGGCTGACTTGTGCGCGATCCTTGTTACCGAGGGGACGCTCACGTGGGATCAGTCGCTCGCGGCCAGCTTCCCCGCGCAGGCTGGCGCGATGCACGAGGGCTTCCGCGGCGTCACGCTCGCGCAGCTCTGTACCAACAGCGGCGGGCTGCCGGGCGAACCGCCGTTGGAACTGTGGCGCGAGTTGTGGGAGCACCGCGTCAGCCCGATGCAAGCACGACAGACACTGCTCGAACGCTCCACCGCCATCGCCCCGGCATATCCGCCGGGCACGCGCTTTGAGTACAGCAACTTCAACTTCGTCATCGCGGGCCATGTGGCCGAGTCGGCCGCGCGGCAGCCTTACGAAGACTTGATCATCGAGAAGCTCTTCAAGCCACTCGGCATCACCAGCGTCGGCTTCGGCGCGCCGGGCACACCCGGCAAGCTCGACCAACCGCGAGGCCACCACGCCGCGGGCGAGGCGGAGGAGCCGACACCCGATGGGAAGGGTGCCGATAACCCTGCCGTCGTCACGCCAGCGGGGCGGGTGCACATGTCGATCTCCGACTGGGCCAAGTACGCGGCGTTCCATCTGCGCGGCGCCCGCGGCGAGCCGCAGAAGCTGGGCCCCGTCACGCTCGACGCCGAGGTCTTCAAGAAGCTCCACACGCCGCCCGACAAGCTCAGTGACTACGCCTTCGGCTGGGAGACCGGCGAGCGCTCTTGGGCCGGCCCGCCCAAAGACCGCCGCATCCTCACGCACGCCGGCAGCAACTCCATGTGGCTCGCCGTCGTGTGGATCGCCCCCGGCCTCGACCGCGCGTTCCTGGTCGTGACCAATCAGGGCGGGCCAAAGGTCGACAAGGCACTCGATGATGCGATCGACGCGATGATCAAGGAACTCAAGTAGCGCGGTTCGAACGACCGCCGACGGCGGGGTTCACAAAGGCTCCGCGATACAAACCCCGATGGTGCGTGTGCCGACTTCGCTCTGCAAGTCGGTGCGTTTGGCGTACGTTGATCCCAAGCATCGACTGGCGCAGAGTGCCAAGTCGTCGGCACGCGTCGATGATTCGCTGAAGGTTGTGTGCCGCATGGGTCAACCCCAGAAGACGGCAACTTTGGCGGAGCCGACGATCCGTTGGAACTGGGCTTTGACTTCATGGAGATAGGGGAAGATCGCCTCAGTGTGTTGAGTGTCATTGTCGGTCGTACAGATACAGAGGGCACCCGCGAAGTATCGGCATTGACCGACATGAGCGGACGTCGTCATTAGAATCGTGAGCCGGAGGCACCAACGTCGCCGTCGTCCCGTGTCACCAACTTTGCTCAGGAAATCGGTACGCGGGGTTAAGTTACCTCCAGCCCCCCCACCCCTCACCCCGCGCTCGCCGCCCCTTGCTCCGCCACCATCCCCGCCAATCCGCGGCGGAGGGCGCCGTCCGTCGGCGGGGCCGAGCCCGCATTTACAGTTGGGCTGCTTGCGGTTGGGCTGCTTGCGGCGCCGCTCGAACCGGGCTGCTCGCGGATCTTGCCATTTGGGCCGACCTGATCGATCTTCACGGCCACGCGCGTCGAGACGCCGCGCTCTTGCATGGTGACGCCGTAGAGCTGGTCGGCTTCGTGCATCGTCCGCTTATGGTGGGTGATGACGATGAAGCGTGACATGTCGGTGAACTGGCGGACGACCTTGCAGAAGCGGTCGACGTTGGCGTCATCGAGGGCCGCGTCGACTTCGTCGAGCACGCAGAAGCACGACGGCTTGCTGCGGAAAATCGACATCAGCAGGGCGACCGCCGTCATGCTCTTCTCGCCGCCGGAGAGCTGGTTGATGCTCCGCGGCTCCTTGCCCGGCGGCTTGGCGATGATCTCGATGCCCGATTCGAGCCAGTCGGTCTCGCCGGTTTCGACGCCGTCTTTGACCAGCGGCATGAGCCGGACCTCGGCCTTGCCCCCGCCGAAGAGCTTGCGGAACATTCCGTCTTGCCCGGCGAAGTGCGTCTGGATAGCCTCGAAAGCCTGCTGGAACCGCCCGCGGCTCGCCTCGGCGAGCTGTCCGATCAGATCCACCAACTGCACCTTGGCCTTGTCCAAGTCGGCCACCTGTGAGGCCAGTTCCTCGTTCTTACCGGCGAGTTGCGATTCTTCTTCGATCGCGTCGAGGTTCACGTTGCCCAGGGCCTTGAGCTGTTCGCGCAGTGTGTCGGCTTGCTTCTGCGCCGAGTGCGGGTCAAAGGTCGGCTCCCACAGCGTGCCGTTCTCGATCGACTCGCGTTGCTCGGGATACGCCGCGTTGAGGTCGAGCGCGATCTCTTCACGCGCCCGGTCCTCCAGCCCTTCGCGACGCACTTCCACCTCGCGGCGATCGGTCTCGACCGAGTGCCAGCGCCGCTCGACCTCGCGGGCCTGCTCGCGCGAGGCGTTGACGCGCTCGCCGAACGCCGCGGCGTCGTTGCCCAGCAGATCAACTTGTCCCTTGAGCTCCGCCGCCTGCTGGCCCGCCTCGGCCGCCAGTGCCCGGGCCTCGCCCTCGGCCTGCTTAGCGTCCTCCACGGCTGACAAATGATCCTCGACGGCCGTCTGATGAGCCAAGACCTGCTGCTGAAGCTGGCGCGCCCGGCGTTCGGTTTCATCGAGCGCCATCTGCAAGCGGTGCCGCTCGCGGCGGGCCGCCCCGAGCTGCTCGCCCAGCCGGCCGGCCTCGACCTTGGCCGCGGTGATCGAATCATTGAAGCTGTCCGCGGCGGTCTGGGCCGTGGTCAGTTGTTCCTCGGCGGCCCGCACGCCCTCGACGTGTTCGGCGTGCAGCCGCGCCAGCGCCTCCGTCCGCGCCCGCACCTCGGCCTGCTCGGCGTCCAGCGCCCGCGACCGCTCGCTCAGACCCGCCAGCTCCTCGCTCAGCGAAGCCCGCTCGCGGTCGAGGCGTGACAGGTCAGCCCCTAGTTGCTCGTCGCGCAGTTCGTCCTGCTGCAGCAGCCGCCGCGTCATCTCGATGGCCGTCTGTGTCGACGCAAGCTTCTGCGTGAGCCCGGCGGCTTCGCCGTCAAGGGCCGTCAGCGCGTCGCGCTCGCGCACGATCGTCGCCTCGATCTCCGCCAAGGTCGCGGCCAGTTCGCGCAGCTCCGTTTGCCGCGCGAGCACGCCCGAGCCCTCGCTCTCCGAGAACGGCCCCGCCGTTACCCGGCCCAGTTCGTCCATCACCGTCCCGCCGTGCGTGACAAAGCGCACGCCCGGCACGCCCAAGAGCGGTCCGGCCGACAGCAGCAACGCAGCGTCCAGGTCCGGCACCAAATACGTCGTCCCCAAAAGCCGCCCCAGCACCGCCGTCACGCGCTCGTCGGCTCCCACCCGCGCCCGTACCAAGTCGCGCAAGCAGACCACGCCCGTCGGCACCTCCGGCGACCAGAACGACCGCGCCGCCAGTGCGGTGCCCGTCATCTCGATCCGCGGCTCGTCATCCGTCGGGGCGGCGGGCCCGGCGGCCGCGCTGATGAATGTCACGCGCCCCGCCAGCTTGCTCAGCTCGCTCGCCGCGGGCAGGTCCGCCAGTGATCCCAGCACCAGGGCCCGCAGGTTTGCGCCCAGCGCCGCTTCCGCCGCCGACGCGCTCGCGGCGTCGACCTCGATCAGTTCCGACAGCACGCCCATCACGCCGGCGAAGCCCTTGCCTGTGCCCTGCACGTCGAGGACTTGCCGCACCGCGTCGCCCAGGCCCACGCGCGACTGCGCCATCTCGCCCAGCGTGGCCCGTCGGCTGTCGAGCCGCGCCTGCTGCTGCGTCAACTCGGCCAAACGGTCGGCCTGTTGCCGACGATCCGTCGCCAGTCGGCTGGAGCGCTCCGACCACCCGGCGTGCTCGGTCTGCAAAGCGCCGAGCCGCTCGCGGTGCTCGGCCAAACGCTGCTTGGCGGCCGCACGGGTCTCGGTGATCTGCGTCTTGTTGGCGTCAACACCCGCCGCCTTCGACCCGAGCCGCGCGATCTGCTCGCTGATGACCGCCGCTCGGCGCTGGTCCTGCTCCAAGGCCGCCACCAGCCCGGCCCGCTCGCGGTCGATCTGGGCGGCTTGGCTGCGCTTCTGCTGCAGCGTCTGCCGCAGGCCCGAGAGCGATTCGAGCCCCGCGGCCCGCTTCTGGGCCAGCTCGCCCAGGGCCCGCTCCGCCTCGGCTAAGCGCTCGCTCAACGCGGCGACCTGGTCGCCCGCGCCCGTGCCCGCCGCTGCCAACTCGTGGACGCGCTTCTCGAAGTCGACAAGCTGCTCGGAGTCGTTGGCCAGTTGCTGCTTGGCGTTGTTGGCCGCGGCCGACGCCATATCACGCCGCTGCGCCGCTGATCGCTGCGCGTGCACCGCCGTCTGGTGCTGCGTCTCGGCCCGTCGCAGCTCCGTCGCCACTTCCTGCCTACGCAGCTCCGCCTCTTGCTTGGCGGCCTCCAGTTGCCCCAGTTCTTGCGTCGCCTGCGTTCGCGCCGTCTCTAGACCGGCCAGTTCGTTGGTGAGCTGCTCCAGCCGACGCCGAAGCTCGTGATACTGGTGCAACGCCAGCGTGGTCCGCAGGCCGCGGAGTTGCTCGTCGAGCGTCTTGAACGTTCGGGCCTTGGCGGCCTGACCCTTGACGATCCGCAAGCGCCGCTCGGTCGAATCAAGCTGCTCGCGTGACTTGACGAGGTTGACCTCCGTCCGCTCCAGCTTCCGCTCCGCCTCGGCCTTCCGCGAGCGATACTTGGCGATCCCCGCCGCTTCTTCAAAGACCGTCCGCCGCTCCATCGGGTTAGCCAGCAGCATCGCATCGACCTTGCCCTGCTCGATGATGCAGTAGCTGTCGGCCCCCACGCCCGTGTCCATGAACAAGTCGCGGATGTCCTTCAACCGCGCCTTCTTGTTGTTGATGAGGTATTCGCTCGATCCGTCGCGGTGCAGCCGCCGCTCGACCTCGACCTCGTCGGCATCGATCGGCAACGCCCGCCGCCCGCGCACGTGATATTGGATCGGGCCCGAATCACCCAGCAGCCGCTCGGCTTGATCGGCGTCGGCCTGCTCCGCCGACACGCCCACCAGCGCCGCCGCGTCCTCCAGCGCCTCACCCGCCACCGGCTCAACCTCGACCGCCAGCACCGGCACCGCCGCCACTAGCGGCTTCTCGCGCACCGGGTTGTCAAACGTCAACGACACGCTCGCCATGCCCAGCGGCTTGCGCCCGGCCGAACCGGCGAAGATCACGTCGAGCATCTCCGTCCCGCGCAGCGACTTGCTCGATCGCTCGCCCAACACCCACTTGACGGCGTCCACCACGTTGCTCTTGCCGCAGCCGTTGGGACCGACAATCCCCGTGATCGCCTCGTTGAAGGTGAACTCCGTCCGGTCGGCAAACGATTTGAAACCATTCACGGTGAGTTTGACAAGCCGCATCGGGTGGAGCCTCCTGCTCGCAGTAGACCATCCATGGCCGGCCTCGCGCCGGTCGAATCGATGCGACAGTATCCGCTATTTCCTCCCGAGAATCAACGCCCACACCCGCCGCCCTCGGCCCCCGCTTGCTGCTTGCCCGTTGCCACTTGCCTCCTGCCTCTGCGTCTACCTCTCGCCCTTTCCAAGCCCCCCCACTCCTCCGCTACTATCGGGCCCTCCCCCATGAACCTCGTTTCCACATCCTCCATCGCCGATCTCACGCCCGACCGCCAGCCGCCGCTCGCCCCCGATGGCCGGCTACGCCTGCTCAACATCGGCCTGCCCATCCTGGGCCTCAGCTCCTTCACCCGCGCCCTGCACAAGTTCACCGCCGCGCGCGACGACGTGGCCGCCGTCCACTTTGAACTCAAGAACCCGACGTGGATGAAGCTCCTCGCTCGCGTCTCGCCGCGCCCCAACCACCCGGATCTCAACGTCTGGCGCTTCGCCCAGCTCTGGCGTGGCCAGTTCCGTCGCTGGATACGCTCGGGCCAGCTCGACATGCGCCGCTACGACGCCGTGATCTGCTGCCCGCAGTGGTTCATCTGGGCCTTCTCCAGTGACCAGCCGCGTCGCTACGCCGTCGCCATCCACACCGACGCCACTACCAAGAACACCATCGACGACTTCGGCGACTCGCCCATCACCACCCGCCGCCTGCTGGCCGCCGAGCGCGACATCTTCAGCGGCTGCGATCTCATCACCACCATGGGCCACTGGGCCCTCGACTCCGCCGTCAACGACTACGCCGTCCCCCCCGCCCACGGCCTATGGACCCCGCCCACCGCCGAGAACAACCTTGAGCCCCGCACCACCGGCTGGGCCGACGGTCCCACCAAACGCCTCCCCCGCATCGTCTTCGTCGGCAACGACTGGATCCGCAAAGGCGGCCAACTGCTCCTCGGCTGGCACCAGGCACGCTGGAAAGACCGCGCCGAGCTCCACTTTGTGGGCCGCGACGCCATCGTCGACAACACCGCCAAAAACGTCATCTGGCACGGCCAACAACCCCGCGACAAGGTCATGCTCGAGATTGTCCCTTCCATGGACTTCTTCGTCATGCCCACCCAACGCGAGATGTCCTCCTGGGTCGGCGTCGAAGCCATGATGGCCTCCGTCCCCGTCATCCTCAGCCACATCGGCGGCATCCCCAGCCTCGTCAAAGAAGGCGAGACCGGCTTCCTCTGCAACCCCAAAGACCAAGCCTCCTTCATCGCGCGCGTCGAGTTCATGCTCGACAACCCCCGCCGATGCCTCGAGATGGGCCAGGCCGCCTATCACCACGCCAAAGCCAGATTCACGCCCAATGTGGTCTACGGCGAACTAATCGACCGCCTCCGCGCCGCCGCCCAAGATCGTCAACGCTGACGCCCCCGCGGCAGCCGACCGTGCCACGGTCGCCCCCCGTACCGCCGACTTCGCTCTGGAAGTCGGTGTGTCGGATGCACGCAGCCTGAAAGGCTGCGAGTCGGCCTAAGCAACACTCGCAAGGGCTTGCCGAGTCAACCAATGCCCATGCCGTCCGCTCAAGCGCAGGGCCTGGCCAGGATGCCGTACAATGACCACATGTCCGCGCCGCTCCAGCAATCCGAGGGGATTCATTCCGCACGATGGCCAAGCGGCTGACCAAGGCAGCGGGAGCGGAGTTCGGAATCCCCAATGCGGGCGAAGGGTTGAAGTTCGATCTCGAATCGCTGGACGGCCGCACGGCCTTCTTGATCGACGCAAACCGACCCGGCAAGATCAAGCTGACCAAGGCTAACTACCAAGAGCGGTACAGGGTGGCCGATATCTTGGCACGGCTCGACATCGACGGGCCGCCGCACACTAATCCGACAGCCGACAATCCCCCACTCCAAGTTCTCGAGCCGTACAACGGGGTGAGAATCCCGTGTCCGCACTACCACTTCTTTGTCCAGGGATATGAGGACCGTTGGGCCGTGCCCGCAAGCGTTGTCGGCTTGATCCAGACCACCGACCTCGTGCTCGCACTGCGAGAGCTCATGACTCATTGCGGCGTCCAGGAAGTGCCGATAATTCAGTATCCGATGCAGTGACCCATGAGCAAGAGCATCAAATCCCTGATCGACGAATATTCCCGCTGGCTGCGGGACGGTATTTCAGTGGCTCAGGTAGGCGATGCGTACGAACTCACCACGCCGTTCCTTGACCGCCACAACGACCACATCCAGATTTACGTCCGCCAGGAAGCCCACCGCACGCTCCTTTCCGATGACGGCTATGTCATCGCCGATCTGCGACAGAGCGGCTGCACGCTCGACACCGAGCACCGCAAGCGGCTGCTCGCGTCCGTCCTCAACGGCTTCGGCGTACAGCGCGACGGTGACGAACTGCTGGCGGTGTCGCATAACGGCGACTTCCCGCAGCGCAAGCACGCTTTGATTCAGGCCATGCTCGCCGTGGGCGACCTGTTCGCCACGGCCCAAAGCCACGTCAAGAGTCTCTTTCTTGAAGATGTCGCGGCCTATTTGGAGAGCATCGGAGCGCACGCGTTCCCCGACTTCCAGCTAGTCGGCAAGAGCGGCTTCCAGCACAAGTTTGACTTCGCTCTACCCAAGTCGGCAAAGGCTTCCGAGCGACTGATCCGAGCCGTCAACCGCCCCAACAAAGACACCGCACTCTTGGTCATCGCCGCTTGGAGCGACGTGCGGGCGAGCCGAGCCACCGATTCGCAGATGTACACCATGCTCAATGACACCGAGGCAAATGTCCCCGGTGATGTTGTCGATGCACTCAAGCAGTACGAGATTGTCGCCGTGCCGTGGAGTCAGCGGATGGAGTACACGTTGCAGTTGGCGGCGTAATCGTCTTCTCCACTTTGCCCGGAACCGCCGGCTGCCGGTCTCAACTGTCGGCACCTCCCGCTCAGCCAGCGCGTACTCCACTTCTTATCTTCTTAAACAAACCCCACGCCGCGGATGAACGACTCCCAGGGAGCTAAACCCAGCATCGCCCACTACTCCTTCTTCTTCGCCGGGCTCAACGGCACCACCAATGACCGCTTCTCCACCGGCCCCACCGGCTTGGGCACCGGCTTCATCCGCGCTTCCATCTTGTCCACCGGCCTGTCGCCGCTCTCGGGCCGCTCTTCGATCAGAGTGAGGTCTTGCGCTTCGAGAAGCCGCGCCAGCAGGCGATCGCGTTCGGTCGCGAAGGCCCCACCGATGCCGCCTTGGCGCTGAATCTCATAGAGCCCGCCCACGACTTCGGAATACGTCAGCCCCAGCCCCGGCTCGGGTTGATCGTCGGTGGTGGTCTGGGCCATGACCCGCACGAGGTTCCGCACCGGCCCATCGAGCTTGATCTGGACCGCCCGCTTGGTGCGATAGTCGCGATAGAACAGCCGAGCCACGCCGCTGGTGGCCGTCGGGCTGTCCTCGGCCTTGAGCAGCAGCCGATCCGACCACGCCGAGACCAGCAGGTCGCGCCGTAGCCGCATGTCGTTGCCAAACAGCACCACGCGCGGCTCGCCCTGCTGCGAGATGTAGATCAGCTCCTCCTTCGCCGGCACCGTGTCGAGATAGAACTTCCCGCCCATCCACGCCCGCTCGACCGACGAATCCGCCCGCGCCGCCAGCGCCTCATACGCCGCCACGCGCACATCCAGCTCCGGCGCGTCCAGCAGCTCGCGCAGCGCCAGGTTGATCTTCGGATCCGGCGCCATCTCCCCCAAAAGCTCGATCGCCTCCGACCGCAGCCCCGGCGACGACGATGACGCCAGTTCCTTCAAATACGGCGTCACCCGCGGGTCGTCCAGCCGCGCCCCCGTGCGGATCGCCGCCATCCGCGGCAAAAACTCCGGAAAGTCGTAGAGCGGCGCCAAGAACGGCACCGCCGGCTTGCCCAACGCCTGTAGGCACCACGCCAGCTCGTCCGACAACGCCGGCTGCTTCTTTAACTCCTCCGTGTAACGCCGCGCATACTCCTGCGGGAATGACTGGTCGATCTGCGTGAACCGAAGGATCTGCAAGAACTCCGCCGCCCGCGTCTTCCACGCCTGCGGCACCCGCACCGCGATGCTCGCGTTGCTCCGCCCGCGCGCCGTCGGGCCCTCATCGGCGACCCCCGGCGGAAAGCGCGAGTTGAGCGCCTGCGTGATCGACGTCGCCCGCGAGTGCGACGGGTTGTCGAGGATCAGCTCCACCGCCAGCGGATCGGTCACCAGCCCGCCGTCGAGCACGCGCCCCACGTTCCGCGTCACGCCATCCCCAAAGGCCTCCACCGGCGGGGCCAAGGGCCGCTCCGGCTCGCTCTCACCCAGCCCGAGTTCCTCACGCGGGGCCGCCGCCGCCGCCGACTGCTCCTCACGCTCCGCCGCCGTCGGCGTCATCCGCAACGATGCCCCAGCCCCCGGCTCCGCAAACGGATTGATAAACAACGCACCCTTTGCCGTCGCGATGTTCCGCGTACGCATCGCCCCAAACGGCGTCACCGGACCCAGCCGCAGGTCCGTCGTCCACAACAGCCCGCCCTCCAGGCTCGACACGTTCGACCCCGGCAGCGTCCGCACACGCACGTCAAACGTCGATCCCTTCGGCGACCCCGGCGGGATCACGCCCTCAACGATCACCACCGCCACCGCCGGATCGCGCAGCACTTCCCGCGGCGTCTTCCCCGCCAGCGGACCATCACGCAGCGGCCCGCCGCGGCCGATCCCGCCCCGCGCCAGCTCACGCTCCATCGTCGCCTGGATCTGCACCGGCAACGGACCGCCGCCTGTGCCATTGAGCCCCACCACAATCCCAAAGCCCGAAACCAGGATCGGATCAATCCCGCGGATCGAAACCTCGGAGCCGACCGTGCCGCGCAGCACAGCGGGGATATCGCGCACCACTGGATCGACCCGCCGCGCCTTGGGCGTTTCTTCGCACCCAACGCCGGTCCAAGCCGCCACGCCCATCGCCAACATCGCACCCATCAAAGACTTGCGCATAGGACCAGATTCATAGCAGCGCCACGGCCCCGGCGGATCCGGACCCCGATGCGTGGGATATCCACATCCTTCCTCCCAGGTCCTTTGCACGAGCTTCACATTCTTCACGATCTCGCGCCCTCGCGCAAACCCGCCTGCCAGCAGGATTTGCGCTCAATTGACAGCTTGTTCAGGCGGTATACACTGCATTTTGTACCTTTACCCCCTTGATGGCCCGATCCGTAGTGGTATTCTCACTCGCCTACCGCGGAACGATGGGACCAGCCCATCCGCCTTCGGCCTCTTTCCAAAGTCCCCCATACGACTCTGTCAATGACCGAGTCATTCCCGATCCAGCCCTGATCTGGTGCGATTTCATGTCGATCCTCTGCGATTCTCAAATCCGTGAACTCATCGGAATCGACCCCTTCGAATCCGCCGCCAAACGGGCTGGTAGGATATCGTTCGGTGTGAGCTCCTATGGCTATGACATCCGCGTCGGCACCAAGTTCAAGATCTTCACGCCCGTCCCACGCACCGGCGGCGTCGCCATCGTCGATCCCAAAGCCTTCTCCGAGGATCTCTTCGTCGAGATCGACACCGACCACCGCACGCCCAAGGCCGGCTGGGGCACGGGCGTGGACGCCGCCCACGTCATCATCCCGCCAAACTCCTTCGCACTCTGCGAGACCGTCGAGGTCGTCTCGATCCCACGCAACGTCCTGGCGATCTGCGTCGGCAAAAGCACCTACGCCCGCTGCGGCCTCGTCCTCAACGTCACGCCGCTCGAACCCGAGTGGCGTGGCAAAGTCACGCTCGAAATCTCCAACACCACGCCCCTGCCCGCCAAGGTCTACGCCAACGAGGGCATCGGCCAGTTAATCTTCTTGAAGGCCGACATGGTCTGCCAGACAAGCTACGCAGATAAGGGCGGGAAGTATCAGGATCAGACCGGGTTGACGCTGCCGAAAGTGGATTGATTCACTTGGTCAACAACAAGAAAAGGATCCGCAAGTGCTCAGTCTCAACTTCAACACAACTGGATTTGACAAAAAATCTATGACAATTCTCGACCAAATGCCCAAGGAAGTGCAACTTTCTGAGTGTGACATAAAAGCTGTCATGGAACAATATGGCTGCTCCCGCGAGGGTGCCGAATCGCGCGTGGCCAAACAGGCAGTTTTGAAGAAGATACTTTAATCTCAAAACAACCTGCGATCGTAATCGTCAGGCAGTTTTGATTCTTGAGTTCGATTTAGTCTCTCGGGCATGTTTTTAGCGAGCAATCGATGCACGTAACCCGTAAGTTCACCACCGCCGGCTCCGACCCCTTCGCCTCTGTCGCCTGGATCAAGCGATCCAGCAAGATCACCAATCCTGACGGGTCGGTGGTCTTCCAGATGGACGACGCCGAGGTTCCTGACACCTGGAGCCAGCTCGCCACAGACATCATGGTGAGCAAATACTTCCGCAAGGCTGGCGTGCCCAACTCCGACGGCTCCACCGGCCCCGAAAAGTCCGCCCGCCAGGTCATCCACCGACTCGCCGGCTGCTGGCGCTACTGGGGCGAGACCCACGGCTACTTCGACACCGCCGCCGACGCCCAGGCGTTCTACGACGAGCTCACCTACATGATGGTCCATCAGATGGCCGCCCCCAACAGCCCCCAGTGGTTCAACACCGGGCTCAACTTCGCCTACGGCATCACCGGCCCGGCCCAAGGCCACTTCGTCGTTGACCCCAAGTCCGGCCAAGTCGAACTCGCCGCCGATGCGTACACCCACCCGCAGCCGCACGCCTGCTTCATCCAGAGCGTCGACGACGACCTCGTCAACGCCGGCGGCATCATGGACCTGTGGGTCCGCGAAGCCCGCCTCTTCAAATACGGTTCCGGCACCGGCACCAACTTCAGCTCCCTCCGCAGCGAGGGCGAAAAGCTCTCCGGCGGCGGCAAGTCCTCGGGGCTCATGTCCTGGCTCAAGATCGGCGACCGCGCCGCCTCCGCCATCAAGTCCGGCGGCACCACCCGCCGCGCCGCCAAGATGGTCTGCCTCGACATGGATCATCCCGACATCGTCGACTTCATCAACTGGAAAGTCCGCGAGGAGATCAAAGTCCAGGCCATGGTCGAGGGCCTCCGCGCCATCCGCAGCCGCAAGGCCGCCTCCTCCGACCCGTACACCGTCGGCGAGACAGCCGACCACCTGGGCCTCAAGCTCGACTACGACTTCAACGGCGAGGCCTATCTCACCGTCAGCGGCCAGAACTCCAACAACTCCGTCCGCGTCCCCGACTCGTTCTTTGACGCCATCGATGCCGACGCCGATTGGACAACCCGCTGGCGCATCACCGGCAAACCCGCCAACACCTTCAAGGCCCGCCAGATCTGGGACACCATCGGCTACGCCGCCTGGCGCTGCGCCGACCCCGGCGTCCAATACGACACCACCATCAACGCCTGGCACACCTGCCCCAGCGCCGGACGGATCAACGCCAGCAACCCCTGCGTCACCGGCGAGACCCTCGTCGCCACCACCGCCGGCCTCCGCCGCATCCGCGACCTCGTCGGTCAATCCCCCGAAATCATCGGCGGCGACGGCCGACCCGCCTTCGCCGACCGCGTCTGGCAGACCGGCGTCAAGCCCGTCTACCGCCTCACGACCCAGTCGGGCTATTCCCTCAAGCTCACCGGCGACCACCGCGTACACACCGCCAACCGCGGCGACGTCCCCGCCTGCGAGCTCACCAAAGACGACGTCGTAACCCTCAAGGGTGCCGGCTTCGGACTCGAGTTTCTGCCCGCCCAAGCCGCCGAGTTGCTCGGCGCCGTTGTCGGCGACGGCTGCATCACCCGCGGCCCCTCACAGGACCACCTCTTCGTCGCCTTGGGCGACGCCGAGCGCCCCGTCGCCGAGACGCTCCGCTCACACCTGGACTGGTGCAAGTCTTGGCTC